>Ga0126339_10003672_pt1 | contig 11214 bp, 13 predicted proteins | sample OrbTmetagenome_2_FD_92532 | JGI IMG/M metagenome (GOLD analysis project Ga0126339, IMG submission 92532) | Coral microbial communities from Petempiche,Puerto Morelos, Mexico - Orbicella T R C metagenome | ecosystem: Host-associated > Invertebrates > Cnidaria > Coral | place: Petempiche,Puerto...
AGCTACAATAGGAGGCTTTCTCACATATTAATTTGTGACTTAGATTTATGTTTCTCAATTTTAATTTTGTTTGTCAACATCGCCAAGAAAGCATCGAAATAAAACTCTTCTTCTTTTCTTGAGCTCATGCTGTATTCTACAGGAAAATTGATTAGCTGACTCGTCAATTCCACGTTAAATTTCTCGCGAAAAACCGATATCGCGCGAATCGCGAATATCGGTTTTTCAAGTGAAATTTACAGTGGAATTCACGAGTCAGGTTTTGAATTTTCCTTGAATCGCATAGCCTCCTTTTAAATGAAGAAAACCCCGTTTCATTGTCGACTATGTGAATGTTACAATATTCAAGCGATGCGATTCTAAACCAAGTACAAGATGGTGCTCCAATGTTTTCTGAGATAATAATGGACTTTTGAGGGCTAGAAAAACTGCTGAACGCACTAGTTTTTCTAGACCATAAGCGCGTATAATTTTGTTAGAGAACACGAAGCACCATCTAGTATTGGCAACTAGGCGGTAAGCCGTGAAGCTGTGACGAAGAAGAAGTGAATAGCGAAAAAGCGAGATGGTAAAACAATGAGAAGTCTCAAAACAAATGCAGTCCAGCGACACGACCTTAATTTTGTGCTAAAAAGTTCTTCCAAAGGCAAAAAAATCAATCTATTTTGAACATAGATTACTTGACATAGATTGATTCTCACCTGATCTAAAGTGGTCTGTATTCTATGTGCATCCTGTAGTGATTCAGCAATGGTCATACTGCTCGCCTTCGTCTTGTTCAATGACTCTAACAACACTTTGTTTTCCAAGATGTTACCTTCTGCACTGGCTAATGTCTGGAAAAAATCAAGGGAAGATACATTAATACGAGGACAAAATGATCGCTCTCTACCTCGCATCTAACGCCAACAACTACCATAGCAGTTTCACTCGATTCACCTGTTATGGTGAAAGGTCTCTGGGAAGGGACTTTTCACAGGGAAATGCAATGTATGTAAAGGGATACGAACAGGGGCGGATAACGGTGAGATTTATGAGTCGAAACACGGCAACCAGGGTTCAGGTTGTACGAAGCAGGACAAGATGTTCGTCCTACATTAAGACAAAGCCGCTTTCAATTTGAAGAAACCCTCTAAATATTAATTTTGTAAGGCAGAAAGGAATCGAAGAAGTAATTTGAAACCGAAAATAGGCTAGGGAGATTACTGTATAATGATTCGATTTAACGCCGTCATTCTAATAAGCGCCCCGTCCTAATACGCGCTACGCTCCCCAGAGAGCTTTTCCAATAAGCGCCCCCGTAGCGAAAGCACCATTCAAACATTGACATACAATGGACTGATTAGACGATTGAACTATGAAATCTGCTTTCTTATCTCAACGTAATAGTGAATATTATGGTTATCACAGCCCTTATCGTTACAGTTTCTGTAGTTTTTCTTTACAGTATTATATCACACTCAGACGCTTATGTTCAAAAGGCAATCAGAGCACCCTTCTCCACTAAGCTCCCACCCTTGAGTTACAAAAGTAGGTATGACTGAGAAAGATCAAGATGGATACTGCAATTGGCCAATTTTTTCAAGGAAGCGCCGTCCGTGAGATAGCTTACTGTGTCATAATCTCACTGTCTGTCTGCCTTCGTGAAAGCAGTGGTCTGCGAGCAGGCTCTCATACGTTGTGGCAGGAGCAAAGTCGATGAGCAAAGTCGTGAGAGATGAGTCAGCGAGCGAAGCATGCTGGTGAGCTCTCATTCTGACCAGCTCGCTTCACTCGCAGACTGTCGCTTCGTTTGCCGTCGGCTTTGCTTGTGCCACCAACGATCAGAGCCTGCTCGCAGGCCATGAAAGTAAGGAGACACAAACAGAGTGTAGAATTACTTAAGTTTAGTCCTTACCTCTAACAGTGATTCTTCCAGCTCGGCTAACTGTACTTTCAGCTCCTCCTCTTTTCGCAGCAGTTCAGTCTTCTGTACCTCTAGCTGTGGTTTTTCGTGTTGGATTGTTACTCCCAACAGCTTAGATGATGAAAAATGGAATTAATAATTCACAACAAAATGAACAAGTGGTAAACGCCGTAGCGTACAGTTTTGAGTTATGGATGCAATCAAGATATTATTCTTGTACCTGTCCTGTCAGTCCAGCCCGTGTGGTAGTGAAGTTCACTTCAGAGATAATAGCAGACCCGTCTGGGGGTAGCTCAGGGTTGGGATTACGTGTAGTCATGAACAATCTAAAATTCAAAGAAACAGGGAAGATTCTTAATAACGTGAAGCTTGAAAATAACAAAAGTGCATCCTCGAGAATTCAAATCGAGTTTAAACGATTAGTTCAGATTTTAGAAGTTCGACTTTGCAACTGACCGGTGACTGATGTCTGACAAGTTGCTAGGCAACTATCTCAGGAACAGCTCTCTCAGGAACGTTCTCTCAGATTTAAAGATGGTTCAGTGTCACTTTTCTCAGCTATAGTTTGCATGAAATCAAAAAAACAGTTCCTTCTCCGAGGTTCATGTATAGACAGTCTTACTTACTTGAAGTCCTCGTTGTAATCGATGACCTTTTCGCCAATTTGCACCACATATCGAGGGCCTAAAAGGGTGAATCAATCTAGGTTTATGTATAAAGCGGTAAATTAGGACAAGTGGAAACTAAAAGGCGACAAACACTTCCAAGAAAGCACCCTTACTTCTTTTACTGATCCGGTCACTACACAAAAAGTAGAAAAGGCAAAGTGTTGAACGCCCCACTTCACCCCACCCTCCCTAGAGGAGATGACCAAAGGAACATGCTTACCTTGGCTGATGAAGTCTCCGCGGAGGATTGGGTACAAGACAGGCTCTACACCGTCCATCTCCTGAATAACAAGGGTCTTGCCAAACCGAACAGCCAGCTCCAGAGCGGTGGAGAAATTAGAGTCCTGACAAGAAAAAATTACGTTAAATACAAGACATAACTAAAAATACAGTAGAAGGAACGTACGTGTCTCAACTGAGGAATAATCTCTTAAAAAAAAAAAAAAGAAAGAAAGAAAGAAAACGAAACAAACAAACAACAAAAAAACAAATAAACCAAACGAAACCAGGTCTTCTATATATTAAAAACTAAAGTTGTGAAGGAACGTTAAGGATTTGACTCAAAATCACGCATTTCATAAGTGTTGGGAACACAGTTCTCCTATCGTATAGTCCGTGAAAAAATTCAGACTTTCTTTGACGACGCAAAACAACAAGCATTGAAGGGTATTAACACTTAATCTAAAAAGATCAGACAAGCTGGTCATTGACTTTAAAGAGAAAGGACACAGTCAACTCTCTTGCATTGCAATGTTCTCTGCAAAGTTTGTGTCTCGATTACAGAGTCCCTGGCAGTACCTGTTGATTGATCACCTCCAGTCTCTGCTCTTTCAGATGGATCTTCAGCCACTCTGTAGCTCGAGATGATGGGTCCACCAAGAACGGCCTCATGGTGCTCTGGTAAAATTAAAAAGTATATATATTAAGCTAATTTGTATATTTTAATAAGTAATACGAGTAATTTGTTAGTAATTCGGATGAAAAAAGCAACTGCTACTCGGTCTTGAGAAGATCTGATGGTGAGACGAGAAAATGATGTCCACATTATATTCTTCGCCAAGTGGATTTTTTTTCCCTTAAAAAATACTTCAATTACAAGAACCTTAAAATTATATCGCAGTCAACTCATCAACTCATCAACTCGTCATCATCATCAAAAAAAAAAAAAAAAATCCAATCGCGATGTTAGTTTTGTCAGCTAGTCTTTACCACATTTGGTGACTCACAGTCACACACAGTCGACTTCTAATTGAACTCACAGTAAAGTAAAAAAGAAACAAAGCAAGAAAACGAGACAAAACAGGACGGAACAGAACAGACCAGACCAAAACAAACTAAGGAAACAGAAAACGAGATAATCCTCAGTACTCACGCAGTGTCCAAAAGCAATGCTGTATTACGTGTTTGATAAATAAGACAAGAGTAGCAAATGGGCAAAATCAACATTCATACATTTTAAGCACACCTCCTTAAGACTTAGTTCCTAAATTCCTGTATTGTTAATATAGCTGGAAATCAACTGCAAACACGGGATCTATCAAACTCGTGTTTTCCTCGTAACAAGAGTTTCATCCTATGAGCATGAAGCAGTAGATGAACTAACCTTCAATATCACAAGCGCGTTCTCCATGGAGAGGTCATCAGAGGGTAGACCCTCCGCCTTCCACCCCAGTTGTTCACTCTCTGTACTCATGAACCTTCTGAAGTCAAATCCTTGGAGTCCAGCCGCCTCGCACCACCTCGCCATGGTGGCTTTTCTCACGTCCTCTGGGGCACTGCTCAGGTAAGTGATGAAACCAGCTGCCAGCTGAGCCCGCCTTGGAAGCTGTTCAAGCTCAGCGGTTAGCTCGTGAACCTGGAAAGCAAAGGGTGGTAAACAAGGTCAACGTGGTATTACTTGGTTTTGTGGCGACAATTGCCGGACAGAAATATTATAGTATAACTTAATAAATCTCTAAGATCTTTTGCTTTTCGCCGAAGGTGTCATGACTGCAGGAAGTTAACAATTCGCTTGCAATGCAGTTGGTTGATACACTGTATAAGTTGCTTTCAGAATTTTAAATACTTACTTTCATATAAGACTTGGGAAGATATTTCAATAAATTTATTTCGGACTTTCAATATTTTTAAAGCTAACTCACGATTAGTACAGTTTAATTGAAAATTCTGGCCAAACGTTTAAGACTCCGTTCCAACCTCCTAGAATGCTTGACACCTCTGACTTCAACTATGTTTACCGTTACCTTTTTAGTTTCTTCTATTTTTCCCAACCCTTTATTTATTGTTGCTTACAGAGTTTCACGATTACCTTCCAGATCTGTGTCTACTGTGCCGTGTTTCTGGTCTTTCACCAAGTCGTTTCGATCTTAAAGTGTTCTAACCACTCTCCTAGGTTTTCTCCCTTAGTAAATTATTACTGTCAGGCTCCACTTGTTTAAAGAAGAATCGTGCAAACACAGTATGACATATAACTGCACGTCTAAGGCTAAGTTCAGAATGTGCTTGAATCCGTCTTCAGCATTCATATCGTACCTGCCCTGACCAGCGCTTGAATTCTCCATCAAGTTTAGACACAAGTGTCTCTGCCGCTTGAATCGTTTCTTGTGCTTTGTCGAGTTCCATCTTCAGCTGTGTGGCTTCCTGAGTCCTCAGCTCAAATCTAATCAACAACAATAACAAGACTTTAGCGCTGTAGTACTTCTGCATTGCAGTCGCCTTTAGTTTCTGCTATGATGTCGGAGATCGAACTTCTGAACTGCAGCGCAGAATGGGAGCAATGCATGCATTAAGGAAAGCAAGGGCATAGATAAGAAAAGATGGTCAAGTACAACAGGGCAATGGGAAAATATTGGTTGAGCCAAAAATCACAAAGTTGAAACGAATTGTACTTATTCTCAGAAAACTAGAACGAAATGGTCCAGTAGTCAGAGATTGACGGACATGAGAGATCTGATGGAGGGATGGTTCATGGTCGAAGTCCTGGTCTGATCCTTCACATTAAGACATAGGTACACAGTGCTTCTCTCTATTGCTACAGTGGAAGCTTCCCATTAATGCTAGAGATAACCTGTTTTGGTCTAGTATCATGATTCAAAGGTAGTATTAGTACGCCTAGTCGCCAAACCGGCCGAGGGTAAACGCTGGTACATGTATGTCGAGCTACTAGAAAGACTACATCACTTGATACTGAAGTTAGGATTGTTTGTGGACATAACAGAAGCAATTTCGTACCTCTTTCTCATTTCAGCCACTTCTCTATCCACCTTGTCCAAGGCATTTCCCAGCTTCACGAGTCTTTGTTGAGATTTCGCGAGGTTTCTAAAGAAAAGAAAAAACAAAATAATAACCATGAATAAAATCGTCCTATAGGTGCCTTTGTTTGAGGAGACTTTGACTCACCAAACTGGGTGAGCAGTAAAAGTACGTAATTTTGAAGCTATTCATTAAAATTCAAGGCTCGCTTTACTACAACCTCTTGGAATTGAAACACTGAGACATTGTATTGCTTTCATTGTTTTCTGATCCTGCTCAAACAATCAAAAACTGTTAGTGAACTTATTTAATAGTTACAAAATTGAAAGATTACATTGAAATTTAGAATGGACATTCCTCCTTTAGCTAGGATCGAACTTACTTCTCCAGTTGTGCCTGCTCGTTTTCCAGCGGTTCAATCTTTTCCAGGACGACAGAGAACTTGACGTTAGCCACAACCCAGGCTGCCAATGGCGCGGCCGCCACACTTGCTCGTTTGGCCAGCTAATGATCAAGAATTACAGACTATTAACCAAACTAGCGATTGATTGTTACCTAACTGGTTACCTGTTTGGCTATACAGGCATCTGTCCATCAAAGAGAACCTTGGAAGTCAGCGCACGTTTATTTGTTTTAAAATTCATTTCCCTAATGTCTTGTAAAAGGGCATCGGAGATGTGAAATCGTGAAATTTGACCAATATCTTTTTCCGCCTTCGTTAGAAACTTCTACTTGGATTTGAACACCACTGACAGACCACTTTTTAAAGAAAAACCACGCAGAAAAAAAGTTGTCAGACCAGACTGACTTCTAGAATGCATGTGGTAGGTTTTTCTCCGTAAGAGAGCTAAATTTGTGATGTACAGTTTTCTATGATTCACTGTAATAATTTTAAGGTTTAGGACTGTTTATTGTTTATTTATTGATATAGTTAGGATGTTAGTCATTAATTAATTGATCATGTATGTTTTGTTTTTTGTTTTTTGATATTTGTATATTTTTTCTCGGCATATTAGCATGACTGTATTACTAGGGGCCTAATCAGCCTCATCAACTCGAGTTGAAATAAAGTTACTTACTTACTTTACTTAATTAGTGTCTAACGAGCGTAACTTACCCTGCAAACGCGAACGTCAAAAAAAAAAGGCGCCATGGGCGCGAAAGGGACGAGGCAAGAGGAGGATATCCCTCTCGGGTCCTTTTTCTAGGCATACACATTCGATTAAGGCTCCTGTGAAAGTCTTATGTGTCTTATGGCATAGAGAGGTAAAGGTATAGGTAGGTGTGTACTGAAAAATCACTCGTCACTCGTGGAATATTTCACGATGTGCCGCTCACATTGCAAAACGCTGCTCACTACAAGTACAGGATTCGGCTTTCCTTTCAAACGTCTATGACTAAGGTTCAAATATGGTCTTAACGTATTTACTACATTGTAAAGAAAGAAGCGATCCTGAATAGGAATTTTCTCGATGAACAATGATGTACCACGAATTCTCAGATCAAACATTACACGTAAAGGCAACTTATGTCAATAAGTAAAAGAACAAACCTTTCAAGTTCTAGGGACATACCTTGGGATCAAAGGAGTTGGCGTTTTTCTGCAGCAATTCATCCACACTCGCTCTTATGTCAGGAGTAATTTTGCGCGCATCAAATGAACAGATTTCATCCTTGACACCTCGCTTAGCCAGGAAACTGCCAAAAGATTCCAGAGTAAAGATCACGTTTTATTTACTCATTTCAATTGAACAGACGCAAGAAAAAGACAGAAAGAAATTACAGAAAATAAACAATATCGGCCAAGAGATGAATTCACTATTATTTTACTTTATCTTTTTTTTCCTTATCCGTCCGGCTAGCACAGGCACACGATGACACAGTCAGATTTCTAACAGACACATGATTATCCGACCCCATGTCGTAACAGTTCTTGCAATAGACGTCTTCCCCAGTTAAACCTGACCTCACCTTTTCATGCTAACCCAGGATGTATCGAAAACTCCCATCAGCCTCAGCACGGCCTCTAAGATGTCCCGGATGACATCCGGGGGCATGCGCAGAGCGCGGATTTCTGAGAGGGACTCGGGTTTAATGTCACCAACAGCGTCCTTTGCCTCCTGGACAAGCGGCTCGATTTCAGACAATTCAATCTCGATTGCCTTCTTTCTCTTCTCCAGCTTTAGCGACTCCTCTCCCTGTTTTTGTTTCAGAGTTTCCATTTCGCTTTTGGACTCGCTGGCACGCTTGGTGAAGAAGGGAAAACAGCACACGGATAAGGTTTATGAACAAACAGGAGAAAATAGAGCAGAAACTCGCTCTGATGCCCTGAGAACCACTTCATTAAAAGCGCCACTTTCATATGCCCTGAAGAAAAAAAATCTTTAATGCAGGCAGCCAATTAACACGACCACATTGGTATGATGGTATGCTGGTCGTCGGATTAACGGGCTTTAGAGAACTTATTCATTGCCCGTGCTTCATGCCTCAGCCATCAAAGAAACCATCTAACTCCCTCGATCTAAAAATGAAGCATACTTTGATCGCACTCTTCAACTTTGTTAGTCATCTACTGGTAATCATGTAGTTCTCCACTTACATTACAACTGAAATCTTCGAGTGCAAAGGAGTGTCAATCTGGTTAAACTAAGCCACAATTTACCTGCATGCTGGCGGTGATTTCTCTGAGAGCTGCATCAGCCTCTTCTTGTTTCTCAGCTAACTGTCGACTCTGTTCTCCTGCCTTCTGTTTCAAATCGTCCACCAGCGCCTTGGCGTCAGTCAGCTTTGATACACCAGCCTATCAAGAACGAGTAAACAACAAGTTAAACCGCTTGATACTAACCTCTCTCAAACCGAGCGCGAGGGCCTTAGTGGAAAATATTGGCTCGAGGTCGTGGCAGTACGGAGCGAGCGCAGCGAGGTCCTTTAAAAAATGACCGAGGGGAAATATTCCCCAGTACGGCTCGAGCAAAGATAGGTTAGTAAAGATCAGTACAACGTCAAATTTAGCAGCGGCCAATGAGGGAACTGCAGTCCCGGTTCTTTGTGTTCAAAGGGTAGATAAAGACATCCACAGCAAAGACAGGTGTTTAAAAAACCACCCGGAAGTGTGATTTATCCAGTGGATCACATTACCAACCTTTGAACGACCGGGAACTGTTATCCTTAGATATCAAATCACTGACATGATGGCCTGCCATGACAAAGACATTTTACAGATAAAGGACAAAGTTTGTAGATTGTGGCTTGTCTAACCTAAAACTGTTTAAATTTACAGCTAGGTTTACAACAAGTAACTAAGATTGTAAGTGCTGGCTATTCGTGTGACGTTAACTGCGCAGTAGTGAAGCAACTTTTGTGTCAAAAACACTGTTGCTGTACAATGTAGTTCATGTTTCGTACTTTTTTTCTACTCCAATTTTCATGAACGGTAACATATCGATAAGGAATGTCGCTCAAAAGCACCGAGGAGGGCGAAAATGACAAAGAATTAAGGCTGAATTGACTTACTTGTAAATGCTGTTGTCTTTTAACCACGCCATCCTTCTTCTCGTTATACACTCGTTTGTAAGTCTTCAGGAAAGTCATGTAGCGTCTTGGTGCAGCATCCTTATCACTGCACGACTCGTGAATCTGAAGGAAGTTCTTGACCAGTTCTTCAACACTAGATTTACTATCTTTGCCTTTAGTTCCTTCTCCGCTGTGCAGACCTTCATCAGCAAGAAGCATTCCTGGTACTAAGGCAAATATATTTTGTTAGCGAAGATTACAACGTGAGTCGAAGGTTACCTAAAGTGAGATGGCGGTTAGTGAAGATTAAATGGTATATTCGCCCGGAGAGGGGAGGAGAGGGGAGCTACCTCCCATGTGAAAAGGTCGGGGATGCTCGTCGTTCAATTCAAACTTTCCGACGAGAATTCCCGACCTTTTCACATGGGAGTCTCCCCCTTCCCCCTCCGGGGGTACTCACTCTGTGCCATGCTCTCTTTACTCCATCCCTGCATCCACTGGAACGAGCAGTTCTTGTAAAACGCCGGATTTGACTCACAGTTTGCAGTGAAATTCTTGGACGACGAGTCCATGATCAACACAATATGCAAGTTCCTTAGCACGCGGGACGCAAAATAGGAGACAAGCGTGCCACGGAAGCCATCTTGCGAGGCGAGGTCCCTGAGGGGACCCAACAGGGGTTCCAGTTCCTCAGGGGTGTATAGACCGGGCACCTCTCCAGCGCTCAACAGGCTGTTGATCAGCTCCAGGAATGACGGGTCCACTTGATGGTCTTCAAGTAAAAGAACGATTTGTTCTCCATCAATACCAGACAACTGCATGACCTACGGGTAAACCAGAGGCGGAGAAAAGTTTACAAGTTTAGAAATGCGTGCCTTGTAGGACCTTGCGGGCCAAATAACAGTAATAGTGTTAACAGTTAAGTATACATTACCTGCAAATACGTCCACATGCACATTACAAAGTTGCACATTTATAACGTAGCTTAGACATTTTCATTATCTTACAACAATACGTAGATATGTGCTCTATACAGTAACATTTATTTATACGATAAATAAATTTTTCTCAACTGAAGAACGATTAAATCTGGGCAAAAGTACAGTCCAGAATCGTTTCAAAAGTCTGATACATCGAAAAATTTCTTCTACGCGCAGTATTTCTATGCGCAAAACGGCGGAACACCTTGCGTGAAACCTCCGGTCTTATAACACATTACGCATCGCACAAAATTTTTGAGAGTCAAGAGTGTTTATTTCGAGCTGTCGTTTAGCTGAATGTGCCGCTTTGCACGCAAAAACAAAAGCGATTGATGCATCACATCTTTCTCGCTTACCGACTTAAGATCAGTCCTAAACTGCTTTAGGCCATAGCCTCGAGACACCTTGGGCGTAAACAACTGTATGTTGTGCATGTGCGCAACCAGAGCAACCGCTGTCCGTCGTCCAACACCACTACGACCAGCCATAAGAAGTGAGCCGCCGGGTTTGGTCAGCGTGCGATCAACACGTGCGATGTTGTCCAGGACTTCTTTGAAGATAAGGATGTCCAGTTCGCGGTTTTCACGAGCTGCAAAAGACAGGATTACCAAAATAAAAACTTATTGGGTAATACTTTGTGACATTGTTTGTTGCACAAGGCCAGGCGGGTCTGTGAATGAAAGCACAGTGTGTGACCATTCAAATGAAAGCTATAGAGCGGTATTTTTGTGTGGAACTTTAATTTAACCGGCCAGGGTGGTTGTAAATAAGTTTAGAATCTGTGGATGAAATGAAAGTGTGTGACCATTCAAATGGGAGCTATTGGCCAGAACTTTAATGCCGTACTTCTACTTTTTCTCTTAGTTCAAAAAAAAAAAAAAAAAAAAATCGGGAT
>Ga0126339_10003673_pt1 | contig 11213 bp, 4 predicted proteins | sample OrbTmetagenome_2_FD_92532 | JGI IMG/M metagenome (GOLD analysis project Ga0126339, IMG submission 92532) | Coral microbial communities from Petempiche,Puerto Morelos, Mexico - Orbicella T R C metagenome | ecosystem: Host-associated > Invertebrates > Cnidaria > Coral | place: Petempiche,Puerto...
GGAGAAGTCACGAGGAGAATTGTTACGTGGCTTCAGTAAATCCTGAATTTGGTACGACACTGGCCGACATGACGTCTAAATCTGAGACGTGTTTCCGCCGTGCTAAAGTCGAAGCAAATTGCAATTGGGTTCGGCACAGCAGAAGCACAACGTCTGAACTGGGTCTTAGTCTTACCTGTGACTGCAACTTTAAGCTTTCTACTGAATGCTACAGCACCAGTTTTCTCGTCCCCCACTAAACACTGATAAGTACCACTGTCTGTAGCAGTTAAGCTACTGCCTATCAAGGTGCCATCGCCGGTAAGTGTGAAGGGTCTACCATCATAGGCGGCGATAGTTGTACCGTTATGCTTCCAAGTCCATTTTAAATTTGACCCTGTGGCTTTGCAGGGAAGTCTGAAGCCAGTCTGAGCTCCTGCCTTAACGTCCTCTGGATAAACCAAATCCCTTTGTAGGAAATCTGTTATCACTGGAGGGCTGCTTTGAGCTAAAGAAGTGAAATGACGAAAGTTTGTAATCAACATCACACAACAGGTACCTTTTGAAAGGAAGACTTTGCAGTCAACTACTAGACAACTGTTAGAGTATACATTGGAGGTAACGTGGCAGTCATTGGTTAGGTGACGCAACGCTTTGAGTTGCAGCCCAAATAAAGCCTGCAAAGGGCAGTAATTCGTACTTAATTACCGCCAGTGTCCATGCAGAATCGTGCTAATGCACAAAGTTCAGCCTCTTGGCGCTCTGGTTGTAAAGGGTTGTTAGGTGACCATCATGGTTGAAAGCTATCTTACTCTACAAAAGAGTATGATTTTCGGAAACGAGGCCTCAGTACTACTGCGGTATTGGGCTACAAGGGTCTTCACAAACACTTGCACCACTATGCTACCGCAATCAAACAAAATAGGCAAAATATTTACCTGGGACTAGAACTGTAAGCGCAGTCCAAACCCAGAGTGAAACAGCTTTGTACCACATCTTTCAGTGGCAGGTTCTCTGGAAAAATTAAAATATAACGATAAGTCAATGTTAAGTAGAAGTCACGGGGATTGCATTGGCCGTGTCAAACAGAAAAACAAATAGTTAGAAATAATGTGTATAAACCTGTTTAAGTTATGTTAGTAGTGATACCACAGCTGAAGCTACCTTGGTTAAATGGCACAGTGAAAGCCGTAGTTTTCATGAGGTTTGAAAACCGAAAAACCGCCTGAAACGTTAGAAAAAGGAAAAGCCCCCGAACATAACGTATATGAACTTGTTAAAATGATGTTAGTAGCGATACCACCTCAGTTGAAGCTATCTTTGGTTTAATTGCACTGTGAAAGCCGTAGTTTTCAGGAGGTTTGAAAAACGTTTAAAGAAAGGGGCATTGGAGCCTGCTAGAAACCGGAAAATCGCTCAAAATATCCGTTTGAAAACCGAAAAATCCCCCCAAAACGATAAGCCTGTTATCCTCATTAAACGCTGGAGTTTAATCCAAAATCAACCATTGGTAAGCGAAACATTTAAAGCTATTTTTCATACTGAATGGACAAATCCCTGAAAGATACACAGACTAGTTCGAGCAATATTACGCGTGGGTAAGAGTCGTTTAGGCCTGTCACCCCATTGTTGTCACCAAAAACCCCAAACTGAGTACTATAAAAGGAAAAAAACGCAACAGATATAAAAAAAAACGATATTTTTACTGCAAAAACCGATCTGGAAACTGACCAGACCTGAAAACCCCAACGCCATTTTAGACAGTGCCAAATGGACGAATATTTACACTTTCTTGAAAACATAGAACTTCTTCGTGGCTATGGAACTCCTCTTTACGACCAATGAGTAAATATAAGCTTGTTTATAATACCATTTTCAACATTTTTAAACAAAAACTCATTTGGACAAGTCAACAGAATTTAACTTCACCCTAAAATTTCACTAGAGCATTCCAACCGGGTAATAGGTCTCTTTCATTCTTGTTGACAAATATAAACTCGAAAATGCATTCCTCTCACCCATCCAAACAAGAAACACTCTATTTTACGTTTGCAGCCTAATTTTACACATCTCACGATCGCTACTGATAAGTAAGCTTGAATGGGCCAACAAGAAAGATTGTTCTAAAAAAACAAACAACAAAAATCAAATATTTGCTTCTGAAATGAGTTCTCTTTGTAAGGTCGGAGTCGAGCGAATTTAATTCTTCCACTTTTAAAATGGGGCAAACGTAACGTGCATCTGAAAAAAAACAACAAACGATCGTGTTTGTGTTGGAATGGAATGTCAAGTAATATATCAAACAAGGGAGACTGTGTTTCATCAGGATATCCAAACACCGAGAAGAGAGTTGAAAATACGACGCGCAGTGGAATATTTTTGACGAAATTTGAGGTGATTGATTAGCCGATGAAACACTGACACGAGTGTTTGATATATCTTCTCAATTGAAACAAAAACTAAGGAGTAAACGGAGAAGTAAAATCGTCAAAATCTATGCTAATTAAGACCTGGTATCCAAACCTCCTTCACTGTTGTGACTCTCTTTGTTTTAACTTGATGAATTATTAATGAGTTTGAGATACGTTTACGAATATTCACAGGGGGTAAAGTAAAACACGAAAGATTTAATAGCTCAATTGACCTAATCCACTATTGCCATGTACCAGTCCAGCGTCACAGAGAGAACCTTGAGCACACGATTAGGACAGTAATAACTCTCCACGAGTGTGTGTAATTTAAAACCCGGTCAAAGTCCCCTGGACGTGTAACAACTGAGGATGTCAAAATCGAATTACGTGATTTTCTCCTCGATCTTCATGAGGTCCTTAAATTTAATATCGCAGAACAATCTATTTTGTCTATAAAAACTCTTTTTTTTTTCTGGCACACTTGTCTCCAGAGTTAACCTTCCCAACCGCATTTATACCAGAAGAGAATTGTTGTAGTCTAGTGAAACACAGAACTCCCTTAATTCTACTCGACCAGCCAGTGTCCTCGACCGTGATCCAAGAGTTTTGTTACTATATAAAATTCCAAGAGGGAATTAATCGGACAGTGGGCTACCTAGAGCAGCATATCACTGCATTGTTTATAAGGGTAATGAGACTCCATAAATTGTTCTAAAGAACACTACAGGTACCGCGGTTGTTATCAACACTCACGGGTCTTGAAAAATAATCGTTATCAATTGTAAGGCTTTTTTTTTTTTTCCTTTCCCATTCAAAGACTACTAATCAGCCGCATGCATGAACAAGTGTAGCGTTTACTGACTTATTTAGTAGTCTAGATTAGACAAGTTAGTTGCAATTTTCGCTCTAAAATTTGCCAAAAGATAAAAAGAAAGGACTTACATTATACGTTTTGATGTGTTGGCTTGCTCTGTTCTCCAGTTAATACAGAGAGTCGATTAACCAATTGTTCGACAATGAAATGAAATTAAGCTCACAGGAAAAGCATTGAAATGGTTAATGAAACAGGAAGGCACTTTTATTTAAAATAAGCTGGATTAAATTCGATTTCCGAGGAAAATGCATCCTTTTATTCCCACCCAAATCACAGAACTGTAACCCATTAAACTAGTGTTGTCAGTTTCAATCCCCTGGGTCGATTTGAAATTTCCGCTGACAATTGCGTGAGTGTTAATCTGCTTTTGAGGCAACAACATCACATTGCTGACTCATAGAAACAAGTTAAACCCAGTTTAGTGGCAAATATCGGTTTTAGGTCACGTAAGCTGCTGTACTTGTACATAATGAATACGATGTGGAAAAACAATGATTCAGATACTAGGTTATAACTGTGCCACTGGTTTGGTTTTTGGTCGAGCATTATTAGTGGAGTCGCAATTAGATAGTTGATGTTGTGTGAGTTGTAGGTAAAGCATGAGTCAAAAGAACGTGAATCGAATTATGTTATCATTGTATGTAATCTATCATGATTAAATCGCTGTCTGCCGATTTTTGAATTTGCTTTAAAACTGAGCTCTGAAAGACTTGACAACATTTAAGTTGTCTTTTTTTTGCTTTCAGAGATACTTGCAATTTCAAATTGTAAATCAGACCATGCTCATTGAATTGTATCTAGGAAATAACTATACACATAAAGTGAACCCTGTGTGGGTCTTTGTGACTCGACGATTAAGCAGCACTTCAAAGTTAGTAAGTTTGCCAAGATTCAAAGTGTTAAGGTTTCTTTTTCCAGTGGTAAGTACACTGACGCATAATTTCACTCAGTAAGTACTGAAATAATTCCAAGGCCAAGGGATGCCATTGTAACGTGCTAGTCTAGCCTCTTAGATCTTTGCCAGCCTTGCGTGTAAGTAAACGTTACATAATAGGTAATCCTGTGAAAATTTGGCAAGGAAACTATTTCTGAAGAGTACTTTTGAGTGGAGGTATTAGTCAACGAGGGCTGTTCCAGAGTAACTTTCTGTAAATCCCTTTTGCTTGTCTGCTGGGGTTAATTCGTTAACTTCGATCTGTGAAATTATATTTTGAAGGAAAAGAAACACCTCATGTATTACACATTTCTCTGCGTTAAACATTTAGAAGAGTTGCGTACCGTTAACTTTACGAGACGGGAAGATAACCCTTAAAATTTTGCGAAAAAAAAACTAATACATTTGACGTGCTATTTTCCACCATCTAGTCAAGAAAAGGTCAAATCTGACTTGGGACTAGAACTCTCTGTCGCGTATCACCCATCACGGTATAGTTTAGTATGGATTACATTCAGTAGTAAAATTTGTAAACAACTTGTCATATAAAATAGTATAATAAAGACTTCACACTTGAAAGCGAATTTCAGAAATTAAAAGGCTTATATACAACCTGCAACTGATTAGGATACGGCAGATATTTGGCTAAGTTTGGCAACCAGTATAAATCTGAGCAGGTTAGGATGGGAGATGTGCCAGTGAACTATTTTTAAACAGAAGGAAAGTACAAAATAAAATGTTATTTGAATAAGAAAAGATCAAAGAATTAGATCAAACTTAACAAGGAATTAGATCAAACTAAACGGGAACAAGGATTGCTTAGTCTGGAGAGGACGGAGACGAGGATTAAGAACAACAAACTAAACTGAAAAAACAAACATTGCGTATCCATGATAAACAGATACGAGTGCTTATTTTTCAGTCGATATAAAAGGCAAATAAAATATGTGGACCACCTTCGAACTAATGAACTATCATGAATAACCCTTAGATTAATTAGATTCAAAGTATATGCACAACCTAGAACACAACGGTAACACTTCGGTCCCGCCTCGATCGGTGAGTGATTAAGTTTCGTTTGGAGAGAGTTGACAAGCATCAGAACGCGAGCTCTGCACCGGTCAAATGACACCGTTTGTGTTTTTACTTGTGTTGCTTTCCAGTTCGCATGTCAGTGAGTGAGATATTCTATACCAAGGGGTAAAAGTTAGAAGGTAAAAGTTTAAAACGTTTAATACTGTTGAATCTCGCAAGTATTGAAAGCAACGTTGATTTCAAAAAAGGTATGCTCCAATGAGGGAAAATATAGTTATTCCGGCCGGCTGGAAGGTTGATACTAAATAAGCAAGTGCCAAGCCCGAGTGGCCCATTCGTCAATTCTATGATTACCATAGGCAACGCGAATCAATTATGTAAATTTAAATGCACGTTCAAGCTATATAAAATGTCCTCACCTGGAATCACTCTATTTTTCCAGTTACAGTATTGTGCTTGCTTGCCTATGTTTTGTTCCAGATTGTTTTGCTCTGGAGAAGTCGAGTGAGGGCGCTGTAAAAAGGATCTAAGTGAGCTTATGTCTGGTTTTATAGGTCTCCGTAACTGACGTGGGTTGCTAATCGGCTATAGTCGACTAAACACGCGTTAATATGACTCCAAGACAGCCACGCATGGAAAGAATGTTTTTATTTCATATTTTTTTATATACAAATTCAGTTATTTAAAGCACGCGAAGGTTAGGCACGAAAACATTGTTTCTGCATTCGGGGAATCAGAGCTTGATAATGTATAAAACATATTTGGACCTGATGCTCGTTACATGAAGACCTTACATTTACGATACTGAAACACGAACGAGATGTAACAAAATGCAATGGTACAAATAAAATTTGCGTTCTGTCACGTGTTTCTCTCGTGTTAAAATTTATCCTTTACAATCTTCTTTTCCTACGGGTGAACTATCTCTTACTATCAATAAATTAGGTGCGACCCTTTATTTTTCTCCTCCAAGCTCTATTTCTTAGTGTCAACTAACTCAGTAACTGCCTGCCTTGCTATTTTCCCAATTTGCCCCCTCTACTCTGCAAGACTAGTTTGTAAGAGCATGAACAATGAAGAAAGAACCGGAATATAATTTTGTAAAACTGATTATTTGTTTCCTCTTGAGACAACTTAGCAGTCTTTGTCTAGAGGATAATAAAAAAAAGAAAGATTCTAGGAGTACTTCTGACAAACATAACTCAGGACCTGCCGCTAAAAATACAATAATGGCTCGTTACCCGACCTACTGCGTTGTCCGGCTAGGACTAAAAACCCTTCTCAAGCCAGGATCTAGCAAAATCTTTTCCTTCTTGTGAGAGCATTTATGGGTAAGCACTGGAGAAGGATAACCTTTGTTAAATATGAAATGCCAACGAAAAAATACAAGCTATATTTATAAGTTAGTTTGAGAAAGAGACGGTCCTAGGTTGACTAGTTGCCTATCGCACAAAACTAGTGATGTATTGATATTTAACGGGGCTATGCAGAGCTGATCAGAATTTGGTAGATTTCAAATGCATCCATATGCTTGTGAGGAAATATTAACTAAGGATTAGGTTAAATAACAGTTTAAAAACTGTTATCTGACCTAATCTGGCGCTTGATGTGACATAGTTGATGCATGGTGCATCACAAACGACCATAATTAACAGTAAGAGCTATGAGTTGCTATATAGCCACATGTTTGTAATTTTTGATTAGTGCAATAATTGCTAAGTTTTCGCATGACTTTAGCTTGGAATTCAATCATACAAACTACTAACGCCTTCTTGCGTACGCTTGTATATTTAATATTAAATATAAACACTTCACATCGTTTCGGGCAGTGACAATCGGCTTAACGTTATGGCGACGCGTTCATTCAAGTCTCTTTGACTTCTGGTTAGACCACGATGTGGCGCTTTGTAGGCTTTCGCAATTATTTTCATGCTGTCTTATTTCGAAGGTCTAGCAAAAGATGAATACCGAACAGGTGTACAGATAGCTAAACACCTTTAAAGATTTGCCCAATTCAGTGCAAATAAGCTGCAATGCAGACAAAACTGTGTGTAGAACAACAAAAGAAATCACCTATTCTTGACCTGGGAAACCAGATTTAGTAAAATAATTAATTTGTCTGAAGGATGCTCCGACGTTCTTAAAGACAGGAAATAGCCGGAGGCTATGAACTGGCTGAGAATATCATGGAGATTATAATAGCACTTTGTTCTCAGTACTGATTATTAGTAGTAAATGTTGATTTTCCAATGCTACACAGAGTTAATCACAGTAACTGAGGTGCTCGTTAAGGTTTTTTCCCTCCAGTTCTAAATTGCAAGAAGAGAAATTTGCTTGCAGGCCAAACTACGATTTGTGTTATCTAGACGGACTGGAGCCAAGCACAGTTATATTTGGCTGCAGGGTCAACAGTGCCAAAGCAAACAAAGTAGACTGAATGTAATATTATTACAAGCTCTGATCTGATTTTCCACAGTCCTGTTTGAAGTTATTTCGCATGAGTAAACTGAGCACTGAAAGTGCTAAACAAGAGAAGCACTAGCAGTGACGAGGATCGCATTTTCATGCTATTCTGCTTGTTCATTTGTAATTTGTCAGGTTCAAAATTCAGTCGCTTCACGTTTCAAACTTTTGGACTCGAGCAGGGTACGTGTTAACGATAACTGGCAACTCTAAGAAAGTGTTTCGTTGTCAATTTTGCCATGCACTTGTCCTATTTTAGACATTTTCTCCAAGTTAGCCATAAAACTTGAACAAAAACCCTGGTCCTTCCGGGGCCTGAAGTCCTTGGTATATATCCCAATCAGTACTCTAAACCGCGGTTAAAAACGGACATTGGACAGCGGTGTTAATATCATATTGAGTACATCAAAAGTGACCAAACTGACCACAAAAGTTGTCTCTAAAAATAATAACGGCAGGAAGATAAGCTGAGCTTTTTTTTGCAGTGCATTATTTGTAAGCGCAAGGAGCTTGTGGTCAGTTAAGATAAAGCCTTTGTACTGTGTTTCTTCCACTGTCGCCGCACCCAGTACGAAGAAAAAGAGCTGGTCAAGATGTCTTGGAGGACAGCTTTAAAGAACCTAATTTATGTCCAAAAAAAAAAAGTTCGACGTACGTTCGAATGACACTCAAATTCCTGGTTGCTTTTAGCTATAAATCTAGCGATGTTTTACTTGTCTATAGTATAAAGGCTGGGCCATTTTATCGACAGGAAATAATGTTGCGTTGTAACCATGCCATTCTAAATTCCCAAATGCCCCATTTCATCAGTTGTAGTGTGGTGATTTAATTTATTTTAAAGCCGCAACCAGTTGTAGTGGTTCACTTTTAGCCTTTAACATCTGCGTGAAAATGCGTGCTATATGTTGATCGAAGATGACCTGTGTTTCAAAGCTGAACGCGAAAACCATAGGTCTTGCGGAAGGGTAAATAAAGGTTATATATATTATGTAAAATAAAGTACAACCCTCCACTAAGTGGTGACCAATAGCTAACTGAACTAACCTATCAGATGTTCCCTAACCTGTCATAAAGAACTTCCATGATATTTAACTTAAGTCCGTGTTTCCAGAGTGCGGAATCCCAAACTAGCTGTGATCAGAATTTCTCTGAAGTACCGAGGATTTTTAAAAGAGATATCTAAATATCCCCAGTTTTTGCAGGTGTGATGAGAACTTCGCAAAATCCACCTTTTATTCTTGAGCTTATCACGTGGTTTTAAAGCACGCCATGTATGGCAAAGAAAATCAAAACTCGCCTTTCTAATGACAGGTTAATTACACTGGGTTTACGCAAGTTATTTTTAAGTTTTCTTTCAAAGCACAAGCTTATTTTTCTTTTTGAAAAATTTCAACACGAAAGACAGTGGAAAACTGGTTCTGATAAACGTGTGCTGGTAAGTACACAGAGGCTAGGCCTGATCAGAACAGTGGCAGGAAGGGTAGATTGGGCGTAGCTGCGAGGAGAGGGGGAAGTAGTCTATATGGAGACCTCCTTGGTGGACACATCTCAAGTTAGCTTGGACCTGAAGTGTGGTGTAAGTTTGTTGAAGGGTACACTTCTTATCTACCAAGTTACTTACTGATTATCAATGCAGTGCGGTTACTAAGACAACGTATTCAAAGAAAATCAAACACAAGTGTTATAAAATTGAAGGGCCATTTTACTTTGCAAGGATTAGATTGTGGTCTGCGCTAAATGCCAGCGTTAAAGAATAGCTTCTGTAAGCATAAGTGTCTAGGTAACTATGATCGAAGAGTATAGCAACTCGCCCCAAAAGGAATACTAGTCCAGCCTCCAGAATTGTCAAGTTGTGCCAACAATTTACCGAATAGATGCACAGAGAGAATAGAGTTACCTGTCAAAAAAATACAATATGACGGGACACTGGCCAGACCCCTTGAACCAGAGTAACATAAACCCGGCGTATCTCTTAGTAGTGCGGTTGGATGGAATAAGTTTGAGAGCAGAATTGGCTGGAATGCATTAGAAAGGATGCGGTTTTACATTCGTGGGATGTTAGATTAAATGTGACGGTGCTGACAACGCGTTTGAATAGCTACGTTCAATTGAAGACATGAAATACGCCTTTGTTTAAAGAATGACACTACGGTATGCACGGACTTTGGACGTCTCGTGTAAAATTATCACGAAAGTGTCATTGTGACAAGCAATGTTCGCGTGACTTGTTTTCAATAGCATGCTAACGGCCTATATGTTGCAGTTATGGTTTTGACCTGTTCATTGTTCACTTCTGTTTATCACAATATTGTTATGTTGAGTAGTTTATGGTCAATTAGACAGTCATCAAGGCTGATTTTATCTGCGTGACTCATCAATTATTTTCAGATCTCGATATTACATGTGCGTGCATGCCATGGGTATCTCCGTAATCATAAGCACCCGGTGAGTTGGAGTGAAAAGTCAACTAAGTCGCAAGACTCTAATCTCGTATTTAACTTCGTTCTATGCTAAGAGCTGAAGAGTCACTGGCTAGACTAAACTGTTTTCTCATCGTGTAAGAAAGGATTTCCGGCTTAAACAAATGGCAGAAAATCTGTATTTTCAAAAGCCTAAATCTAGAAGATGCAACAAATCCTATCTCGTCGTGTTGTCATAGCAAAGCCGGTTACTACACATTGTGAACAAAGTGTAAGCTAACAGCTCAAAGGCAAGAATCGAACGCACTTAATGACTGACCTCGAAATGAGAAAGTATTAAGGCTGAAGTGTTTCGAACAGTCCACAATTTTCGCGTAATTGAAAGCTTTTGTGGCAAAGGGTGCGCAAATGCGCTTCACAGTTGTCTTTCCTGCTTCATAATATCTTATCTCGTTCGTAAGTGTGTGCTTATTAAAGTGAATACATAAAATAATCAATGAATATATGTAGATAATCAGATCTAACCACTAATACTGACTGGTTTCCTTCTTAGAGACCACGTTTGTTGAAATCGTGTTTACCCCCTTCCTTTTCGATCAGTTCGAAGAAAAAAAAATTGAACTTTTTTTTTTTCTCAATAATAGCTAGTTACTCTAAATTTGTAATTATCATAGTTCACATCAACCATATTGAATGATGTTACCTGGATAACTAAAGTCCTCTTCAATCTTTGCCTATTCGTGCCTCGCCAGTTTCTGCTGTGTCAGCCGCTCACGCAAACAGTGCGATTCAATTAACTATTGTACAGTACAGTTGAAAAGCATGTGTTAAAACCAGCAAGCCTCTTGGACTGTGGACCATGTGCGATGATCGATGGACTATTTTATCGTCACGTAATATATGATATATATGTCCAATATCGGTACATATGTACGACTGGATCTATCAGGGGCACCCAACGGATCGTTTCGGTAAATTATCTGTTCGGAAGGCCTTTAATCCCCTCTGATTTTCTTCAGAGAATTGGCACCTCGAACTTTCGTGATATGAGAAATTTAATGTCTGTTGTTTTCGGACTGTTGAAAATGTCGTTTTGA
>Ga0126339_10003675_pt1 | contig 11210 bp, 3 predicted proteins | sample OrbTmetagenome_2_FD_92532 | JGI IMG/M metagenome (GOLD analysis project Ga0126339, IMG submission 92532) | Coral microbial communities from Petempiche,Puerto Morelos, Mexico - Orbicella T R C metagenome | ecosystem: Host-associated > Invertebrates > Cnidaria > Coral | place: Petempiche,Puerto...
GTTTTGTAAATTGTTTCAATGCGAATACCGAGAAATTTTCCAGATATTTTTTGCATATTTAATGAGGCAAAAAGCTATATTTTCGTTTTTTGCGAATTTCTCGAAGACTTAAAATTCTAAGAAAATTGGAATAATATTTTTGAAAGTGGCTCCCTATAAGCGTTCTTTAGGCAAAGTTTCAGAATTTTCGATTTTTCTAACCTGGCCAGCCATTCTCGATATTTTCAGTCAGTGACTCTTAATTCTTGAAATTACTGGAGAAAAGGCTGACGCCATTTCCAGTTTTCACGCTACATGTAGTCACTGCATCCTCTGAATTAAAGGTCATTTAATTCTGATGATCTAAATCACAAAAGCATGGACGAAGGTAAATAAAGAAGTATAGAGAGTAAGCAAGCTTTAACTTAAACAAATAAAGAAAGACACATCTTAACGGTTTCGCATCTCAACTACGTTTTTACTTTACAGTAGCCAAGTAAACCAAACGCACATATGTATATCTAAGTACGAAGAGACAGCAATAGTCTATCCTTATCAACAGAAAAAAGTGAAACTCACGTTCAGTGTCAGTCTCCCTCAATTTCAAGACCTTTGGCAAAACCAGCATGGCGATTGTTTTATTGTGGTTACCACCTGTCAAAAGTACAAGCTCATGTCAAAGATTCAACCAGTGCCAACACAAATTATTGAAATTGAAAATGTTCAATGGTGTATTATTAAGCCTATTGCAAATCTGTACATTTGTGGCGTATGTCCTTTCCCAAAAACACGTCAATTTATTCAGTTGTTATATATTTTTTTAAGATGAGTGACATGTTGTGTCAACGACGCAAAATGTTATGTAAAATTTACATATCGTCAACTAAATTGCGTTTAGAATATTCCATACGACGTCATATTCCGTAGGGAAAGACGACTCGACGAAGAGATTTTTTTGTGAGAATTTCGCTGCACGCTTTAACTCGAGGTTGGTTTGAATAATTGCATTGAAAGCAAACTTTTTAATTCCATGCCTGGTAGTAAAACTTAAAAGGTATTTTAGCTCAGAGCCTTTTAAAATCCGGGATAATCTAATTAAAGAACACCGCGTCGCTTGTTGAAAACAGGACTATATCGCGTATGAATAGGAACTAAAATGAGATTCTAAAATGAGAAAAGAAGCCTTAAATTGAAACAACACTCTCTGGAAATTATGTCCTTGCAAAAATCTCCTTTACCACGGACTAGAGTTTGCTAACTGGACTTAAAGCCCATGTAACTGAATAAGTCGGCTTTTACGTACTCACTGAGTCTTAAAACTAATGCTCTGAATCTGAATGAATAACGAGATATCAGTATGCCAAACAATAGTGAGCCAAACTTGGCCATGAGGAATCACGCCAATAGCTGAGAAAGAAATGGTTGTTTATGTTGAAGGTTGCCATAAAAAGACAGAGTGGTAACTGCATGAAATGTTCCGCTGTGGAAATAATACTCGTGCATCACCTGTAAATACAAGAATCAATTATCCTCCAAGCTGCTTTCTATGTGTCTGCGTTATGCAGTAATTAAGAAATGTCATGCCTATCAAGAATCAACTGGTTGTTTGAACATGACAGGATAGGTATCATAAACATGTACCGAGGACTAAAAATAAGGGCCATTACGTAGTTTTGTCAGAAAATGAATAAAGAAGTCAAAAAACGTTAAGTGAGGTATAGCAATTAGTGTTGCAGATGTTTCTTTTCGTTCGTAATATTCTAGTTTCTGTGATGTTTAAAGACCAATATTTTCTAAGCTATTTTACTTTTCGTGTTTTTATGAAAGCTAGGAAAACGTGACATGCTTAAAAACCCGAACCTGCCTTCAAACACCTACCTTCAAATTTTACCGGGGAATTCTTTTGCGGGGTATAATTGTGGAGAAAGTCACTAAAGCGAACATGAAATTATCACGTCATAACTAAATGAGAACTTACAATGGTTTATCTGAATAATGGGCCCTTTAATGCTTGCCTGCCCGGAGGTTTTCGTTGTTAACTCCACAATGCCTCACGCGTTCAAATTATGATGTTTGACCGTTTATGTTTTAGGAACAAGTGTCGACAAACTTATTATTTTTAGCTGCTATCGATGGGATAGATGTCATAATTTGATGCTCCTAGCTGATGTTTTCTTCTGCAGCTGGGTTGTCACCTCTACTGATGGAATATTTATTGCATGGCTGTTTTTGCATGATTTGTTTGTGCTGTAGCTTAAGGAAAAACACTCCGCTTCCGAAGTATTAAAATATCATTCATAATTTGTACCGAAACCACCTGGAGGAATTAACAGCCCTTGAGGCTGGATATGATTGCTTATGCAGAGTCAGTCCTAAAGCAAGGAACTAACAAAGCATTTTAATAGAACCCATCCGCAGTATATAAACAATAGTCTCCATTTGGCGCGAAAATATGCTCGGATATTTGTCCGCTGACATTATCTGTTCCGAGAAGCGAGCAGAACAGAGCTGTGAACTTTGAGGAACAAATAATGTCCAAGGACAAATATCCGAACATATTTCCCCCTCAAATGGAGGCTATTATGCTTATTATCCTTAAATATTTTTCGCAACCGCGCGGTTTTGAAAATTGGGGAATTTCTCTCGGATATTTCCCAGTTTTAGCGTTTAGACCAATCGCGAGCGAAAATATTTGATGAATTATAATTTGAGTTATTTTGGCCGCGTTCAAAAATTACCTTTAAGTCGAAGAAAACCTGAAAATAGTAGTTTACTAAAATAGAAAAACACCAAAGAGATAATACTAAACCATAAACGAACAGGAATGATTAAGAATGGAGAGGATTAACGCGGATCACAAACGACGAACTTAAAAAATTTGGGCTAAACTTTTCAGTTTCAAGATGGGAAAACCGTGAAATAGCTCCGTTTAAGTATGATCTGTAGTAAAAAGATCGAGCAATCGACGGCACAAGTTGAAATTTGTATAACTGTTTAGCCATGGCCATAAGATTAACTTGTTAAATTCAATGATTATAAACTCTCCCCGTGTTGTCTGCTAAGAAGGAGACATTTTCAGTATTTCCCCATATTTAATTATGCATATGAGAGTATTGTTCTGTTCATGACTGGCGTTCGTGTGCAAAGGATTGTATGAAAGATGTCATATGTATAATTAAGTAAAGGCTATTCGGAAATCTCACCTGTTGTTGATTCGAGTCCAACTTTTGTCATTCTTCGTTTATAGAATTTAGATTGTAGCGTTTCACAGATTCACGGCGGCCATTTGCTTTTACCCAAACAAGGAAATTTGCTTCTTTAATTGGGAAAATAATTTTTTGTCCTTATGCCAAAGTTTCCTGCTGTTTAACGAACTCTATTCATTATTTGCTTTCATTACAATGCAAACTTGGCACATGATTTCTGAGGCCGGGGGCTTAATTTCTCAACTGGTTTCTTATTATGTGTGGTAAATATAACCTAGCCATGCCATGCTTTAAGTTTTGTTTAAAATAGCCGCCATTAATTGTATGCAATGTCCTTGCAGTTCTAAAAACCAAACGCCTTTCGTAGTTAACCAGTCAAGAAAGATATCGATTATCTATTGCAAACTAACCATGATAGAGATATCAAGACTTCATAATTTAGCTCTCAAAAGTGATTCTGATTCAACTGCGTTATTATTAGGACGAGCCGAGATTTCAAGTACAGTGGAGCCCCGCCTTACAGTCACCTCTTTCAAAACTGATACACGCGACGGTGATCTCGTTATTACGGCCACTTTTTTTGTCCCGGCGAAACGCCCATACATTTTCTTATGACAAAACTTGTTAATGCGGCCACCCTGTTAATACGGCAAACGGCAGCATTCTGAAATCCCAACCTGTATAACCCTATAAATTATATCCCGTTTATAGGGCCACTCAAACCAGGGCCGGGTTGTTGAAAGCCCGATTAAACTAACCCAGGATTAGCGAGAATTTTGATTTGAGTTTGTAACATTTCGGTGAGGTTTTATGTTTATACTGTTTGTCCTTCAGTTTTGAGTTTGACTAAGCTTAAACTACACAAAACGTAAGCAGTAAAAAACATTTTTATGTAAGAAAAATAAATACTTCGGTTAACTTTTAATCCTGGGTTGGCGTTAACCGGCTTTCGAACAACTCGGCTCAGTTATATTCATCTTACCATTGTTAATATTGTATGTAGCGATTGAAGTTTCAGTTTCTAAAAATGATGTACATTCCGGACAATTAGTAAAGAACAATTGTTGAGAAGTGCAATCGTAATATATCTGTTAGCTTCTGTTAAGACGTTACTCAATTTGGACCAGTCGTGAAATTTGGCCATACCCCGTTAATACGGCCAAATATCATTGGCCCGTTGGTGACCGTATTAACGGGGTTCCACTGTAACGTCTTCTTTCCAAGGTTTGCGCACCCGCAGACCACATGACCAATTTGCATTACAACATGAAAGCTTTTTGTGAATAAGGTCCGTTAAGTACACCATTATGGCCGCCGTCAAGACCCTCCACTGATTGGTATTAGATGGTTTCGCCCGCTTATGGCGCTCTAGAAGACACCAAAATTGGAAAAAGTGTGGCAGCGAATCAGAGGCTAATAGTGATGTCGATATGGATAAGTTAATCTCGGTAGCCTTGACAAAACAAAATGCAATACTTTGTTTCTGGATTTCAAAAACCTGTAAAATGTCATGTTATGCATATCACGGAGATGAACTGGATTCCATATTCCACCTTGCAAAACCGTCCCAGACCCCACTTGGCAAGATTGGAAAATTTGTGAACGCGAAAGGACGAGAAGAGGCATCTGGTAGGGTGTTCGTGTTTCCTTTTCGTCAATATCGCCATGTAGCATCAATTGTATGATTTTACTCACCCGATCGCTAAAGTAAAAATTAAAAAAAAAAAAGGTAAATACACGTGGCAAAAAACGCTTGATCAGGTTAAATCTTTAAGATGAAATCGTTATGTTGTGGTTTCCACTATGTGCACTGGAAAGTGACAGTGAAGTACTAATGTTTTTTTAGGGAGCCAAAACTCAAATTATTTCCTGCCACATCAGTGTGATCCGTCTGAGATCTTTCATGCGTCTTGACGAATGAACAAACGCGCCGAGACTGATATCCATTTTCGAAAGAACAAAATCCCGTACTCGATTTTCAAACTTGAGTAGACAATCGTTTTTATCAAGGATGATAACATCCGTGTCATTTTCAAGAATTAATATAGACCAATATACTTCACAAGAAAATAGATTGCCAGTTTTCAGTGTTAATTATTGCTAGCTGCAGTAAACCTAGTCACAGGTTTTGACAATTGGTTACCATTCTTTTTTATTTGCTGTCACAGTTTGACACTCTGATCTATTAGTTTTCTTCAAAAGGCGACATTTATGAGACATTTGTTATCAAGTTATTTTACTACAAAGAAGAATAGGAAACATTCGAAAACTTATTAGAGAGGACACAATATTCCCACTGCAACACAAACACAATAAAGTTGATAAACACAGCGAGACGGCTAGCTTAAAATTAAATTGTGTTTGGCGTTCAAATCCCGAATGGCTTATATGGTTTTTCATCCCGACGCCAAAATAATGTTCCCCACAAAAAGCTCGTTGTAAAGCTTCAAATGGCGGCAATTTGTTGTTTGGGTATATTAAAAAACACAATCCGGAAATAATATTGGTAATGCGGTAACTTGGGTGCAAATATTGCTCAAAATAGCGTCGTTTTTTCAAAACACTACAACAGGGGCAGTTGCAGTTTAGATTAGGGCGCATATATCCAACTCCAGAAGTATATTTTGATGATATGCGTGTGTTACCCTCTTCGACACCTGGTGCATGACCGTCTACCAAACTAAAATAATACATTTCAATTTTTGTTCCTAATTTCAAGGCTTAGCTTCCACAACGCTACTATCAGATAGCCTGTGAAGTAATCGTTGGTTTGGTTTAGACTTTGCGAATCAGTTGTGTGCAGCGTCAAGAGATATTAAGCTGCTCTTTCCTTGGAAAACGTTTGGAACATCTTACAAATGTGGTTCAAAGTTAGTTCCGTTATACTTGTGACCCTGAAAGGTAGTCGGCTGGAGAGTTTTTTCCTTTACTCAGTTATGCATTAAAACAGTGAACGATAAGAATACAACCTCAAATCTTTAAAATCGATTTTGGGTTAGAACGGCCGGTAGAATACGTTTTGGAAATCTGAACTCTTGGCTTTTTTCTTTACTTAACAGCACTTTTACCTCACTCATACGTGAAAAAGGAGAAAAGATATTTCCCCTAGCTTTTTGAATACGGGCTACAACATGGCTATGTTCGTTTCTGACACTTGTGCTGTGCCAGCTTGAATTATTTCTCTTTAAAAACAACCTCGCGGCGCCTATCAAGTAAGTGGAATTTTTAAGCGTGATGAATCGACGCTTTTTGTTGCCCTCAATTATGTAAGAGAAATTGAATAAAGGCGATGCAGGTGACTTCTTGTACGGTTTTAAGGCGTTAATTTGGTTGCTCCATTTTTTCACTGTCTTAAATGTGGTTTTCCTTGAATGTTATTATAAATTTGTTTTGCTTCCTCTCATCATGCTCTCGGAAGATTTAAATTTGGTTTGCGTCAATCTTAACAAGGTGGCGGTCGACGATTTTCGACCAGCACTGAGCAATCGCCCATACTCGGAGGTCTCTGAGAAGGTCAAGAAAAACTTAATTTGACTATGAATGTTTAATAAAAATCTAACGCGTATTACCTCCAAGTCTTAAGTCACCAGGTATACAGTCTTACCTTCTACTACCTATGAAGCCATTTTCTTTGGAAGCATCTCCCCTCTATCTCTCATTCATGAGATAAACTCCGGGCTCTGATTTAAAAAGAATCAACTTCCACTCAACATTGTTCACCACCAAGGAGTAGAGCAACGTATTTGCATCTGTTTAATTTAAGGGTTGAATTCGAAGGCCTTGTTTTGCATACCTGCTGGTAATGTTTGTATTGAACGTTTAATTATATCTGGCTGTCAATCATGTCCAAGTAGAAACGATCCCTTAAATGTCACTTATGACAATTGGTGTTGTTTCCCTTACTGGAGAAGAAAGAGAACACTACAACATTCAAGTGCCGTTATTTCTTCGAGTTGATCTAGTTGTCCTCTATTTATTTACGTGAAAGACAAACTTGTTCGACAACATTGACACTAAAATGTCATGCATTGCCGTTGTCTTAGCAATATCCAGTGATATCCAAAGAATGATAGGGTTATCAGCGTGAGTGTTTTTCGTTGTTGGTGCACTCGCTTTGTGCAAATTTTAATTTTCTTTTTATCCCCCCAATCCTTGTCAAGATAATGACAATTTTGTTTTATTTTATGAATGCCGTGGTTCATGTTGCCATCATTGGCTCTACACCGGGAAAAAAGAGAAGCTAAAAACCTTGTTATGTCATTCTGAATTTAGAGTTAACTTCTGCCCATGGCGACTTTAATGGTCTTCGTAAATTTAAACCTTTGCCTTTGGAGAAACACATCAAAACCAATTTCGTTAGGAAGACAACAAGTCCACACGTAAACGACTTAAACGGCCAACGTAAACGTGTATTTTCGTATACGTTCCCCAGAGTGGATAATGGATAACTTCATTGTTGTTCGACTCCGTTGATGTAGCCTGGCCTTGTGTGTACCCAGACGTTCTCGTCTGGTGGACTTTTGAGCGTTAAGTAAATAGCTATTCCTTTCATCCTTCTTGTCTGGAATGAAATCAATGACAGGCGTAAACTATCCACAAACAGTCTCGAGATTTGCGTGGACAAAAGTAGATTGCGTTTACAGACCTAAACGTCTGTATCTTTTGTTATTCGAGGTTATTCATGAATTAAAACTGTAGAACTGCCAGATGCTAAATGCTTTGTCCCAACTGAAACTAAACCACCCGGACCTCTTGCAGGATCTTATAGTGATGAGTGATGATGCTTTGGGTGAGCGCAAAAACCTCAATTGAAAAAACTGATATATGCAGTTGGTTGGGAGCTGGTCAGTATGTGAGTTTTCAGGCTTTAATTTCACAACTGCTTAAGTTGTGTGTATAACTGCGATGATCAATCGTGTCTTCGTATCTTTCTCCGCAGTTCAAATATACGATCTTTCATATGTTCATTTGCGAAATTATTTATATTGCATGGTGAGGTGAAATCTTATTGCTTTACTGTAAGTTGTGTTCCGGGAAGTATGTTTAATTATCTCTGGTAGTTTCACAGTGATTTCCTTCGTTTCGACATTCTCGGAATAAGATATAATAGGCAAACTCTTGCGTGTAAACAAAAACAGAGGTGTGGCTGACTAGGACCCTTTAAGTTCTTAAAATGTGATTACAGTTCAAAAAGATAACGCAGAGTAAGTAGACTGTAGATCGTCTTAGACACCAAGGCAGTCGGTCAGAAATATTCCTGAAAACCGTGACTATCCTTCGCACTATTTACGGGCAATTATTCCAAAAAATCAGGCAAGCTTCTGAATGATTTGTTGAACTTTACACACTTGGTTCAACTTTTCGTCTTCAACCATTCTGCCACATGTGCTGGAGAAGTGCGCCGTAGCCAAGGCCAGTCATTGCCTACTTTTGCTTTGTCATCTATTACTCTTCACTTGTTTTCTTTAACTGTAGCTTCAGTTTTAGTCAGTTCTTCCCCTTCTTTTTTCTCTCTTGGATTCAAAGCTTTAGCAACGGTAATTCTTTTACTCGCCGTCAGTCGCTTTTTGAACACGCGAAAGGACTCTAAGAGTCTAGTTTGGTGAGATTTATCCTCCATCAAAGAACTGAAGGAAAACAAAACAGTCGATGTCGCGGCAAACCCCAGGACAACGCCAAGAAAAATAATAAAGTAATCTGCGAACGTATTTGCCTCGTTTTCATCGAATGCCACATAGTCTCCAAAACCAATAGTACTGAAAGTTATGAAACAAAAGTAAAAGCTCTCAAGCATTGTCCAACCACGTCTCCAAATTGCTAAGACAGAAAGCAGAAGGAGTGTTACGAGCCAGAGGAAAACGTTGATACCAAGAACGATTCCCTTTCGCACGTTCTCCTCGTTTGATCCGTCAATTTTTTTCTTAATATTTTGAATTAAAGAAGTGATGACGTCACGAAGCTTTTCTCCGATAGTTTTTAAAGTCAGACAGGTCAGCGGTATACCAACCAATGCGTAGAATATGCAGAAGAGGCGACCGTTTGCCGTCCGAGGAACAATGTTGCCGTAACCTGTAAAAACAGTAATAAAACTTTCAAAAGTTGTTGAATTTTCTCATTATAAATCACGAATAATTATTTCTTCATGGCAACTGAAATATCAAATTTGACAGGCAGTCAAACAATGGAAAAGGCCTCTTAATTATTTCATCTACAGTCGAACCTCCGGTTGCGACCACTTCTCAGCGACCAGTTTTCCAAAATACCTCAAGTTTTCAAGTCAAATCACTGCATTTGGAACCTCTTGAAAGCGACCGCCTCTCGTAAGCGACCGCGAGCACTTTTAGAACTAAAAGTTTGAAATTTTCTCTTGTTTTTAACCTCCCGTAAGCGACCACTTGACTTGGCGAGTAAATTGAATAATATTAAAGGTGTTGTAAGCATATCGCATTCCTGGGTAGCACAAGAGACGGAAATTTCTCAATGGCAAGTACAGAATTTTTTCTCGAAATTGACTTTTCGCATGACTAAAACATTTAAAACATGGGGTAAGTCTCTGCAGTTACCATATGCTAATGAGGCAAAAATTTGACCCAATATGGTCTAAGCTCTCGCAAACGACCACCCCCCGTTAGCGCTTACGGGAGGTTCGACTGTATTGAAAACAATATGATGCGTTTTACAAAAGGTGTTTTTTTATCGTCCATATTATGATTAAGTATGTTTGATTATTTTTGAGTTCTACTTTTTACTATCCCAAGCAGTAAATGAAAATATGCCAAGAAAATTAATTACAGTAAGAATTTTCTTTTGAAATGAGGCTTTAACTGAAAGGCATTTCAATAAATGATGATGGTTAATGTAAGAAACGTGACTGAATGGACGACTGAGACATCTATGAGAAAAGAAATATGCGAAATGTAATATGAGTAGCATAAAAATATTTTGTAGTTAATATGTCTAAGATTTCAGTTGCATTGCCTCGTAAGCAAGAATTGAACAAGCAGCGATAGTTTCAAAAAAAAAAACATAATTTGAAGGACAGCATTCAAAGATGAAAATATCAGGTTCCTTGGTGTATTTTGGAACAGCTGTAAGATGCTAACAAGCGTGTATAGAAAGGTCGTCAGAATTACTTACCCACTGTTGTGACGACACTTCCCGCAAAAATGAACGCGTTCCCAAAACTCCACATGGTGTTTGAATCCAAACTGTGCCTGTGCTTCAAAAGGCTTTCCAGTTTGTACCAATCCTCGTCGGTAATGTTGTACTTCTCGTTAAGGATTTTTCGCGTTGCGCTTAATAAAGATCTCTCCTTGATCTCGTTGCCTATTTCGAGTGCTTGGAAGACGAGCGCTCCGATTACAATGTAAGTTGTGAATAAGCAAGAAAACATAAGTAATTTCCTCATGTCCTTATCCAAGATCATCTCGATGTCTTTTATGCACAAGATAACATATTGGCAGTCGATAAAACAGAGATTCACTCGAAACTAGTCTACCAAAAAGGAACCAACACTTTCGATTTTTCAGTCCACAGTCATTGGTACACAAATAGAGCTAAAAGCTGTCACTACCAACAAGGACATTGTCTTTGAACAGGTGGTCATTGAGGTGCTGATAACATGCAGATATTGGAGTTCAATTCACTTTACTGTTTGATATCAGAAAGAATGGGGAAAATATTATCTAGACGTATAGTCGTGTAATTAAACGTAGTTCTAAGATATATCGAGAATAGTATACTCGTGCTCTTGGTTGTTAATTGTTGTTGAGCTTTGGTTGTCTTCTCGGTACACTTTTGTGAAACGTCTTACAAAAGTAAACAATACCTAGATTGATCTTTTCTCCAAATAAAAAAAAGAAATGCAAATGAGCCAGTAAATTTAGAGTTTCCTTTCTTCCTAACTGCACTGAGCTTGCATGGAGCCAAATCTTTAATATAAGTGAAGCACGAGATGACAGCTTCCTGACACTAGAATCAAACTTATGAGCCTAAAAAGGGTGAATTATTTGCTATTTGCGGTTA
>Ga0126339_10003676_pt1 | contig 11208 bp, 6 predicted proteins | sample OrbTmetagenome_2_FD_92532 | JGI IMG/M metagenome (GOLD analysis project Ga0126339, IMG submission 92532) | Coral microbial communities from Petempiche,Puerto Morelos, Mexico - Orbicella T R C metagenome | ecosystem: Host-associated > Invertebrates > Cnidaria > Coral | place: Petempiche,Puerto...
GCTGCCAAGACTATATTAAATTTTGTAAAGACACCAAAAACATTATTTTTAAGAGAGCTTTAGAACATCTGGCATAATTTTAATTATTTATTTATTCATTTATTTATTTTAGCATATCTTAAACACAATTTTATCTCGTTTACATATAGATATAAATTCTTAGATATCTTTTAACCTTTTTACAATTGTAAATTTAGTTAGCATCGGGCAGGCGAAGAGCCACCCTGTGGATATACTGCCTGAAATGCCATTATTATTATTATTATTATTATTATTATTATTATTATTATTATTTAACCAGTGTTTCCGCCAGAGCGCGCCATCGCGGGAATCCCGCGTTACAATCAGAGATGGTCCCCAGAAAAACGAAAAAAGGGCCAATTTGGCCCTTTCCCTTTACAAGACTGCAGGCTTAACACAGACATAATATTTTAAAAGCCATCCCAGGGCTCGAAATTGTGATCGATATGATTGCCAATGCAACAAGCAGTTCATCCTTGGCGACCAAAAATTCTGGTTTAGTCGCCATATTACGGCATAATGGCGACTACATTTCTCTGTGTTGACGATCAATAAGGGTTATTTTGTCACACATTATGTCCTTCTAGAAAAATCATATTGAAAGATCTTTGCTTCTAAAACATTCAACATAAGAAAAGAAGTCAATCCATCCTTTTGCTTTGCTGTATTGATTCTCTCATATCTGAAAACTTTCAAATGGCTGACCGTGTTTGAAATCGCCCTATAATGCATATTTGCAAACCCTTGATCATTGACTACATCATGTATGCCTAAGAATATTATTGTTCTCTTGTAATGCACGGATCCTTCATACTAGCATCTGATTCAAAAGAAACTTTATTGAGTAGAAATCCTTCAAAAAGCACTTACTATTAAATTTTATCATAGATCCTAATAAACTGCTTTATTTTCCTTGGTACCCCGATGCATTTTTTCTTTCTGTAGCTTTCAATTTAGTGGCCCCGTTCCTAAAAAATTAGCCCCTAAAAAAATATCTTCAGGGGCCACTTTGGCCCTCCAGTAAAATTTTCTGGCTGAAACACTGTTTAACCAATCATATCATGATACCAGGAGCTGGTATCATAGAACGGCGGCTCAATAGAATGTCTACAGGCTCCCTCACTTCATTCGGGCTCACCAGGAGCCTGTTTGCGGGCTAGTTAGAGAGAATATACTAGAAAACACAACATTATTAGTAATGCATTACCTATATCTGGAAGACCTCTTCTGAGAGTCGGTATCACTCATACTGTGCCCACTACTCACACTAGCGGTGTCAGGAACTGGTGAACTCTGCTTGACTTTTTCTTCATAAGCTGGGTCACAGAACTTGAAAGTGTGAAGCTTGCCAAACTTGATCACACTACCATGGTTTAGCCTGGTTGACTCGTAGATCCTCCTACCATCTACGTATATTTCTGCATCACTACTAGTCCGCTCAACAGAGACAATACCATCCATGTTGGTTATCACACAATGACGAGGCAGAATATGGGGTGCAAATAACTCCAGATAACTATTCGAAGAGGACATTGACTTATCACTACCAACCTCTGTTATTTCCATGGGAAGTCGGTGAATATTTGGCTTGTAATCCAACTCACGGCCATCAGATGACATCTCCCTCAAGTAAGGCAACAAATGCTCTGGAAATGAATTTGCGAGTCTTTCGCCTATTGCTTTATCTGAGATGCTTTCCGTAGGTACTCTAGATGGTGACTTTGACCTTCTCTTTTGTCTTCTGTGCTGTGGCAAGTTTGCTCTGCGGCGCAGATGGAAAACAACATGCCCTTCCTGTTTAGGCCAATGGGCAGCAATAGCCAGCGGATTGTCCTCATCATGAACAACCCTTTCTTTTCCGAGTGTAGCTCCTCCATTTTGTCCTCCAGGAGGTATGTTTACCATCACAAGACAGTATTCCTCAGGATTTTCTTTTTCCATTTGGTATTTTTCTAATGCTTCTTTCACAACATGTGTGGTTGGATCACGCATTGAAACAAGAAGAGTCTTGTATGGGATCTCCGGCTTCAAAGTTTCAGCAAAGATTTTCAATGTTCCTCCACTGTCTGACCCTCCCTCACTATTTTGAAATTCTTGTAGCTTGCGTTCAAGTTTTCGTTGACGACGCATTTTCATGACAATTTCAGGGTTAGAGATGCTTCTTGTGAAGCTGGTTTCCGGTAATTCATCATAAAGTATTTGTGCAATAGCAGAGTCATCACTGGACTTAGTGGGAGAGGAAGGTCCACGTAGCTGAGCTTTCTTGGCCTCTTCTTCTCTTTTCTTTTTAAGTTCTTTTTTCTCTCTCTTTGACAATTTCCTCTTGAAACTCTGGCCAGGATCATTTTCATTGTCAGTAGCAAACACATTAGTAGCTACCAGGGCTTCTTGATCACTCTTGAGCAAAAATCGTCCTTCTCTGTCATCTTGCTGCCATGCCAGTTGGACAGCTAAAGGCCTGTCGTCTTTTCCAAGTTTTCTGGACTCTGCAGATAAAGAAGAAAAGCAATTATATTTGAAGTTTACCCTATGCGCAGAGTCCTCCACAACATAAGAGAAAGTCAAAATACTCTTCCTTGTTCTGGCTTTCCTACAACAATAAATAAAGGACACTGTTCACCGGGTGATCATGAGAGACTGTCAAATCTAGAGTCAACAAATTAGTATGGATGAAATCCAAACTAGTGTACATTTAAATGAATTAGCTACTAAGCAGTAAAGTTCAACCTCTTCACCCAGGAGACTGAAGGAGCTGAACTGAGTGTCCATATCACGTAGCTAACTGTATTATAGACTGAGGTAGAAATTATAAAAACTCTAGTTTTCCTAGGACAAAGTGAATATAGAGGTGTCTGTATGGCAAGGATTACTTTCAAGTAGTAGTTTACATGTATTGGTCCTAACTTGTACTAGCCAATGAATATTCCTTAGACATGACCATTGAAAGGAAAACTACTGCGCCATTCTCTCATGTGGTTCAACTGTTACCATTCTGTGTAATGGGTTTTTAAATCGAGCTTATGAACAATCCTAGTATTATTGAGCATAACTTTCATGTTGCAATATTTGTTTTGACTATTCTGTATATTGTGTAAACAGGTTATTTTAAAGACAAGTCAATTCTGTAAAGTGTCGCTTACATTGCTATAGAATCATAACATGTAATTATAGGGTAACCCTCATTTCTCCTTATTATATCTTTAAAGTTTCATTAGCAGCCAAGAAATGCTGATATTGTCTTCGGCTAATAAGAAAATATACAGCAGTCAAGTTTTAATCTGAAATGGATACACATCAAAACAAACTAATGTAACAACATGGTTTATCTACTTGGCGAAAGACACTCTTGTTTCAGACAACTTGTCTGCTCTATCTTGTTTCTGTATGTTAGCCTGCAATGTACAGATGTATGTATACTTTTGCCTGAGCACTTAAAAGTTTATATCCTCATCTATTTGGAGGTAGACAGGGGCTGTGGCAATGTCTTGGAGGACAATGTCTAGCCAAAGCAAGATGAGACAACACGCAGTTGTTTACCATAGGAAGATTAAATATAGTATTTATGGTAAGCTGCTATTCCTGTTCTGGCCAATATTACTAATATTTACAACATGGAGAGAAGCAAAGCCTAGCAGCAAAAGATATTGCCACATTATCATCACTATTTCAATCTTTATCTAACTGTTAGCGCAAAGACAACATTTAATTCAACATTAACTGCAAAAACTTCCTCTAATTACACCTGGCTTAGATCGAACTCGTTCGCTTTCCGATAAAGAATGCCACAAATTCCCAATCAGGAAATATGACACAAGCAACAAATACCAAGATATTTATGGAGAATCAGCCGATCGTGCTGTAAGTAAAAATATTATAAATTCAAAGCAAAGTTACCAAGTTACCTAAGAAAGCTTTTTTAGGAATCGAACTTGCAACCTAATGAATATGCTCGAGGTTATTTTAATTAATTTTTCATTCTAAAAGGAAGCTTATTCTCGGAGTGTGAGAAAGGAAATAGACGGACATCTAGCGAAAGAAATTCTTGCTCGTACCACTTGACGCAGTAGCTACAAGTTACACGAAATGTAAAACTGGGCGTTTTGTGGTTTTGTTGTTCACTCCGGTCAAGCTGCGTTTAAGCTTGGTCGATTGCATCAATAAACAAGAGTACAACTTCATTCGATCGTGCTAGAAAAGTTAATACGTTAGTAAGGCAGATAGTGTGAATTACAGCGTCGGAAATACAATAGCAGCCGGCCTAAAGACAAAGCAATTTTCCAAAATCGAAAAACTAACCGATAAATATACAGACTGTGCTGTTTAACTGTAATAATTTGCCACCGAAAACCCATCGTAGCGGGAAACCAGACGTGAAATTTACAAGCCCACCACACGCGAACCTAACTCACTTGGCTCACATCTATGAGGTTTCTTACCTCCGTTCGGATGGACTTCATAAAGAGAGTAATTCGGATTTGAAAGCATCTTCATATCCGGACGAAATTTTTCCACCAAGGTTCTCGTAACATCCTCCGCTGTTTCCACGCTGGTAACGCGGACACACTTTGTGGCCATTTTTGCTCCAGCATCTTGGAAGAAAAACCGCATCACACCGCGGTACTCTAAGTCCTGTGAAATGAACATTGTAAGTTGTATCAGTGCAAACCCGGTGTGCACTAACATGGTATCCTCGAGAAAAGGGAAAATTATATTACGAACAGTCAACATTATCGTGTTAAACACCCGTGTGCGTCAAAACCTACTTCATTGGGCTCGCTTATTTCAAAGATGTCCAAACGACTCGCGTTCCATAAGGCAATCAGTTTTCGCAAGTATTCCCGTTCTTCTTGCTTCGTTCGAATCACTTCCATGTTGCTTAATTGTTACGAGGCTTCTATCACATCCTAGGAAGACGCTTGGACTGCTGGAAGAGTAATTTAATTCGATTTGAGTAACAAATACGCATTTACACACGAGCGAGACTGTTTGACTTCAAACGGACTCCATCGACCGGACGAATATATCCCACAACCACCGACAACGATGACAAGAATGCATAATTACCGATCATGAGTTCTGCTTGTGATTGGTCGGTGGACAAACGGAATTCATCGTCGCATGCATGCTGAGTACGTTTCTTGCGGGGGTGGGTGGGGCTGTCAGGAGCTATTTTAGAAACCTGCGTGTACCCGATTTATTTAGTGAATGTATATTGATTTACTTTCATGGTGAATAAAGAATCAATTGGTCAGTAAGAACTTGTCGGAGGTTTCCTGAGAGCAGATATTCAAAAACGCGCTTTCTTGCGTTCCATGCGGTGAAAATATAATTCGAAATCAGACAATCTAGAAGTCGCACGACTTCATTTGAACTTTCTATTTTCTTTCAGAACAATACTGATTATTACAGATTATTCAAATCAAAGTTTGTACAAAGGGTGGCACGACCCAAGCCGATCATGCATAAAAGACAATTAAAACGATTATTATTTTATGCCCCCAAGACAGAAAATATTTCCAAATGCAGATAAAGTGAAGTGAGTTACATTGTTTGGTTTCTTGATGTTTACTTTCCAGATGATATCAGCGGGAAAGAGATCGGGAGCCAATTCTGGATGGGTGAGGTTAAGCTTGACTTATCTTCAAAGATCTTTAACCGAAAAGAAGCTTGCTTGTCGGAAGAACACCCCAAATTAAACGGATCAAACCGCGAAGAGAAATGTATTCTGAGTGACTTGGATTTCACAGCGATGATGTCATCTTTCAGACCTTTTATACAACGCTACCGGAAATAATGCCAAATATTAGTTCATCATTTAACCCCTGTCATTACGCTCGAGTTAACGCCATGATTCACTGATGAAAATTTTTGATCAAAAGAGCTTTTCTGCTTCAATATTTGCGCTTTTTTTAGACTTATTTTCTCTTGATTTTGATGACTAAGTTTACTGATGAAAACGGCACTGAAAAATAAAATCCCAAACTGTTTTGAACAAAAACATATTACCCAGTGAAACTGTTCTTTTTTTCCGCGTAGGAATTAAGTTTCAATAAAATTCGTTCCTGAGCCTCAATAAAAATTCGAAGCATTTGTGACCTAAAACAGTTGATCTGTGACCTTGAGCGTGTGTCGTTTTTGTTTTTCCAAACAAAAAAAAAACATCCGACTCTTAAGTTTCATTTTCTTATCTCCTCCAGTAAGAAATGGAATGGTTTTAGAAGATCTGTTCTCCGTATGTAGTGACACGGAAAGGTATTTTTAACTACACTTTGCAAGCATCCCTGCATAAACTCTTCCAGTGGAAAGAATCGAAGTGTGGCGCTGGTATATACATGACGAGTTATTGTCATTGCGTCATCACGTAAAACTGTGCTATCTTTAGTGACTGTACGTCTCTTGTACATCAATTAACTTTATCGCAGACCATGTAAAGATAGTACAAATACTTGGGAAGTTTGGACAGTTGCCAAATTCCACTGAAAGAATTAACCCGGGTTACTTTCTTTTTAATACTTCTTGAAGGGTGCAGAGGTAATGGGTGGAGATGGGTGAGGGATTAGGAGGGTTAATTCTGGCACCACACCGAAAATAAAAGTTCCATTTCACGTGTCATCACAGTAATAACTTTGACTTTCAGTAATAAATTACTAACTTTCATTTTATCAGGAAAGGGCCATTATATTTCTTAGTAAGGAGAAGGGGCAGGGGTTTGGCTGGGGCAACTTTTCTCAGCAAGAATTTTTGGTTTTCACCGTCAGGTTGTACCAGAATCTTGTTCCGTTTGTTTTGGCTTGGTTTGTTTTGTTTTGTCTTGTTTGTTTTTTGGCGTGACTCGTTTTGCATTATATTTTGTCACTTTCTTGTGTATGGATATTTTTTTAGTAATTGTCCATGCTCCCCTTTTAAAAATATTATCGTTTATCCGTTAATGGCGATGACCACAACTAAAAGTTCACGGTCGTCACGGAAAGCTAAAACTATATTTCCGTTTCACGACATGAATTATTATACCTGCGCTACCTGACTTCGTTAAATCTCGATAAGTCATGATAAGTAGCTCACCCGTTTTTAAGCCCACTCAGTTATAACCTTATCTGTCTACTTGCGAACAAAAATATTCTGGTCCCAAACCCCCCTCCCCTTATTTTTTCCTTAGATAAGTTCTCCCTCGTCCGGCTATTCCTTATCAACTTACCCGTAGGAGTTTGATACGGGGAGGTTCCTTCGCGAAGTCCAAACTTATACCCTTTTATAGAACATTTTTAGACAAAAAAGGTAGCCCTTACGTATACCTACCATAGAGGATGTTAACCCCTTCACATACCTACAATACCCACCCTAAAAAAGTCCTGCAGAAATCTTTCTACTTTAAAAGGTCCACCAGAAAATGTCTACCCTAAAAAATATCCAAATCGTTAATTTTAAACCCAAAAAGGCCTTACGAGATCTTTCAAAATGCTTTTTTTACATACCGAAATGACCGGTTTTCTACCCTTTTCTGTAGTTAGTGGTGAAACCCTGTACCCACTTATATGCCTTCAGCCGGGAAAAGGACCCCTCTCGGGCGGAGCCCCCCTATTGACCATTTCAAGGAGTCCCATCGAGCACCCGACAAGTTTCACCCTACATCCAATTCACGCAGGTTACATCAAGACCGCCTTCACACCTCAGACACCTGGGCCCAGAAAAAAGAAAAAGATCATCACAAGCAAACCTGTTGAAAAGCCACGCTCATATGAATGCTTTCTTTTCTCCTAATGGACTGATAAAAGGTGTGCGCTACGTATGGATATAACGAAAGGTACGCAGTTCTTATAGGAAAAATGTCCGATATAGAAAAGTAAAAAAACAAAACGTTCACTATAATCCACAAAAGTAAGTAAATAATGTTTTCCAAAAGAACAGATGATGGAGGGGGGATTGGGATTTTCGGTTTTGCGGTTTTGGCTATTTTTTAGATCGGTTTTTCGGTTTTTGTGCCAAAAGACTTCGGTTTTTCGGTTTTGGGGTTCATTGCGGTTTGTGGATTTTGCGTTTTTTAGCATCTGGTTTTCGGTTTTCGTAAAAAATACTAGCGGTTTTCCGGTTTTGGTATCCGATATGGTTTTTGGTGTTTCCTATTTTGTCCTATTCGGATTCCGGTTTCTCTTCGATTTGAATAGCCGCAAATCGCCAAACTTATTGAGAGGAATGCGTGACAAACTAACTGTCACGATAGGGGATCACGCGTCTCGAATGACGCCCGAGAATTTGACCTCCCAGACCAAGGGCGACCATTTGGTCAGTTTCCAACGTACCTCCCGCGCCAGCAACGGAAGAAGCAATTGTAGATTGTGTTACGTTTCTTTTTACGAGGAGGGGAAAGGTGGCGAGAATTTTCAAAAGAAAAACACGTTTAGAGGGAAAGTGAAAAGGGAAGAGAGAAGCTAAAAGATACGAAGGTTTCAGACAAGTCCATGACATTCACAAATACTTTGATAAAGTCAGTGTTAGTGTAGTTTGATCTGCATGCCCCACTTACACCATTGTATCGGTTTTTGACGGTTTTAGGCGAATTTTTTTTGCGGTTTTGCGGTTTTGGATGAATTTTTTCTTCGGTTTTGTGGTTTCTAATATACCCCAATGCCCCCATCATGATGGATAACAATTTTTCTACCGGAGAAAATAACACCAGCTCTCCGGGTGTAAAATCTAAATTGTCCAAAGTGCAGAAAATCTTTTTAAAGGAGAAAGTCACTCGTATATTTTTTGCCAACGCTAATAAAATCCTTGCACTAAGTTTAGCCACTCACCGAAGTTTCAGCCTCTATAGTGCAGGTTTTCCTTATGAGATTCGTCTCCAAAGAAGCCGCCACTTTTGAACAGTACTCAAAAGCCAGGCCGCATTTTCATGACGTCATTCCGTCCGAGAGATTTTGTCCAAATGGCTTCCGAAACTATATTATTCTGAACCAAACATGCTCCAAACTCCAAAATGACAGCATTGAAGATAGTGAAGAGGATAATCGCTTGAAAAAGAAACAGATTTCTCTGAACTTGGGAAGGATGCCAAGTCAGTTGCAGGTTTTCCTCCTTCCCGCCAATTTCGATTCAGACGGAATGACGTCACATAACCACGGCCTGACTGCCAAGACAGTTTATAAAGGGGCGCCTCCGAAGTCGCTTCTTTCGAGACGAATTTCTTCAGGATAGCGGGCACTTCAGAGGCTGAAACTTCGGTGAGTGGAATAGCTGAATGTTTACTTGCTACAGGCGGAGATAAAAAGAGTAAGTTTCTTTAGAGCGACTTTCTCCTTTAAACTGAGGCAGATCTCGAACCCCCTAAATTAAAATAAGAGAACCTTATAACACGCTGACTTGGCCTCAAAATGCCGGTAATCCCATTTCTGAGGACCACAATTTTAAAAATTTTGCGGGAAAGGATGCTCCGGAGACCCCTGAAGGGACTGCCATCGGTGGTCCGTATCTCGATCCCTGCTCTAAAATCCTGTATGGACCTCCAGATTAATCACATTAACAAAGATATAAGAACATCTCTTTAATTCCAAGGGAATATGGGAGCTCTACAAATTTTGACATCACTGTTACAATATTGATGTACAAATGAAAAGTAAAACATTCAAAACTAAATAATCCTGAATACAAATGCGCATAAATTCCATTCATCTATACCCTGTAATCTACCTTGTGTTGGGTGTGATGTTTCACAGATGAGCAGATACTCGGGAGACCTATCACTAAGCTACATTTTTACATAGTCATCAATAAAGTTGACGTAGGGACCTCTGGGAAACTTCATTTGGCAAGTTTGTTGTGAGTTACGCTGAAATCCTAATGAAAAGCTAAAGAATTCAACAACAACAGTGGAAGAAAGATAGAAATGGGGAAACAGCCATACAACATTAAGATATTTACAAACATGGTTATGTAAGACACAGGGGAGCAAGCTTTGGATCCTGTTAAACAGGTTGTGTGGAAAGGGCTGAAAGTAAGCATTATGAAAAAGCTCCAAATAAACCGAGAAGATCGGAACTCCTCACTCTTATGGCATATTACTCAATGGTTATTAATCACACTTATTTTCACACACTACAAACTTGTGGCTCTTGAAATCACAAAAGAATACGTCACTAGTGGTTTCTATTACCGAAAAAAAAGCATTTCACATACATGCACATTGTACAACAGATAATACAATATTTTGAAGAAAGTTCACTTGATAAAAAGACAGTTCTCTAGTACATGGATACTTTCTATAAACACGCTGCAAACATTCAACTGTGTCATTCAACTGTGTCAACGTTAGCACTAATTATAGTCCAAAACATTTCACATGTAAAATATTATGCAAATGCGGACCAAACTGCCTTTCTTTCTACATAAAACTGCAGGCTTAAATGTTATTGTTATAAGAAGAAAAATGTCATTTAGTCCTCTTCAACTTCATCCTCCACCTCCAATTCTTGTTCAGCATCACCATTTTCTTCATCCCCATTAACTGCCTCTGGACTGTCTTCCTTCTCCTCACCATCAGCTTCAGCATCTCCTTCAGCTTCCTCCTCTTGTTCTTCCTTTTCTGGACTCTTTGCAGGAGATTCCTTGTCCTCTTCCTCAGCAGACTTTGATCTTGATCGCTCTTTTTCTTTGGACTGTGAGCGTGATTTAGACTTGCGTGACTTGGAGCGTGACCGTGAACGAGATGAGGAATGGTGGCGCTTCTTTGGAGATTTGGAACGTGACTTGGAGTGGCTGCGTGAACGTGAATGACTTCTGTTACAATCAGGAAAAACTTATTTTTATTTCATTGAAAAGTTCAAGATCCCGGAAATCTCCACACTATTTGGGTGCTCAATCTTAGCTAGAGGAAGGAGACTATCGTAAGCAGATGGAATAACTGAACCCCACATGGTTGCTAAGCAACATTGCTCAAATGATCAACTGTTTTCCTATTGTTCAGCAAGGTAAAGTTCTTGAGGATTTACAAGAGTTAACAAAAAATGTGGCAACTATTCCTCTATTACTCTTTCAGGTCTCAAAACACCCATTTGGACAATCATACTATACCTCTTTTTTCGTTTTGGAGAGCGAGATCGACTGCGGCTGCGTGATCGTCGTGACGTTCTGACCTTTTCCTAGTATAAAAGAGAAAACAATAAAACTACTGCCTAATTAACAAAGGAAAATTAC
>Ga0126339_10003677_pt1 | contig 11208 bp, 8 predicted proteins | sample OrbTmetagenome_2_FD_92532 | JGI IMG/M metagenome (GOLD analysis project Ga0126339, IMG submission 92532) | Coral microbial communities from Petempiche,Puerto Morelos, Mexico - Orbicella T R C metagenome | ecosystem: Host-associated > Invertebrates > Cnidaria > Coral | place: Petempiche,Puerto...
AATTTTATGGCCGTTTATGCTTGCTGTTTTACTGGAAATATTTTAAAGAACAGCTCACAAGGACACTGGGAAGTTAAAATCTTTTCTATAGCAGCAGAAGGAACGAAATCAGTAACATTAAAACAGAAAAGGGATTCAGTGAACAAACAGTTAGGAGGTTCTCTTTAAATAACAATATTGTTCATATTCGTATCACCACTGATGAACTCAAAGGACCTGTTCAAGCTGCAGTTAAACAGGTGAGCTCAGGTACTATAAATTCTGTCGTTATTTATACAGATCATTTGCAATATTTTCATAATTATACTCAAAAAGATTTTGATTCACAATTATTTCCGTATATTTATTGTCATTGTTACAGGCTGGACCAACTTGGGGTCGTAAAATGACAAAAGGGTTCTTGAAAATCAAGGGAATTGATGCTGGAAATAGACATGTTGGGAAAGCTTTGTCTGTAGTCTCTCCACTGTATTATGCAGCAAGATGTGCTAATGTCCAACATAATATAAATCCACTACCTTACAAGGCAGATTACTTTGGACACAAACTGCACATTGATCGAAACGAAAAACTTGTTATGTATGGACTAACTCATGTGTGCGCTTCAGATGAGTACAGTGGAAAACTGGTATCATTTGTATCCATGAAAACAACTCTGTAATCTATGATCATATATACAGGTGAGCATATATAAAGTCCATCATTGTCATGTTGGATGGAATAAAACAAGTAAAATTCATTCTACATTTTTCTTGCTCATTAACAGACCTGCAGTTTTAGAGTACGGCATGTGGGACCAGATAAGAGTTGATCATGGACATGAATTCTACCTACTACTTTGTGTCCAAGAGAAAATGGCTAATTACAGAAGTAACAGGAAGAGCACCATTTATTCAAACAATGTCAAAAGAGGTAAGTCTGCATGTGACCATGGAGACGAGGAAAGCGAAATTAAAGTTATTGGCTATAAAATCATGTTCCCAGAGCAACTTGTCTCTGATGCACCTGACAAGGTTCTGATAAAGGGAATGTAAATGGTATTCCACCACTTCTGCAGTTTTATTGCTTAAGTTAACTTGAATTCCCTTGCTCTCTTATAACAGAATCATCCAGCTGAAAGGAAATGGGTGGAGTTCAATGCTTGTGTGAATTATCCCATTAAATGACTTTTAAGAGCGTAAATCCGAAAATATCAAGAATCAGCCGCAGAAGCGAAATAACAAATTTTTTCTGATTTGGCCAAAAGAACCCTTTTGGCGAACAACTTTTGGAAATGACATCAAAAGGTTCGATTTCCTTTTCCTTTCTCCAAAATTTGCAAAACTTGAAAATTCGGCCACAGGGCCCTCGCAGCAGCCATGAGGCTTGAAATTTGGTTCATGTTTGACATGCATGTATAGACATATCAAACGTTGTCTTAACATGTCCTTCACACAGCATGTGGAGCATCTCTTAAACTCTACTGGGGACTAAATTTTGTTTAAAAATGTTTCCTTGTACAAAATAGGTACCCTTCAGAAGCTGAACCATTTATGGACCTTAAGTGATAAGGCTATTATTAGCCAACTTTGAACTTGTCAAATGCTGTCTGTAATATTACAGTCAAGTAAAAAAATATAACCATATCAAAGCAGGTTCTTTACCCTACTCCCCTAGAAAAAATTACAGGTGGCCCATAAAAACTGTTCCATTGAGAGAATTTTCGGTGTGGTCACTTTGACATATATCTCACTTAATTACTCAATTGTTAATTATTGTGCAATTGTTATTATTTCCGATTGTTTTTTTTTTTTCTTTTGTTCATTGTGTGTTTCCAGAAAATATCCATATCCCCCCCACGGATGGTTGTTCAGTTTTAACCCCCCCCCTGGAATTTCCATTCCAGAGGGTCTGTGGTGGACCCCCCACCCCCCAGGATTTTCCAGTTTTTTTTGTCACTTTTTTTAAGCCTTAACAAGTTTTTAGCATTGTACGCTTAAATAAATCAGGCATCACTTTCTTAGTTTACACGCAATGCTTTAATAACTACAGTACACGTTCTTTTTGTCTTACAACAGTGCAGTATTTCGTAACATGATGCATTGTCCACTCACATGACAAACGATGTATTGACGAGCTTAGAAATAGTTGTTGTATTTCGGCTGATTGTGCAGTTGTAAACCAAAACGTAAGACTTCAAAAATTGTTGATATTTGACAACTGACATGAACAAATCTTCAAATAACAATCTGACAGCTGAACATCGATCTGTAAGCTAATTTGTGTCTACTCACCTACGATCAGCTAACATAATATTGACTTTAACATGTAGAAATAACCTCCAAGCGCACGCAACAATGTTAAATCCTAGTAAATAAGTCATGTAATTACGTTTTTTCCACTCCGCAGGTACTCAAACAGAAGGTATTCGACCGAACGAAAAGACAATTTCGAATCGCCCTACAATGCATTGCGAACCCCTCCTTATGTCATGTACAAATACACGATGTTTACCACTTCGCTTTGATACTGCAGAAGACCCCATTTATAAGCACTAGTAACGTTTAAGCATATAAAGCGGTGACTCTGAGTATGCATCCGACATTATATGACAAAGAAAACAGTAACTCAAAAAGTCCTTCATCAACTTAAGTTGTTTTACGTAGATTGCAAAACAGTCGTGTTCCTCTTAAAATCAATGGCACGAAACGTCTAGAGTACGACCTTCGCCGTTCAAATACCGCCGTGCGCGTTTGCAACAAAACCCAACTGTTTTGCAGTCTTCGTTGTACAAGATTGAACATGCTATAATTTTTTTCGAAGAGATAACCCTTCATTTGAATAACCGTTGGCTATCATACTTCACAAGAAGATATACACGTTAATAATTAAGCAGCCATGCTTTACAAAAGATATCGTCGGTAGCATTTTAAAAATCTACAAATAATATCCCAGTTAACAGCAACAAAAGGCATGGCATTCCTCCTAAAAATCTTGTAAAAAAAGCGACTTCCGAACGTTATCTTGTAGAGTACAGACTGTTGTATACAAAAAGAAATTCAACTATATTGAAAATTTCAATATAGTTGAATTTCTGTTAGTTTGTTCAAATCAACATCACTTCATGCTTAATCTCTCTATTATCTCAAGCTGGACGAATGACCCCATCAACAAGGGCTCCAGTAGCATCCAGGCCATAAACCACACGATCCTTAAAGTACCATATGTACACAACATCGTTCTCCTCATCAAAACGTTGAACTTCTCCCCTGTACCAGCCTGGTTTCCAATTTGTACCCTCTAAATCGTTCTCACTCCACAAAACCTCTAACCTTTGACTGACAATGAATTCCTCCCTGCCTTTCAATTCTTCTGGTTGATCTCTTAGTTTCACAGGTGGTCGTTTTCTTCTCTGTGGACGTTCCATACCTTTTTGGCCTTCCTCACTTTTTAATACCTTTTCCTTTTTGGCTTTAGATTTCTTCACCGTCTTGCTTTCACCTCTGTCATTTATTTTGCTGCTTCTTTGTTCCAGTTCATCAATTCTCAGCCGTGATGATTCTTCTTTCTCAGTAACAATAACTCTTAAGGACTCAAGAGCACTTTGTACGTTTCGCTTCTGCCCACTGTCAACATCAATGGATGGTGTTTTTTGCGACAAAACATCCTTAAGGCATGATGTTCTTGTGGTGAGAGTATTTTCTTGCCCATGTCCAAACTTTCTCCTACGACAAATAGTTCTCATATTGAGTTCATACTGGGCTTTAGTTATTTGTTGAGCCACTTCTATGATGTGTAATATCCACAAGTGCTCTCTTGAGAAGGCGGCTTCCGGGTAACCTGCCTTAAGAAGCCCTACTCTTGTGACAAGTTCTTCTTTGGTTCCTACCTCTAAAACACGGTGAGTCCTTAAAATAAGCCTCAGCTGAGCAACAGACAACCTCATTAATCCAGCACTAGAACTTGGTATTGATTCCATTTCTTCATCGTAGAGTTCACCTTCGTCCAATTTAACTAAATCCTTTTTGCAAGTTTCGTTTTCTGCAATGCGCCACACAAGCTCATGTTTCTTGCCACTAGTAAGTAGCCCAGGCTCACTGCACATTTTCACAAGTGTCTCTCTACTTTCTTGATACAAAGGGTGCAGCTTCCAGGTCTCTCGTTGCAGGTCCTCCTCCTTCTGGTCTTGAAGTTTCTTGTGCATGGTGCTGAAGTAACTTGATGTCTCATCGAGAGAAACCCAAGCAAGAAAAGCGACGGATGTCATGACTGCTTGTGATGGGGTCGGTAGCACTCTAAAACACATGTTGAGGACCTTTTCGGGTAAAAAAATTCCAGGGCTTTCATCCCACGGTCCTGAAGGGAAGTCCCTCCATTCCTCGTAACCCATGTAGTGAAGTTCACCTGCGTCTTCCCACAATTTGAAATCCGGTAGCGGTTGTCGGTCGAAACGCTCCAGAGGTGTTGCTCCTCATCAGCACTCGTCTTGTCTAAACACAGTGGTATTGTAGTTGTCTTTAAAGGCTGTTTTGGAAGAGGTCAACGTGTTGTAATCTTCACCGTGCGTCCCTTTGAAATTGGTTTTTACACACCATACCTTTTCCAAGTAGGTTAACTTTTCACACTGAACAGGGCAATACAATGTTTGGTCCTCGAGTTTTCTTTCCTCAGACAACACACTGAAGGATTTTAGTTCGTTCTCGTCCCTAAAGATGTAATTTTCTTCGCTTCCAACTCCCCTAAAACACTTGATAGGTTCTTTGTTGAATATGCCTTTCCCAATGCAGTCCACAACATCTTGAGCCATGCGCTCCATATTTTCATTGTGTTCCTTAGTACCTGGAACTGCCACCGCATGAATCATTTTGGAAGAAAATGGACCATGATCGAACAAAACTTTATTCTCCACCGTGTGAACCCGCTCAACAAAATTTCTTTTGCTTAAGTATTCTGCAAAAGACCGTTGCGATGCCTTATCCAGATCAAGAAACTTTAGAAGCCTGATGAGCAGCATCTGAACGAGTAAATTACTCGGAGCTTCTGACGGTCCATTGTCCACAATAAATCCCATCATTTCCTTTAGTTTTCTGGTTTCTGGATTGCGGAAAAACTAATCAAGGGATGGGATACACATCAAGAGAAACAATTCATTAAACACACGAAACACTGTTTCGGGTTCTGAAAATGAGAGATTAATAAGTGTCACGGCTTTGCCTGTTCTTGTGACGCTTATGACTACATCTGTATTTGGAATGAGGAGGGTTGCATCGTTTTCTTGGGGTTTGTTCTTTATGTCCATAAAAAGATGTGTCATTGGTGTAACTGCATTTATCCTTGACCGGTCAAAAGAATGATCTGGAGTTTCAAAGGTTCTCCATGTTCTCCCGGGTTTCAGCACCGGTGCAATGTCTCCACAGACAACACATTTTGCATCTTTCGAGTCAAGAAAGAATCCATTAGGATTTTCTGCTGCAGAATCCACAAGATAATTCACATGAGAGGTTGTCCAGTGAGAGTTAATAGGATGTATCTGCTCAGAAGTGTTCAGCACTTTATGCAAGGAAACATTGGCATTAACTTCCCTTCCATGATGGTGTCGCTTGGCTTGTAGGGTTCCCTTCTAGTAGTTTTTGGTGTAGGTATACAGACAGGAAGTGGAGATATTAAATTCAGGTTTAACATTGTTAAGCATTTCCTTAACGTCACGCATAACTGTAGCATTGTCTGCTGCTTTGAAAAGTCTTGAATCTATCAGTCTTGGATCACCTTGAAGGCCACCTCCTCCTCGCAGTAGTCTGTCTCCCTCTCCAAAGGCAAACTCTATGTATCTGGCTAATTCTGGAAATTCCTCACACTTTAGCTTTCTTCCTCTCCCTTTAGCAATTATTTTGATGGTATCTTGCTTCAGTTTCTTTACCTGTCATTGGACATGAGAGTGTTGTTGAGATAGTCATGTCATTCCATACAGTTTGTGACTCGATTTTAATCTGCTCAAATTTTTTAAATCTGCATTTAAAGTGGCACGATGCTTGCTCACACTGCCTGTGAAATGCGTTCCTTTGATGGATACGACGCTTTTAACACTCGAGAGTTTGGCAATAATAGCCTCCAATATGTGTCTGTCCCTTTTACTATCGAGATACTGCAATACATTGGCAAAGTTGTCTTTCAACTTCTTTTCCATAAGTCCTTTCACAACACTGTCATTTAACTGGTTTAACTTTCCGCTAATTATGTCAACAACCTTGTTTATGTCCGTGTCCTTTCCTTCCACTATGTGAGCTTTTTGGTCAATGTATATTTGAACAAGGTTTAGTTTCTTAGATAATTGTTCATATGTATAAACTGGACAAAAATATTTTTTTCTTCTTCTTTCAGTATGGATGCCTTTGTTTTCGTGAAAATTGCCGCTGCTGTTGAGGTTTCCAAAATAATACTCTTTTGTAATTCTCTTCTAAAATCAACTGTTGCCAAAAGTTCAGCTCTTCGTGTTCTGTTATTACAGGTTAAAATTTCTCGTTTAATGTCTTCAATATTATCTTCTAGAGATTCTTCCACTCTGCTTCCTTGCATACCGATCGTTTTTGTCTCATATTTTTGTATAACTGGTAACCGGGCACGTCGGTTTGTACGCTTCACATTTGCATTGGCTGTTTTGTTCTGTTTTTTATAAAGCGACGGGAGGCACCTGGAAATGGTAAAGCAGAACAATCTTCGATAAACTTGACTGCAGAATTTGAAGGCGTGTAAAGAGTTTGATCACCACACGAACTCCTTCGTTTTGTCGGCGGAAGAAAGTCACCATCTTCAAGTGTGGTATTCTTTCTCTTATTGGTGTCTTTCTTCATTTCTTCCTGTGGATCTTGTTTTGGTCTCTCAACTTCTATTTTTTCTTTTTTTGTCGCTGAAGCATCAATTTCAGATTTCCCTGTTTTGCATTTGATTTCTTGCTTCTCCTTTTTGCTTTGGCCACACATTTCGCTATTCGTCACCTTTGAATTTTCATGGCCTTTTTCCTTCTTCTGCAAAATGTTACTTTCGCTTCTCTGTTGTTTCTTTTGATCACAATTTGGAGAAGTGTCCTCCTTTTCCTTGGTGTTTTGATCACTTTCAGGTTTATCTTCACTTATGAAATGTGGATTTGCTGTATCCTCAGTATATTTCTTTTTTGTAAGAGGTACTCCCGGTATTCCTTCGTAGGCTTTGCCATTTTGTTGTTTTCTTGCCTCCAAATCCTCAAACTTCAAGTCCTTGTGTCTATCATCACGACTTTTTTTTACTGCTTCTGCCTCCTTTTCGGGTTTTCTCTGTTACAGGGTTTCCTCTCTTTCTTCCCTAATTCCGATTTTTGTCTGGTTGAGCTGGTTCGTTTTTGCTTTTGCCAACGTCTTAAATCTTGAGGGTTCCTGCTTGTTTTGCCATCCGCGTGCATCCCGGTTGAAAGGTTTATTTTCGCACTTGACTTCCGTTTATTAGTGACAACGAACCACAGGTTTTCATTTTCCTCCGGCGTTTTTGCAGCCTCGACTTGCCCCACTGACGCTTGATCACTTCTGTTAAACAAGGGAACAAAATGGTTTACCACGAACTCTTTAGAGTGGTCAGGCCAACCAAGCGTGTTTGTCCACATGATTCTCACAGCAAGGCTGGACTGATTAAAGGGTTGTCTTGGATGGAATATGTTCTGATACACAGGCAAGAGTTTATTTTTTTGATCTGGGTAAACCATTTCAATAGGAACCCCCAGGACACTCGCTAGGGCCATGATTTGCAAAGTGCTGCTGTAAGAATAGTTCTTGCATGTTCTCATGATTTCATGGTCAAAGGCTCTTTCAAAGCCATTATCACCATAAACTTTAGACGAACTTGACAAAAAACAAGTTAGGTCACACAGTGTCTCTACAGACATCACACAAAGGCCATCTTTTCCGCAGTAGGGAATTCTTGCGTTTGCCAACACAGGATGATTTCAGTAGAATTGCCTGTTCTTGGCAAGTTCAAGGCAAGTTCATAGTCGCAGTTCAACGGCCAAGGTTTCTGTTTGACAAATTGCCAGACTAGCCGAATTAAACAAGCAGTTGCCATCACCGATAGATGTTATTGGAACGACCGACATTCTGCAAAAATTTGCTGGAATGATTTGCCGGGAGACTTCATCCACGTGTTTAGGTCGGAAATGTTTTGAACCATTCTCACCAGCTCTCCAAGCAAGACTTTTAGTCCACTGTCCCTCCAGTTCCTCACATGCCCATCAGAATGCATAGAAATCGCTGCACACAGCTTCCAAATGTCACAGATCTTGAAGCGCCATGCTAAACTAGCAGTAGTACACGCTATACCCGGTTGTCTTACAAAGCTATCTGTACGAGAAGTAAAGGGATCGCAAACGTGTCACGCATAATATTGATGATTATTTGAAACTGACAAAAGGTGACAAATTCCGACAAAGCGCAACTGATTTAAAACACGCTCTCAAAGTGATCATTTTTCACGTGCAGACTGGAAAACTGTAAAAAAATATCCAGTTTACCATTTTTATTCTCTATTTTTTTTAACTTAGTATTTCCCGCTTTAATGACAATTTAAAGCGCACGGCACCGTTGCCACCTTAGAATGCTTTTTGATTACATTTTGACAGCTTTCTGACAACTTTTACATGGTTTCTATTTGAACCGGCCAATTAAAACGTACGAACTGTCAAGAGAGGAAATGTTAACTTGTCAAATCCGCCGATCACTCCCATGAGAGTTTCAAAACTGCCAGTCGCCTTGTTTTCAAAGTTATCACAAACATGTCGGATCTCCTTGTTTATGTGAACAAAAGTATTTCTTGTTCAGTGATAATCGAGAATTTTGATATTAGCCTGAAAACGTTTCGCCATGACACTTTAAATGAACAGGTCAGCGACGTGTTGCCACCGCATTACAAGTTCACCAGATTGCTAAACAACAAGTGCATCGTCATTGGTGTCAAACAAGAAGCAGCTATAAAATTGAGCCAGTGCGTGCTAAAGGAAGAAACTAATTTCGCAGTTTACTTGCTTAGAGAACAAGTGATCAACTTAAAGGCCAATGAACCAGACTTAAACCACGCGCCAACTAAATCAAGAGATGGCGATCAAGATCAAGTTCCACCACAAAAAACCAAGATCAGTCACCAACCGACACTATTTGACATGTGCAGACCCAGCACAGCAACACCACGACCTTCTCCTACACCTTTTTCGGCAGCTAGAGCGAGAAAGGTGAAGATATTCAGTGAGCAAGAGGTCAGTGAAAGCACAGGTATACAAAAGTCGTACTGACAGTTTTGGAATGACAAAGCAGAAGAATTATGCAGGAGCAACGCTCTCAAAACCTCCAAGCCTGGAGAGATCCAAGGAGCGATCAATGTTGCGTGGTCACTAAAGAAAACTGACATTTTAAAAGATCAAATCGAGGAAGTCAACAAGGAAATCACCTCAAAATGTTCAACTGATGAACTGAAAAAGTTTCAAATGTCGAAGAAGACAGTTGAGAAAAACATGGAATGTGTCGACGCAGCCGTTTCTGCTTTGCGAAAAACCCAAGAAAATTTAACAACAGCCAGGCAGGAATTTGTTGACAGTACAGATAAGTCTCAACGAAAACTAGCCTCCGCCAGAGTAGATGAGATTGAGAAAGACTTAGATGCTCAGATGGGCCCAGGATGCCCTTAGGAAAGCAAGGGAAGCTTGAAAAAAATTGTTAAGAGTTGAAAGCCAGCCTGCTGAGAGCGATAGCGATGACTCCATATGCTAAGCGGTGAATCCTCTAGGTACCGAATATTTTGCAAGTAACACGTTTGCTACACTTTGTAGCGAATTAAATACTTCGGCTCTTTTATCAATTTCGCATTAAGTTGTTTTGTACGTTCTGTTCAAGTCATAAAATTAAAAAGGACTCATCAATCCAGTGGGTGTTGTAATTGCCTGCTAACCGTGCGGAAAAACAAGGAAAGTTCTAATTTCTAAGAAAAGGCTTCTTGATGAAAATATTTGAGTTTATAAATCATTTTAGTGCTCACTTTGTGTATAATTTTGCACGTTTAACTTTTACAGATCTAGTGAGGATTGACAGTTAAAGTTAATAAAGAAAAAATAAACTTCCGGTGTAGAATTATGTTTTCTTCTGGTAGACATGAGACCTAGGGATCTTGGTACTAACTTGCTACGGTCGGCCATCTTGATTTATCTTGCGTGCAGAGTGCGCAAAAGTAAAGTGAATGATGCTTCGTCCAAAGGATGACCACGATCTCCCAGCAAAGAAAAAGGTGTTTGAGACTAACATCTTGAATTTCTTTTTGGAAAGGGCATCTGTTTCAAATTTTATGGCGCTACAAATCAAAATAATTCAGGTAAGTTTGTTTCGCACGCTTCGCGTCGTTTGTGGATAACCCTGGAAAATTCTTCTCGTTGGCACCCCCATACCCCTCGGAAATTTCTATCTTTTAGCCCCCCCACCCCCTACAAATTTCCATTGACCATCCGTGGGGGGGGTATGGATATTTTCTGGAACCACACATTTCCACTAAATCTTTTAAGGTAAAGAATTGAAATAACTCCAATATATGAAGTTCAAACAAGTTTATACAACTCAGCTTATCAATAGACCAATCTGTTTTTTTCAATAGCACTACTGTAGTACTTTATTATGAGTCACAAACTATTTCACACAGTAGTGAACTTGACTATGGCTTCGATGGATCCTTTTTGACATGGATATCACGCAATATAACTAATACTTTTGTTATAACAAGTACAGATAGCCACTCAAGTAATGGAAATACAAAATTTGTGAAACGTGAAAGGGATATCCTTAAAACATAGACAACAACTATAATTTAATTAAACAAGGAACGTCACGCTAAACTTTACAATATCACTACCACTAGTAAACACTTGCCTGCTTTGCTGTAGTATTTTTATAGGCATCCAGCACGGCCATCGCCTTTAGATGGGCCCCTATTTGTTGACTTACAGATCTCAGTCACAGAGGTTTTGGCCTATTTAAGGCAGCTGGATGTAAATAAGGCAACGGGTCCTGACGGAATCCCTTCCCATCTATTAAAAGAAACCTGAACAGATCGCACCATCTCTCACAAAGCTGTTCAACAAATCCCTGTGGCTAGGAGTGGTTCCCTCAGACTGGAAGCTCGCAAACTTGGTCCCAATCTTCAAGACAGGGAAACGTGAGCTCGTTGAGAACTATC
>Ga0126339_10003678_pt1 | contig 11208 bp, 8 predicted proteins | sample OrbTmetagenome_2_FD_92532 | JGI IMG/M metagenome (GOLD analysis project Ga0126339, IMG submission 92532) | Coral microbial communities from Petempiche,Puerto Morelos, Mexico - Orbicella T R C metagenome | ecosystem: Host-associated > Invertebrates > Cnidaria > Coral | place: Petempiche,Puerto...
AATATTCAAGAAACAATGATGGTCAATGATCAATCAGCGTTCATTTTGTAGCTAGCCCTAATCATAACCCTAACCATTACCCTAACCCTAACCCTAACCCCAATGAGCTTTCGCGTCGTGCAAAATCAACAATTTGAATCGCGGACTTCCGGTGTTGGACCAGCCCTCTCGATCCCCGCCGCAGGCCAGAAGGATCGTGGGCTCTGGGGACGAGAATGCTACGTTTCTCGTTCCGCTGGAGATCTTGCACATGCGCAGACATTTTTCAGTCATGTTCAGGGAGACGACAGGGAGACTATATTGCATGTTACCATGAAGTGTAAACTAAACCTGTAGGCAACTGGTGGTGTAAATGTCGATAAATGAATCCGTCAAAGGAAGAAAAAGATGGCAAGGATGATTTTGCCAAGGGAATTGCATATTTCTGGAGGTCGACGAACTTAGAACCTCGCATAAGGAGCGTCGCATTAAGTACTGGAATATCAAAGGTAGCCTTAGGAAATAGCCACACTTTGCTTCTTACGTTTGATTCCCAGTTGCTTTCCGTCGGGGATAATTCTTTTGGCCAGCTCGGTCTTGGTGACCTTAAGCCTCGTCGGGAACCGGCAGTTATTCATTATTTTCGTGAGAAACGTGTGCTTGAGATTTCTTGCGGTGGTCAGCACAGTGGTGTCGTTTGTGCAAGTAATGAAATCTTCTTCTGGGGAGATTCGTCCAGTGGACAGTGTGGTATTGGAGATATAAAACTGGTTAACCAACCTACACGAGTCCAGTTTGAACGGTTTAATACCCGGGATACCAGAGAAACAAATCCTTCTACGCAGCAAGACAAAGACAAAAAGACGAGCGAACCTGTGATCATACAAATTGCATGTGGAGATTCCCACTCACTCGCAGTGTCTACTGATGGCGAGGTCTGGTCATGGGGTACCGGTTGTCAGCTGGGACATGGTGTAGAGATTGATCAAGTAACAGTACCAACCCAAATAGAGTTTTTAATTGGAAAGCATGTTACATCAGTTGCCTGTGGAGCATATCACAGTCTAGCTGTTATTCAAGGGGATCTGTCATATCCTACTTTCATGCTTTCAAAGGGCGATGAAGATTTAACGTCACTGACAGGAAAACCTCCCAAACGGGAAAAATTAAGGAAGAAGCAAAGAAAACTGTCAAAGAGATCATCCCCAAAAAATCTGATCACAGGAAAGCATGAGTCGCATAGAACTTTAAAAGTTGACATGATTACTTGCTCATCAAACATTGCGAAACCTAGTGTTACAAGAACTTATCTCAGCTATGAGCCTGTTGTCACTGAGAAAAGAGCTGGGAGTACATCTGGGGTTGTGGCCAACACATGTACAGTGCTTAATTTGGGCCAGGATCAGAGTAAAGAAAAACTCTTGAATAATGAACAAAGTAAATTGAAGCCATTAAGTAGTTGTGGTGTCCATGCAGGTGCTGTTGTTTCTGGTCAAGATGAGGGAGAAGTTGCATCTCACTTATCTATTGAGAGAAGTACAAACAGCAATGATGCATCGCTAATTGTTTGCGAAAGTACATTACAGGAAGCCAGGATTGACAAATCTGTGAACATAGACAGTGAGAAAACTGAGTCTTTTCAAACACAATCTTCCACTTCCATTGAAACTACAGAATCAAATGAAAACAGTTTTTCTTCCAATTCACCAGATGAATATCTCTCTGATGTTTCTCCCTTTAGTCCTACAAGTGCTACAAGTGTTACATATTTTGCAAGCACTGATTCTGACTCAGAGGATTCTCTTTCAAAAGTATGTCAGGACAGGAAACCAAAGGAAACAGTGGGTGCAGTGGTTAGTAAGAATTCATCTGGTTTTTACAGTGCTGTTGGTAGCAGACTGATCAGACCTGACGTGAACCTCAGCAAATTGACCAGTGCTGTAGTAGGATCAGTGACTGGCATGTTTACGACTTCATTACTTGGACAAATTTCTCATTGTGATCCTCCCAGAGCTGTGATGATAAATACCCCTTGTAAACAGTGTGGTTTGCTTGGTCTTTGTCTTTGTGATGCAGCTGGGAGCAAATTTAAACTAGCTGGAGCAAACACTCAGGTGTGGTCATGGGGGAGGGGAGGCTGTGGACAGCTTGGCCTGGGAGACACAGAAGATAGGTAAAGACTATGATTTAGTATTCCATGCGATGATTCCATGAGCATATATAGTCTACATGTATGTTTTGCAACCCTCATAACCTACATTAAAAGCAGAGCATGTTATTACTTACCAATTTGTCATCATTCTAATGCAGTCATTTAAGGATTTTATTCAGAGTTTTGTCGTAATAATATAAGTAAGTTATATACAAAATATGTTTTGGATGTTCAAAGTCTATTATCAATTGCCAAATGTTTAGAATTTAGATGAAAATGTAGAATACTATGTGATCATTATACAGCATGAAAATAATAGATGTTGAACTTCGGAATGCTGGAAACAAGTTTTCAAAAAATGATTTTTAAGAAAACCTACACTTGTCTTGATTTGGAAGCCTCCTCATTAACTCTCTAATTATGTGTTATTCTATTGATTATTTACATAGTAAAATATCAATTTTTTTGATTGCACTTTCTTCACCTCTTTTGTCCTAGACAGAGAGTCTTTGACTTTGTTCATGATAAGTACTTTTTCCAGGGCTCAAAATAACAACCAGTCAATGGACAAGGTCCAGCCAGAATGGTGACTTGAGCGGCCATAAACTTCACTTGCCAGTCATGATGATCGGTCAGTGGTGACCAGTCAATGTTGACCGGTCACATTACTCATTCTCAAATAAATGAGAAAATCCTCAACTGTAAATCTTAGAGTTTATCTCTTTGTAAAAATACAATAATTTTTATGACTTCTCATGTGAAAACGTACACCAACAGGTATCTGTTAGAATGGCTAAATGTTGTTCGCTTACGTTATGTGTTTAAGATCGATAGGATGCAGTTTGAACAGCTGGGGATATCTATTCAGAAAAATATTCAGCCGTTTGAATGGCTGCTGTAATCCGCTGGAAAAATAATCATCTGTATGAACAGCAGAGGTTTTCAATTTGGAAAAATATTTAGCCTTTTGAATGGTGTAGGTTTTCCATACAGCAAAGGGAATCTGATCCGAGTCAGCTTTTCGTGACACTTTAGTGTAACTATCACACTTTTGCCACAGAGCGCCTTTCTTTGTTGGCATAAGTCTTGAAGGTATTGCTCTGCAGATGTCAAGATGTATGTCATTTTTTTCACTTTTGCTGCACAAAAATCAACGAAACAAGATACCAAAACAAAACGTTTCGCTCATTATTTTGTCTAGTTGTTTCCAACTTAGGCACTATCAGACCCCGGGACATCAAAACACTCATTCTGCAGTCTGCTTCCGGCTGTTTCCATCAAGCTGTAAATGTAACATTGAACACAAACCCAGTATCTAATTCAGAACCAACCAATAGAAGTTACTGTTACAAAGCGGATGAAAATAATTATAAACCAACAAAAGCTGAAGGCCTTATCAATATCTTTATCTGTAAAGTTATTTTATATGTTCACAAATGAAATTTGAGACTTTCTCAACTTGTTGCCTAGCATGTGACCAAATTCTACCCACTATGATAAGTGAATGATAATTGATCATTAGTTTTTCATGAGCGAAAACTCTCTCTAAGTATGACTGCAACAGAGTTAAGGTCTTTTAGGGCTTACACTTTAGAACTTAATTTTTAGTCACATCGTTAAGAAACTTACCAACACGTGTAGTGTAATTGTAGCTGTATTCATAGTAATGCAACAAATTGTTGTGCATTGGCACAGGTGAAAATCAAGGATCAAGTTTCTTGTGCCATTTGACAAAAGCAATGAAGATTTGATTCCGAAAGTTTAATTTTAAACAGAAAAGAGTTTGTAGCTATTCTCCTGTGGAGAAATTTGAAGTGGAAGTTCCTTTATTATTATTATTATTATTATTATTATTATTATTATTGTTATTATTATTATTGTTGTTGTTGTTGTTGTTGTTGTTATTATTATTATTATTATTAACAATTTCGGGAACATAAATTCTTTGTAGAACATGTGAAAAAAAAGAAACAGTCATGTGATTCAACATACCGATCGCAAAATTCAAAGTTTCATCAAATGTGCATCCATTCAATACTTTTTCTTTGGCAGATGGCTAGAATTCAACAAACAGCATGCCACTTCATTGAGCTGCTGAGCCCTGCCAAGGCTGTCTTTGTTTGGGTTTTCAGCTATTCTCTGTAATGAGCCACCTTTAAAATGGTCTAGCAACAACTGGAAGAAACAAATTATATTTTTGGGTTGTTGGGCCATCATTACTTTGATTTTTTTGAAATTTCTTGACCGGTCACAAACGAGATATGACCAAGCTAAAATTAGTTTGGCTGGTCATCATGATTGGGCACAGTCTGAAAATTATTTTGAGCCCTGTTTTCTGAGCATAAGTTGGAAGGTTCATGACTGTTGCATGACAGAGGTTGATGTTATCTCCTACAGATTTCGTCCTTGTTTGCTAAAACATACTGACTAACAGGTATTGATCACACTAGATCCACCTTTAGTTACCTTTTTGAATAGCTTCACTCAAGGTAATGTTACCTTTACAGATTTTACCCATGCTGTGTGAAAGAGCTAAGTGATGTTGGAGTAATCAAGTTAGCAGCTGGAACCTTTCATTCATTGGCTCAAACAGTTTGTTCTCAGGTTAGAACTGCTGCAAAATAAATTATGTACCTTCTCTGATGGAGAGATTTGCCTTTTTTGCTTGGATTATCCAAAAAAAAAAAAATAGAAATCAGGAAAATACTAAGGTACTAAGAATATATAATCTGATCTACTTTCATTCTGGCAGGTCTTCTCCTGGGGAGACAACTCTTGTGGTCAGTTAGGACGCAAGAAAAGCATGGCCTTACAACCCAAGAAAATCAGGGTAATTATGGAATTAGGAGTACATGTAGTTGTGAGGTTACTGCATTGAATCTTTGTATTAGAAAGTGGCTAAATTAGCCTTTATTGTTTGTATGACCCTTATATAATGGCTTACCTGATGCATGTAAATAATGATAAATGATGTCAATATCTAAGTACAGGGTAAACATCCTTATTGATGACTCATGAAAATTTATGTTTGCTTAGTACATTAGTGGAAATGATTGGACCATTCATCAAACTCACTCAATACTGTTTCTGAGGTCTGTTTTACTGGTAGGGTTGTACTCATTACAAGTGTTTGGGTGACCTGAAATAATTAAGTCAAAATGGCATTGTGATAAAAGACAGCTGTTGAGTGAAAAATGAATAGTTCTGCGTACATTAATTTACAAGTTACCCTGATAACATCAGAGAGTAGCTGCCAAAATTGATCCTCCTTTGTCAAACACGGTTAGCAACAGTAATTGAAGGCTTTCGTGCAAAAAGGACATAATTATATAGCATTTTGGGCCAATTTTTATTTTTTGCAGGATCAAGCTAATTTTTGCCAGACTGACTTGTTTTGACGTGAAAAGCATTGTTGCATAATTGTTTTTGATGATTTGCACTTCGTTTTTGAGAAATAATGTATGCAAAAAACTCAGTTTCAATACTATCCAAACATCTTGCCATTTTTTACACAGAAATTTTCACTTTTGTTGATTGCTTTTGTCTTGTAAGTGATAGACTTGGTGATTTTGCTTGGTCTTCACATTCCCAAATTTGAAAGCAAACACAAATCGCAAAGAAATGTTTTGTCGCTGCCCTCTTCTGGCACACAAGTTGATTGCCACAGAATTACCAGTGAATTTAATTGCTGATGTCTGACATGCATATGGCAGCCTTTTCAGATGCTCCTCAGGCTGATGAATTACACAATCACTTAGTTTTAATGTCAACAGATATCCGCACTTGACTTGGCTTGCCGAGTAAGCCTGTGCAAAAGCTATTCAGCCATCATTTCTCTTTTTCCGTTTTCCTTCTTGTCCATTTATCTGCTGATTTGATTTACAAGCTGCTGAATGTTTCATGGCAGCCTTCACATTTCCTGATGTAAAGTTCTTTGTAAATATTAACATTGCACATTTAACAGGAAGAATCAAACATTTCTGATTCAAATTGGCTGAGATATCTTTGTACATCATATTTGATCAAAGTCTGGTTGAGTTTATGATGGCATCACTTAGTTAATTTGCGTATTTAAAAAACTTGAATATCTCTGGAATGAAAAGAGATATTTGAAAATAGTAAACAGCATTGTTACGCCACAAAATGTAATAATCACCACAAAATGCAATATTAACGCGAGATGCAATAAGAAACGTCGCAAAATGTAGTACTAATGCAAAATGTAATAACATTGACGCAAAATGTAATAAAAAAGTCAACGCAAAATGTAATAACTTTTGTAATACATATTGTATTAAGGCAAAATGTAATAATTTGCGAATGACATGTACCATATCTTGAAGCCAGTATTATGACTTCGCTAACGTTATCCTAACATAGGTAATATTGTGACACGTAGGTGAATTGAATATTTGGTTCAATTTGATGTACAGGTTTTGTTTCGAAAAAAAAAAAAAATGTGCAGTAGCTTTCAGTTTGAAAGCTCTGTGGATCGGAATCAGGTGGAATATCATGTTGTAACCCCATCATACTTTCACAATCTTCAACTCCAGAGATAGTGTTTTGAATAGGCACCGTGTTGTTGTTGAAGGGTGTGGTGATTGAAATATATGGGTACAGTCAACTCAAAACTTAAAAAAAAATTATGAACTTTAAATTGAAAGAAACTTCCATTATTACGGACTCTCGATCGCTTTTACAGACTTAACCAACACATGTTCCGGTGTCAGGACCGGAACATGTGTTGGTTAAGTCTGTAGAAGCAATCGAAAGTCCGTAATAACGGAAGTTTCTTTCAATCAAAAGTCTATAATTTTTGCTCGGGATTCAGCAGCTGTCCATATTAGTGGGGTGTTTGAAATAGCGAGGTGTCTTCAAGGTGAGAAATGACTGTACTCATATATTCCAATCACCACACCCTTCAATACCAATGCAGTGCTTATTTGAAACACATAATCTCTGGAGTTGAAGATTATGAAAGTACGAAGGGGTTACAAGCCGATGTACCACCTGATTTTGCCTGTACACCAAGTTGAACCAAATAATAGCATTCACCTACATTAGGATAACATTGGCCAAGTCATAATACTGGTTTCGAGATATCGTACATGTTGTTCGAGAGTTATTACATTTTGCGTTATTACAATATGCGTTAGAAAAGTTATTACATTTTGCGTTGAAAAGTTACATGCATTACATTTTGTGTTGACCTTTTTATTACATTTTGTTTCAATGTTATTACATTTTGCGGCGATTCTTATTACATTTTGTGTTGATATTACATTTTGTGGCGATTATTACATTTTGTGGTGCAACAAGCATTTTTCTTCTTGTACAGATTACCTGTCTATGTTTTAAAATGGCTTAGATAGGAAAGATGCGATTTTTGTCATACATGTACAACTGCTTTAAAATGAAAATTGATTTCTAAAATGCCATATATTTTTCTTTTGTACGTGTTTCTATGAACATTTGCACTTGATTCAGTGTTTTTCAGATGTCATGATCTGGGACGTTGCAGCTGGGAGTCACTACTCCTTATTTATTGGTGATATGGCAATTAGCAAGCCTGATGTTTATCTCTGTGGTCGTCAGCCGAGGTACGCACACAGCACTGTTGGTCAATATGTAATTTCTAAGTTAACTGACTTAAACAAAATAAAGAATAAAAACTTAAGGTAACAGTAAATGTTTCAACCACGCTTCAGTTGTTATCATTTGGAGTTGAAATAAAACAAAGTAGCACATACACATATAATTATATATTTCTGCAAGGGTTTCATTATGGGCCAGGCATTGGGCAAATTGACCAGCTGTGAACAGAACTTTGCCTGGCTGCTTCACTGATAATTACTTCCATTAATAGTACTTTTGCTGATGAGCTGCTTTTATGTGTCTAACAGTTTTCTAAAAAGTTGAGCTTATTTCAAATCACTTCCCTTGCGTCGAGGCAATTTACCCATTGATGATGCACTGCAAAAACAACTGGTCTGCATGGAAGCCTACTTGCAATGTGTCAAAATTATGAGCAAATCCACCTGTAATGTTGACTACTGGAGAAAGGATGCAACCAACCAAAAAAAAATATGAATTGCCATATTTTTCTTCTCTACTTGAGAAAAAGGGTCTGAAAGAGGTATGCAGAGTTGCGTGTGAGACACACTGGTACTTTGAGTCCTGTAATGTTGGATGGATTTATTTATTTTTTGTGTTTAAACAGTACTACATGTATGAGTGGAGATCAGTACCATTTCCAATGCACTTATGAGATATTACATACAGGCACTTCCATTACCATTCCATTATTTTTTTATTGCATGACAGGGAAAAAAATACTGTAATATAAGTATTGTAACTAGTGCATGTATAAATAGTGCAAGTATAAGTAGTGTAAGTAGCAAGTACAGTGTAAGTGTAAATGTAAGTATAATATTACTATCTTAAGTAGTGTAAGTGTTTGTCTTGTAAATAAAATCGCATTTAAAAAAAAAAAGAAAGCCAACGAACACTGGGCTTTATCTACATTATGATAGTCATGTTGACCATCAATTGCTACCATACAAGCCTATTAAAAACAATGCTATACGGAGCCTATTGACTGTCATCAACTTGGTAAGCTTTCACCAACAAGTGCGAGCTTCTCTAGACCACCTTTGCAGAACTTCACTATCCAACAAAGTTAATTGATTCAACAATTAAGGCATTCATACACAACCAAACCATTGGCACCAGGTCCAGTGTGCCTTAAGAAAACTCCAGCAAGGAACCCATCGTGATCACCATTCCGTTTAAGACCAAAGATTAGCCAATAACACAAGAAATCAGCTAAAGCCCTTGAGCAGCAAAATCAGCACGCGATCACAACCAGCGTTCACAAGGCAAAAAATCAGAGACTTTCTGAAACCCAGGGAACAGAAGCCAAAAATCATCAGCAAACAATGCTCTGTGTACTATTTAAATGTGATTCATGTGATATGGACTACTGGTGTGTTGGATACAGCAACTGACAGTTACATCACCATATTGCTGAACACAATACCCTGAATTTGTCAATTGCAAAGCACATGTTTAGCACACACAGAATCTCAAAACCGGTTTTAACCCATTGAATCCCAGAACTTTTTGCCAAAAATGCATTTTGTGGACATTTTGGAGATTTTCAGGCTGGATATGGGCCAAATTAACTCCAATCTACTCAAAAAGGTATTTGCAACACGACAGCATGCTTTTCTTTCCACTAGCATCGCGTTTTACGACATGTTTGCTCGGAGATACACAGAAATCAAAATTTCGAGAAAGTGACCTACGTCGTTAGGCTTTTCATTTTATAATTGTTTTTTTCACCTTTCCTTTTTCCCCTTTTCTTATCTTTTGCTGCAGTGATTGACCTTCTACTGGGCTTGCTTCCAGTTCAAAAAAGTCTGAGAAAGCATCATTGAGACAGGCAATTTTTACCCTGGAGTATCCACGTGTAGTTGCAGGAAATTTTGCTCTGGGTTTTTCACTCAAATTTGTGAGCATTTTCGTGCATATTTCAGGCTCCATTGAGCCGATCACTCTGATCTGGGTATCATTGGAAAGATCTTTTCCTCCTGCAAAAGTTGAGTATAGATGATGCCAATTTTGGTCAAAGGTGATGACGTCAGAAGTGGAACAAAGGCCAAGGCTCCTCACGGGCGGTTACGGGCGGCATGGGAGTCAATGGGTTAATTAACAAATTTTCACTATTGAAAAAATGACACAACAAATTCCATTGTCTTATCCACTAATTGCTAATTATACATGATCTCAAGCCAACTTGGCGTTGATTGTGGGGCTGACTTTACTGGAGAGGGTAACATCTGACAGTAGCAAAACTGATAAACTAATGGCCCTCGAAATAAACACAAAAAGGAAATTAATTAAAATCACTATGTACAACCTATAAATATGACTAATTTACAATATCTAAGTAGTAAAAATGTAAAACTGCTAGATACTAGTAAATGATTGAGTAGTAAATTGACTTTTTTAAAAAGTGATCCTTTAAAATGCTTTGTGCTTAGACTACGCTTAAGATCGACATTTAGCTTGTTCCATTCTTGGATTGCTCTTACAGTGAATGTCTGGCCACCTTCCGTGCATCTCTTGTAGCGACGGCAGCTTAAATTTAGATTACAGTATCTAGTTGTTTTATTATGGATGTCAGAGTTTTATGCTGAAGTGCTGGCATCTTTTACGACCATTACCGGCTAGAAGACATCGCAATGAAATGAACTTGTGCTGTGTGTTCACGGACATTTTCCTGTATGGGTGATTTTAAATGGCATATGACAAGTGTTCATGACTAGACCCGCTACCCTTGCCAGTGTGGTAAAGTCTTCAGTCGTAAAGATGTTAGACTCCGCCATCAAAGGACTTGTCCTAAGCGATCAGACTCTCAATCCCTGCAACTTGGCCCCCACATACCCGGTGAGCTGACACCCAAGACAAGTACCACACCCTTCATACTCTGGTTAGAAGCCAACTTGCAGAGTGGAATGGGTACGAACAAGACCTACGACCTATGCAAATCGTGGGACCCACCTTGAGTGGAAAGACCACATGGTTCAGGTTGTCCAAACTGATACAGGATACAGTTACCTATTTTCGAGATGACACTGGAGACCGTGTATGTTTTTGACAAGCCTTGTACTGTTATGGCTCCTCCTGGCAACTGATGTTCACAAGAATGCAAGACGACATGGGTGTTACCTTTCACCCAGGAATACCAACCATCCCTTGGGAAGAAGTGTTTCCCCCAGAACAATGTCCTAGTCTGTTAGTGCTAGATGACTTGATGAGAGAAACTGTTGACTCAGACCAAGTGATGGATTTACTCAGTAAGAAGGCTCATCACTTCAATCTCTTCGTGATTGTGGTCACACAAAACCCGCATGCCTTAGGCAAGCACAGCGTTGGAATGAATTGCAACTATCAATAAACAAAAACAACAGTTTATTTCTACTACTGTAAACAACTAAAAGAATTTACAAGATTATAATTATAAATAAATAAATAAACAGTACAGTACATACAGTAGTGGGACACCCAAAATA
>Ga0126339_10003679_pt1:0-10000 | contig 11207 bp, 7 predicted proteins | sample OrbTmetagenome_2_FD_92532 | JGI IMG/M metagenome (GOLD analysis project Ga0126339, IMG submission 92532) | Coral microbial communities from Petempiche,Puerto Morelos, Mexico - Orbicella T R C metagenome | ecosystem: Host-associated > Invertebrates > Cnidaria > Coral | place...
AGTCAGTCAGTCAGTCAGTCAGTCAGTCAGTCATACAGACAGTCAGTCCTGCAGACAGACAGACACACTCTCAGACAGTCAGACTTACAATGTAGACAACACTTCTAAAACTACAGGAGGTTCTGTCAAGTTCAGCAGTAATGTTGTTTAATATTATCGTAAGTAACAGCTGTTGATCATAGTTTTATAGAATTAGCACATTATAGTAAGTAAAGTAAGTAAGTAACAGACCTTTCCTCCATTCCAACAAACAATAGCGCCAAGTCGAGGTCAGGGTGGACAAAAATACAGTAAATGTATGAAAATGTCCACCCCAGCCTCGCTCTTGTGCTGTTGTTTGTACGCACTGAAGTGGAGTGCGGGAAAGGTCTATTCTTTATTTAACATGACCACTCCGCTTAGCTAAAAAGCTTCTTTACAGGATACCCACTCAAAATGTCAAACGGTGATAAAAAGCAATTGAAGCATTTTTTCCTTTACTGATCTAATTTGATCTTGTTTCAGTGAACGCTATATCTTGGGCTTCTCCAGACTACGGTTTGATGTTAGCTTGTGGTTCATCAGATGGCTCTATCTCAATTTTAAGTAGTTCAGGTTTGTGTTTTGTTATTTTCTTCAAGAGTGGAATCTTTTGTTCCAGATTCCAAATTCTTAAAGGCCATGTTGTTTTCATTTTCAGGTGATGGAACGTGGGAAACAAAGAAAATAAATAACGCACATACGGTAAGTTTGATAATGCTTAAAATGTCACTGATTCTGCCGTGAAGAGTAGAACAAACATTCTTACACACTGAATGACATTTGTCTGCCACACAAGGTAACAGCACTTTATTAACAAACAACAAACCCGAAAACAGGATTTACAAGGACTAATGGATGCGACATATGCAACATCAAAGCCTAAGCCACTAGGCAAAAAACAGAACATCAACAATACTTAGAATGTATCAGATGAGCGCAGACTGGCAAAGGAAGGGTGGGTGGGAAAAGCTGTTGCTCGTATGGCAAGAAACAAAAAACTGAGTCATGAGACCTAGCATGACACGTAATATATTCCTAACTCAGGCCCAGCAGCTGCTTCAGTGTGTGAGAACCTAATTACTCACCTCTTTTGCAAGCTCAGCCGGTGAGAAATCCATGTCCATCTCTTTTTAACACTCATTGCTCAGTTTGTCTTGATCTGCTCACTGTTATTAGCTGTCAGGATGTAGCAGATGAGTAAGAGTTAGTCTTGGTTCTGTTCACATGCAAGGTCTAAATTTATGATCTTGTGTGTTGTAATGATCAAGTACATTATTGTTAATAAGCCTGTTCCAAATTAAAGTTTCTTTACATGTGGGGTGCATTTACATTAGTAACAGTTGTCATAACAAACTTGTATTATTACATTAAAATTATTTTGTACTGTAGAGAAATGTGAGTAGGAGCTTAAGGTAACTGAGTTAAGATAGTAAGGTTCAGGTACATTTTGGATAAATCTAGATTAGTCTGTGACTGGTTCTAGAACAGAGATGGTTGCAAGCAGTGGTAGACCTCTTTGGTATCTAAATGTGTCAGAAACAGGTTCTGTACATCGTTGAGACTGGCCTGTTAAAATCACGGTCAGAGCCATTCTAGCTATCAAAAAATATTAAATATTAAATATATGATTTCTACTTCTTGTGTACCATTTTTCTGTCAGGTAAATGTCCCTTCAGATCTGATAACTCGTTTCTGATTATGATTGTTCTTTTATTTTTCTTGTTAAGATTGGTTGTAATGCTGTTAGCTGGGCACCTTCAGTCTCACCAGGATCATTGCTAGAGGTAATGAAAATGACAAGAGAATTCCTTAATTCCAGTTACTATAGCCCTACAGCCCAATTCTTCACTGGGAGTAATGGACAATGTGGAGCAAACCTTTTATTCATGTTCCATTTATTAAATTATTGTACATATAGCGAGAATTTTAGGCAATAAACCTTGCAAATAGAATTCTATATGTGCTATATTTCCACATGCGAAAAAAGCGATATGTCCAATCAGCTTCGCGTATAGCGTTCTTCCCATGTGAAAATATGACCAGTCACCATTCAGATTAGAATCACTCAGCCAATCAGAGTGAAGCACTCAAATGGCTTCTGAGAAGCACGGTCTTGAAATCAGTGCCCACTTGAAGGTTATGTTTCGAGAACATGGCTTCAGCTTCCCGTTTTAGTTCACTTTCGGAAAAACAGCAGTGGAATATATCCAACATCTTGAGCGCTAGAACTTCAGTTTGAGAATCAATGGCCATTTAAGAAACCGAGGAAGTAAATTTAACATCAGAAAGTCAACAACATTCAAGGAGGAACATTCAAATTTAGACAGTGTGAGTCAGAGTCCGAATTTGTCTTTGCACAGCATGAAGTGTCGCCATTACATGATTAAATCTGAGAGTGATAAGATTTCACTCTATATGTATTTACGAATTCTCCCGTATTATATTTAAGCTTGTGTAGGCTCTTTGTCCGCCTTTTGCCAGACTGGAAAGCAGATGTGTTTTTTATTACGCTCGGTCATTTAGATCAGTTTGGAATTTGTTGTTGTTCTGCATGTAAACTTGTGGTATCGGGAAAACTAAAACTGATTTGACAGATATGTTTACTTCTTGTCATATATACAATAAACAAATTACAACATAGAAAGTGCTTTGTACAGATTTTTATTCACTCGTTGAAAAACTTTGGAAAACTCACTTGTTCACTGCGCTCACTTGTTCGTTTTCCAAAGTTTTGCAACTCGTGAATAAAAATCTATATTTATTAATTTATTACCCATTAATTACTTGAAGTATAGAGTATTATGTATAATGTACCGGTAGTATAGAGTCAATGCTTGAAAAAAAAATGGCTGTTCCTTTGCAATTGTCTGGGGCAAGCAGATTTTCCTGCTGGGCAAGTAACTTTTTATTCTCACTTGCACAATGGGCAAAGGCCAAGACAAGTCATCTTTCAACTAAATAAAAGAAAGGTAAACTAACACTTGCCCAGGGCAAGCAAAATTTGAGAGCTGCTTGTCTGAAGGGAAGCTGGAATTCAAGTTTTTTTCTAGCCCTGAATTAGAGTAGAGAATTGCTGTCCACATACTCTTATTTAGTTTCTATGTCACAGTAAGGTTGTTCATATATGTACACCAAAAGTGTGCAGCAATATTTTGTCAACCTGCAATATTAATTATTCCCTCTAGCCATTATACTTGTAACTTGTACTCCTGATCACAGACGTGTTAGGCCTGATTTGCGCGGCAAGCCTTTTGCCTGCATGTGACATGTTTAAAAAAGACACTCCTGCTACACAGAATTGCTCTTCTTAATCAAACCTACAGCTAACAAACATAACAGTTCCATGTAGCTGTAAAGTCTCCCCGAACTCAAGCTATGTACAGCTTTTTCTTTTTAACTGGTTTTGAACACTTACATTGAATACCACAACTTGGTATTCAAGACATTGCTGCTAATGTACAATTTTGATTGACAGTGAAAACGTGTCTCTGACTGAAACATTTTCTGACATACTGTAAGTAATAGCTGTTATTGCAGTTCTCAATGGTTGACATATGCCACTCTAGAGAGTGTTACACAAGTTTTCAACCTTTTTGCCTTCGTTGTGTGCATTCTTAACAAAGAAAATACTAGTGTAGGCTCAACTGATATTATTAATTAATAACAGCCATTGTTTGCCGTCTTTAGCCTGGATCAAAGTCAAGTGGGTTAGTCAAAAGATTCGTCACCGGTGGATGTGATAACTTGGTAAAAGTATGGAAGTAAGTTACATAAGCATTGTTATTTTGATCTGTGACATTTGATTTTCCTTGACTGTTTACTGTGTCGTAATGCATTTTGTTTTTGGAATGTTAAAGAGAGGTTGATGGCCAGTGGGTGGAGGAAGAAAAACTAGAAGCACACAGTGACTGGGTTAGGGATGTTGCCTGGGCTCCTAATGTCGGACTTCCTGTCAGCACCATAGCAACCTGCTCTCAGGTAAAGCAGTCAGGAGTTGGAAATAAATATGAAGAGTGTTTGTCAATGACTGTTGTCGTAAAACCAAACCAAAGCAATGACAGTGGCCAATCACGACAAATGTAAGCAGCACGATGAATCCATGACAACTTGCAGCATGTGAACCTAATAAGCACCAAACTTGGGAAAATGTGTGTGAACAATGTACAGATTGGTTTTGATTTTGCATCTGATTGGTTCATTAGGTAGTATGACTCTTTAAAATCAATCACAGAGCATAGTAATGCAAAACCAAAGCAATTACCAGTTACTCTCAACATTTGGGTTACAACTGCTCTCTGAAATTATTTAGCAACAAAATGAAAAACTTGATGATTTTGTATCTTTATAATTCCGATGTTCCACCTACAAGGTCACTTGTCTGGTTGGCACTGGTATTAATAGGGAATTTATTACTTTAATTATTGAACATCATCCTAAGATTCCCGTTAGTCTGTTGCTATACTTAATGACATTTCCAAGTAATATATTCATATATTTGTTGGGCAGGATTGTCGCGTAGTAATCTGGACAAAAAATGAAGTTGGAGGAGGATCATGGACTTCAAAGGTAAAGAAACGTTTCTGAGAAGTACTTGGATGATCTCTAGAGGTTACAATAATTATTATTCTTGTTGAATCCCTTTTCATTGAGGTAACCATGGGTTGTTGCAATACATTTGCAGGTTTTAAAAAAGTTTGGTGATGTTGTGTGGCATGTGAGTTGGTCAGTCACTGGAAACATTCTAGCTGTATCTGGTGGAGACAACAAGGTAAACAGCAGTTCAGAAGTTCATAATGCAGCTTTAAGGCTGGTTTTCAATGGTACATTATCATTAGCGGACATTTGCAGATGCAGTATGTTGATAATTATTGCCTTAAACCATTTTGTTACACAAATGAGAATAGTGAGGTGCATTATTCCAGAGGAATACTCTATCAGTCAATCAATCAATCTTTATTTGTACTCAATCGAAATAAAATATTACAACAACACTCCACAGGAATGTTGTGGTGACATTGCAAATAATTGATGTAAAGGAGAATGCTCATGTATTGTCACACAACACCAGTGGAGAGAAGCATTGTGTGACAATCCAAATTTAAAAGGGATGCAAGGCAGGGGAGACCTTATTGTTGATGCCCATCTCTCTGAGTCTTTCTGAAATTTATGGTTTCATGATTAGGGTAACTGCATCTGTTTGAAAATATCAAAGCCAGGCAAATCTTGGTGGATATGTAGATGTAAACAATAGCCTCCATTTGGCATGAAATTATGCTTGCATATTTGTCAGTGGACATTGTCTGTTCCAAGAAGCAAACAGTTTTCAAACAGTTTTCTGAGAGCATGAACAGTGAGCTTTGAAGAACTTCAAATATTTTTTTTGCAACACATGCAGTTTTGAAAATTGGGTGATATCACTCAGATATTCTCCAGTTTTAGCCGGGGCATATTCAGTCACATGATGCGTTTAGACCAGTCGCGCATGAGCAAAAATATTTGAAGGATTATAACAAAATTAATGGTGAATATGTGCAACTTCATTTTGTTACATTCCTTTTTGTTGCTGCTCACACAGCAGATTGTGATTCAAAGCTGAACGCACGTTGTTTTCTTTCTGTAGGTGAGCTTATGGAAGGAGTCACTGGAAGGACAGTGGGTTTGTGTTAGTGATGTGTACAAAGGTCAAGGTCAGGAGCCTCAATGATGTCACAGTGATGTCACATAGCCTTATATAGACGAAGAACATTTTTTAAATAACTAGAGAGAAATTGTACATGATGCATCCAAAATACATTGGTCTTATTCTAAAGACATTGGTGGAGTTTGTTGGACAGCAGGCATGTTAAAGAACTGCAACTTTGGTTGGTCTGAAGAAGGAGTACAGGGCGCCTTACAATGCAGAGTCTCTTTTTTGTTGCAAATTTTATAAACGGTTGTGGAGTGGTCTATATTATCCATGGCTTGACTGGCAACATTAAATGTGACATGCTTGTGAAATGAAAAACCACTTTATTCTCTAAGTTGACTGCTAGAACGACATACAAGTAGTTATTACCTTCTTCAAAACTCCTCCTCTGTGCATAAACATTACTTGCTGTTGTTCACTGACCTGACGGTTTCTACATGTATAATAGTGAAATAAAACTGGTTTCTTATGCAGATGGAAACTTAGTTTTGACAGTGCTTGCCATTTTGGTGAGCTACCTTCAGAAATTCACCAGAAATGTAAAACTTGAACTCAACCAAAAAGAGTAATAAATGGATTGGGAGTAAACTAGAGGAGTGGAGTCCACCAGTAAATTTCCATTCCCTCCCCGGAGGAAACTTGCTAAAAAGGGGTTGTGTTCTTTATGTTGCACTAAATTCCCAGAACTGACATCAAAGAAAACGTACGAGATTCAGTAGGGAGAATTAATAATTTGACCTTGAGACTAAGAAGGTTACTGTTGAGTTACTAAAATAAATCTGACTGGTGGCTGTGAATAGAATTTAATACGGTATAGTTGGGGTTTCAATGCGATACATGGGGCGCTTTCCATTCATTCAACTAAAAAATACGGAACTTTTGACATGAAGACAAATTGTACAGAAATGTTCTTGAAAAATTTCCGGAAAATCCCAAAAATTGCTTATTTTTCGAAATGCGAACCATTCAACCGAAAAATCTGGAAATTCTGAGAAGAAAATCAAACGGAACGGAAATTCCCGGTGAGAACTTTGCGAAAATTTTTCGCATACCTCGCGAGGTTGTCCTCTTAAGCGGAAATTCCAGAAAATGTTCCATTTGTCACTGGAAATTTGTGGAAATGCAAACCAGAGTTTTCATCAATTGGAAAGAGCCCATGGTGTTCCATTCCCCACCAGAAATTTCCAGAAATTCAAACCAAAATTTTTTGTCGACTGGAAAGTGCCTATGAAGACGCTCGTGTCTACTGAAAGATAGTTTATGACAAGTAACCAACTCAGTTTATTCTAAAAATATTTTAACTTTAACTACTGTCCATTGATATTTCACTGATAATAATAACAAAGTTGTAGCTTGTTTGAAATACTAATTACAAAAGTACGATCGATCAATTATCGATAAATAATTAGTTCTTAATCTAAAACAGCACACAAGTCTTAGCAGTCTAATTTCTGAACCCAACCAACCCATATTCCGGAATTCCAAACAAGGTTGAATATCACGGTGAACCATTCCACTATCTAGGTATCTAGTCGGATAAATGTTTCACCCAAATGTATAGTCCGCGTTGCAGGCCTATTGCAGGGAAGGTTACCCCCATGCTATGCAGGCTACCAAATGTTGGTGTCGCTTTGAAGGGCAGCAATATGGCGAACGTAAAGTAATAAGAAACATCTGTTACTGAATTCTGCTATTAAAGCGGAAAGTTGTTACTCTGGAGCTCTGACAAATTGAAATAAATACTTTGTCTGATGCAACCACGGTTCAGTTAGCTGGGGCTCAGCCAGACAGGATTAAAAAAAGGTGACATTAAACTTTCATGTGACGGATATTTTTTCACTCTTTTTTTTCCTGCTATACTTTGGATCAAAAAACACTTTCTTTCGCAGCGTGCAGACCTGGCATGGCATTTGCTTCAGACCCTCCTTGCTGTAAAATCCAGCAACACGGTTGTTAACTCTCAACATCATATCCATTAGATGCTCTCTTTCTGCATATTCCTTGAACACGTCAACAACAGACGAGATGAACCATGAACCAAGGTGAGCCTGACGGTAGCTCTGATAGCCTGGAGCCAAAGCAAAACAGATGAGAAAGTCAGCATCTGCTGGTAAAGATGAACTTGAAAGTGGAATGGGGTCGTTGTCACTCTCGACAGGTACCCTATCTTGTTGAGTGCCGCGACAAGCTTGGATGAGAAATATTTTTGGTTTTCCTTCCAGTGAGGGGCACTCGTTGCGTCGGAAGAGAGACGTGATTTCCTCAATTGTAATCAGTTCCGCTTCGTCTGTACCATAGATCCCATCGTTTTTTCCACGGCTAAGGATCACACACACAAAGCAGTCATATCTTGAGAAGTCTTTCTCTGCTGTGCCTCTCAGTAACTCTAACATTTGACTTCCACTTTGGTTGTGTTCTAGCCTGTGTTGGAAGCTGAAGTCATCAAAGAGACTTACCAGATTCCTTACGTTATCATTGGAGCCAGTACGCTCAACGTCATCCCTCCCAGGGAAGATATAGTTGTTTATCACCAGAACATAACCAGACTTTGCCTTGTAATTAATATCATCCCCAGAGGACTCTTGGCGAGGAGCATGTGCTGAAAACAAATTAAATTGCATACTTAATAACCATCATCTCAAACAGTTCTAACGACTAAGTACAGAACTCCGTTTCAAAAGGGATGGGTATCGATGACTAGGTTTTATGTTGAAAGACCTGTAAATGAGAAAATAATCTAAAATTGATGATTTATAATCCATGCAACAAACAGAAGGGTAAGCCAATTTTGAAATATCAAAATTCTAACTTGGCTTTGAGGCTGAGTGAGGTTAAATTATCCCCCTAACCCCATGAGTCAAATAAAACTGTGACATACATTGAAATTGGCTTGTTGTCCATGAGAAAATAATTCAATACTCTTAACCTGTTGTATCAATTGGAGGGTCGCTTGTTTCTGGAGCTCGTTACTTTGGAAAATTAAGGCACTTTAGTAATTCTGTTTAAAGCCCACCTTACACTAAGCGCCCCCTTCCTCCTTCCCTTCAGAGGCTCCACCCCTTTTAAAAGACGATTTTGTGATAAGCGCCTCTATTCTAATACATGCCTTATTATGTACTTATTTTAACGGGAACTTAATTTTGCGAGATTAAAACTTAAACTTTAACGTTGAGACGTAAGGTTCGTTCCTTTGGGATTATCCGAATCGGGATCACTCGGATCATACCTTGCATCAGAGGAACCGAGGAATCCACTGTTCAAGGATTCAGTGGTTCACTGAGATGTAATATGATCTAAGTGATCTTGGATCACACATCCTGATCCTAATCATCGTAAAGGAACGCACCCTTAAATTTCGCGACTGGCGGGAAAAAACATGTTAAAAAGAACTAAATTTTGTGAAAATGTTACAAATTCTGATCTGCATTAACAAAGGGATAATCGCATCTGAAGAATCGACACTAGATTTAAAACCATATTTTACAATGATACGCCCTATCTTTAAGAAGCGCCATGCCTTGAGCTACCAAAATGTAAGTGCCACGGCGCTAATGAAATCAATGCTGGTTCGAGCTGTTGACACAATTAAATTCAAGTACATAGGGTGTCGGCCGAGGCAGTTCATTTTGAAAGAGTATTACTTACAATGTACATGTGTCTGTCCAGTGGTTAAGGAAGAATTTCCGCCTATTACAACAACACCAGAACATCCTTGCATCGTAACATTTGAAGCACCTAAAGGCGTCACAAGAAAATGAAAATTAGTGGCTTACTGTTGCCGACGCTTTACTTTGATTCATGTCTAGCGCGACGATACCCTTGTGGTGTGTATGTGTGGGCAGGGTGGATGGGATACGTCCTTTTATAACCTAGAAAGGTATGCCCTCCACCAAAGGGAAAGGTTTTTCAGCTGTCTAAGTCGAAATATATATCTTAGCCATTTTTGTCCGGAAGAGTGCGTAACAGATCTACTGCAATCTCTCAGTTATTACGCGAGTTGTGATTGGTCAATTTAGTCCGCCGGGTAAATTCGTAGCTGTCTTTTTTCCTCCAAAATGTCCCGTGATTTATCGCCAAGTTATCTTGACGTTCACGGCAAAAAAACGTGTAAAACGTTTCGTTTTCTTAAACGACGGCATATCTTGTCAAACCGTGTCAACGACTTAGAAGGGCGTTTTGCTGTGGGTGCGATTTCTGCCGTTCTATCGAGTCCGTTTTACGTTCCTCCTGCGGGGAAGGAGCGCGGGCTTCTTTCCTGAACAGCGGCTGGTGATCGAGCCTAGTTTTCCTGTT
>Ga0126339_10003681_pt1 | contig 11204 bp, 9 predicted proteins | sample OrbTmetagenome_2_FD_92532 | JGI IMG/M metagenome (GOLD analysis project Ga0126339, IMG submission 92532) | Coral microbial communities from Petempiche,Puerto Morelos, Mexico - Orbicella T R C metagenome | ecosystem: Host-associated > Invertebrates > Cnidaria > Coral | place: Petempiche,Puerto...
TGTAAAAGCATACAGTCGCTTTGCAAACCTCCAGACACACCTAGATACTGGAAAACACCAAATGATGCTCGAACAGGAAACTCTCTACGATAGAGCTAAAAGAGAATATTCTTCCAAGCTGACAGAGGGATGCAGTCGAATTCCAAGCATTCAAGTTACTGTCCAAGCAAAGAGTGATGCCTTGCCGCCTCTTCCAATGGGTTGGGCCCTAAAGAAACAGTCCGAATTCTTAACTGACCAATTTCAAAAAGGGGAGCAAAGTGGACGGAAAAGCGATCCACAGGAATTTTTGAAAGCAATGAGCTTAGCAAGAGACCAAGCGGGGGAACGCCGATTTCAACCTGATGAAGTCTTTACGTTGCAGCAGAGTAGTGGCTTCTTTAGCCGTCTATCAGCAAAGAAGCGAATAGAAGTTACAGCCGCCGGTAACGAAGCAAAAGCTAGTGAAGTCTCAGAAGTGGCCATGGAGAGTGCTGACGAGGACGAAATTTCCGCCGAAGCTGAGAGTCATCTATCTGCTGTGTGTGCAAATGTGATGAGAGATGTCGCTATTCACCATCCGATTGTATCTTTTGATCTTAACATCTGCGAACTTGTACAAAAACGTACACTCACAACTTTAAGAGTGGATAGGCTAAGAGACATGTGCATCGACCTTGGGCTGGATATTTCTGACTCACCTCAGAAGAGGAAAAAACCATACATCGCACGACTCACGCAATTAGTCCAGGAGTGTACCTGCACTTCCAAGTAACTGAGCAATGTACGTTTCACAAATAACTGATCCGCTGATTATAAAAGGCGGTGCGTATACAATTTTTAAGAGGGCGTTGCGTGACAGCAGAGTTCTACATATCACATTTCAGTCACTCGAGCTCGCCACTACTTGTGGCATCTCTTGCAATTTGTGTTGACGATTTTCAGTATATTCGAAACTGGCGATTGCAGAAGGCGCAGAAGGGATGCAAATGCTCGAATTCATGTTCACTGGATGCGAAGCAAACGTAAACTAACGGCTACGTGGCAAATTTAACATGCTGCGTGCAATTCAATTGTTCAACCTGTTGTTTGCAGAATTATGCAGAATTATGGCGCGATTCACAGGGTAGGAAAAGTCGAAATTTGTTTCTCCTGTCTCAGTATATGAAATAAAGTGTAGTTGTAGCCATTTTAATATGTTTCTAGTCATTTCAATGGCCAGTGAAGATGTAACTGACCAAAACAGTTATTTGTGTACAACGCATTTAATTTTGTTATTATGCATCTCATTATGGCGTCATAGCATTTAACCGAAATACGGCCAGTGGTCATCTTTTGATTGTCAAAGGTCCCAAAGAAATAAAACCCAGATCGTAAAGAACTATCTTTCAAGGCTTCCTGGTAGTGTTATTGTAAACTTTGACCCACTACCACATGTATTTTTGCCAAGCTATTCTAGGCCACCTTTGCCTTAATTTCAAAAGGCCAAAGATGTCGTCTCTTAACAGAGACGTAGCTCCTCAAGGAATAACACGAGACAAAAACTATCACTTTGTTTCGATAAAGCAAGTTTAACTCTATATTTCTATAGCTAGAAAAGTCCTTCTGTTACATTTTTGTTTGTATCACAACTGCCTGAAAAGTGCATAATTTCAGGATCGCGCTTGGTGAAATTTGAGCAATTAACCAGCCGCAAGTTTTTAACAGTTTATTCCCGTTAAAGTGCATATTTCAAACATCTAACCCCATTTCCTTTACTTTACTATATAAGGCTACCTACAGGCAAAAAATGAGCCAAATCGATTTTTGGCCGTGTCCGCGATTTTGTTGATAATCTTTGATTTTTACTGACATTTACTCTTAAAATACTTATGTGTTAACTTTCGATATTTAAAAAGCCCCTCCTGAAGCGAAATCCCTGGCTGAGCTGTAGAAAAGCTACCGACATATGAAATATTGCTCACTTCTAATTCAAGTGGTGCTCGCTTAACGGCAGCACATATACTAAAATTGGAACGATACAGAGAAGATTAGCATGGCCCCTGTGCAAGGATGACACGCAAATTCGTGAAACGTTCCAAATTTTTTAGTGGAGGCACGGTGGCCTCATGGTTAGTGCGCTCGTCTCCGGATTGAGTGGTCCGGGTTTGAGCCCTGGCCGGGGACATTGTGTTGTGTTCTTGGGCAAGACACTTTACTCTCACAGTGCCTCTCTCCACCCAGGTGTATAAATGGGTACCAGCGAGCTTAATGCTGGGGGTAACCCTGCAATGGACTAGCATCCCATCCAGGGGGGAGTAGAAATACTCCTAGTCGCTTCATGTTACAGAAACCGGGATAAGCTCCAGCCTGATGGGCCACTTGGCTCGCATGCAGACTTTACCTTACCTTACCTAATTCAAGTGATCACCTTACTATTATCATTATCGTATCTTAACATTCTAAAACCCTGTCATCTTAATCTTATCCTAACATTGTTTACGTTTTAATACAAGAATGTACAGCCAATGTCATGCTTAGATGCTGAGCACATGATGCTTGTTGTGAGCGTGACCATGTTCTTTGGTGGGTTAAAACATCAGAGACAGCAACTGGAACTCAAGTTTTATTCATACACGACGAAAACTTCTACATCACAACATGAACTCGTGTAACAATTCAATATGGTGCAATACATAACCTCAACCTGGTGTTGAGCTTACAACTACTTCTGGTCTACATAGTTCCGGTTTACATAAGTTGAGTTTGTATCTTAACGCCCCCACTCAAACACAACTTGGGGTTTACTAAATCAAGTTAACCCAATAATCTATCAAGTTTAGCTCTGGTGACAGGCTTGGTGAATACATCTGCAACATTATTGTCTCTTGGTATATAGGCCAACTCAAGAACTTCATTCTGGATTTCAAGTCTCACATAATGATATTTCACATCAATGTGTTTTGATCTTTGGTGATGTATAGGATTATTAGCTAATGCAATTGCTCCATGGTTGTCTACGTACATACAAACACTCTTACAAGGGAGACACATTAGATCACTCAAAAGTTGGGTAAGAAACTTAGCCCATTGAGTAGCCATGGCTAATGCCACATACTCAGCTTCACATGTAGACAGTACTACAATGGTTTGCTTTTTGCTTTTCCATGAGATCAGTGAACTTTCATTACATAACTTGAATGCATAGCCACTAATACTGCGCCTATCATTAGACAAAGCCCAGTCTGAATCACTGTATCCCACTAGTTTTGGTTGACTTGTCTTGACAAACTTCAAGCACCTGTTTGGAGTTCCCTTTAAATACCTTAGCACTTGCTTAGCCATCCCAAAATGTGACTCTTTGGTTTTGACAAATGCTGGGATAAATATGTTACAACATAACACAAATCAGGTCTAGTGCAAGTCATGAGATAGATTAAACTTCCAACAATTTCATGATACAAATTTGTGTTTTCAAGATCACTTTCATTGGTTTCACTGGCTTTGTTTGCACCTGGTTCACATGGGACTGCTTTTGGCTTGCAATCTGACATTCTGATTTTTGACAAAATTTTCTCCACATACTGACTTTGGCTCATTTCAATACCATCACCTTTGCACTTGAACTGAATACCCAAAAACCAAGAAAGCACCCCTAGGTCTTTCATTTTGAATCTCACCATCAGGGACTCTTTTGCCTCTTTCAGTACATCTGTGTTGCTAGCTGCAATAATAATGTCATCAACCCACACAATTGCAACAACATGACCACTTTCAGTAGTCTTGATACACACACATGGATCAGCTAGAGATTGCACAAAACCATCCTGAGCAAAATGCTCATGTAACATATTGTTCCAGTTACGACCACTTTGCTTTAGACCATACAATGATTTTCTCAATTTACACACAAGTTTCTTCCCATTGGGACCTTTTCTCCCATAACCTTCGGGTTGTTCCATGTATAACTCACAGTCGATGGGAGCATTCAAATAGACTGTTTCAACGTCCATATGATGTACTACCATACCCTTTTGAACGGCTAACTGCATTAACGTGCGACCTGAGGTTATACAGGCAGTTGGTGAAAAAGTCTCGTAATAATATACTCCGGGGACTTGCGAGTAACCCTTGGCAACAAAACGTGCCTTGCACTTTTTTCCCCATTTGGACCTGGTTTTATTGCATAGACCCACTTCCCCCACTGAGATTCGACCTTCTGGTAGAGAGGTGAGCTCAAATGTTTCATTCTCCCATAGTGCATTAAACTCTTCATCAATTCCTGATGTGTAACGCGATAAGAGTAATGCAATAACACGGTTCGTTTTTGGCATAAGAGAGAAGTTTATTCGAATAAAACCTACAAGTACAGTATAACTAACAAATAAACCTCTCTGACCCACGGAAGGGTGGGCTGGGTAAATGAAAATTTTGGTTATACTACAGCAGATAATGCTCTGATCCCTTAACCAGACTAACTACAATGCAACTGAAAAATCATGCGATATATAGCAAGTATGCGTGCTATTGATACTCGATACTATCAATTATCTAACAATAACATCCGTGCCCTCTCGCCGAAAAAGGGAATTAAATATTTTGAGCCGGAAGTCCCAAAATGGACCCATGGCATCCTTCCAGCTACTGGAATCTGGGGATGAGATTGCATCTTGGTATGATTGGGGAGCATTGGTTATTCTGTGGCAAAAATCAATTGTTCAATTTGCAGCATCATCAACTGCATCATTCAGATCCTTCCCAGTTACATAATCATCAAGGTATTTTGGTCTGACATGATCTCTGATAGGATAACACCTAACATTGGCGACCTCATTTTCATGTATTGGGATTTCAGGTTCTGGTTCAGCAGAATCAGGCAACAGTTCAACACTTTCATCAACATGGTCAAGCCTCTTAGTGAACTTGACACATCGGATTTTCTTGATAGTATTTTGATGTGGTTAATACACAAGAAATGCAGGGCTGGACCTGTCATAGCCCACAAAAATACCTTTCTCAGCTCGAACATCCAGTTTGGTTTTGTTCTGTACATATGCATAACACACTGTACCAAATACGTGCATGTTGAACAAATTGGGTTTGATACCTGTCAAACACTCATACGGAGTTTTACCTGTTCTATGGTTGTAGCATCTGTTGCGTATATGTGCTGGCGTCAGGACTGCATACATCCACAACTGTTTAGGTAACTCTGCTCCAATTAACAAACATCTAGCCATATCAAAGAGGGACCTCCAGGTTCTCTCGGCTGTTCCATTCTGATGGGGTGAATAGGGGGCTGATTGCTCATGTTTACCCCCTAAGAGTGCAAATTGGCACACAAGGTCACAACTTTGTGAGTATTTCATAGATTTCTATGAATTTTTGCCATGAAAATTGTCTTGTGAAGATCTGCTCATTGAAGTCATAAAATTTTGACCCTCTCCCATCCAAGACATGGTTGACCACCCCCAGAAGTTTTAAGTTCCTTTTTCGGGATGCGAATGGAATGCAAGACTTGTTTCATGTCAAGCTATGCATTAAGAGCTGCTAAATAAGCTATAGTTTAGTGGTATACCTAATATAGTAGAAGATTGACACATTTTTGAAGTCGTTTATTTTCCCATTTTAACACGATTTCTCACAAAATGTCTACCTCCTTCATAACTGCTGATGTCAATTCTTAAATAAGCTGATTAGTGGCTTTCAAATGGCATATTGTACACAGGCAGTGTCTTTATTTGTCGATTTGTGAAAAACTGGTGTTTGCCTTAAGGGGAAAAGGGTTAAACTAGTGGAACTTCATCTTGTCGTCCGTCTCGTCGTGCTGCGAAACAATGGCCGAAAAAGTTTTGTATTCCACAGGAAGACCTTTCAGCACCATGGCTACCAAAAGACAATCACTGACTGGCTCTCCGGCGGATTTCAGCGGTGCAGCTGCAGTCTCAGCGCGTAGAACATAATCCGTAATGGACTCATCGTGCCTCTTCTGTAGCGAGGTAAGTTCAGTGGACAGGGGCAAGAACACATGGCTTACTTTTGCCCATGTAATGATTCCTCAGTATTTGCAAAGCTTTCCTGCCATCGTCCCTGGCATCTCTCATAACTAAGGACAGGCTCCGATCACCTAAACACTGGATAAGTCGAGCAAAAGCGTCAATGTTCTTGCTCACATTGTCTTCTTCTGGCTCGTTCTCCTCCAGGATAGCATCGTGGAACTTTATCTCCCACAGCTCATATTTGGCTTCATCACCATCGAACAACAACCTTCGACTGGGCCCATAACCTGTTGCGAGCGTGGCCATCTTCTGCGGTGGATTAAAACATCAGAGACAGCAACTGGAACTCAAGTTTTATGCGTACACAACAAAAACTTCAACATCACAACATGGACTCATGTAACAACTCAATATGGTGCAACACATAGCCTCAACCTGATGTTGAGCTTACAACTACTTCCGGTCTACATACTTCCGGTTTACATAAGTTGAGTTTGTATCTTAACAATGCTCTCTTGTAGAAAGCTGTTACATATGTATTAAAATACTTATGTGTTAACTTTCGATATTTAAAAAGCCTGTCATTAAGTGAAATCCCTGGAACACTAGCTTTACATATTTAGGTTGATCAAGTTTTGAGATCATAAGGAGCACTAAAAAAGTCTAGGCAATTGCAAAATTTGAAGGTAAAATATAAATTCCTTTTGTACTTGGCATTGTCCTCATTGTTTAAGTTCTCTATTTAATCTCAGATAATATTTATATTTCGGTCATCACCTACTATTATATCATTCATATTAATGATTTATTCTACATCTATTCATCATCGCCTGAGTCCTTGATTGCAGTGGAAGATTTTAAGCTCGTGTAAAACTTTTATTCTGACTCTGTGATGTGGTTTCTGGTCATTTTTTGGAGTTCTTTTACCTTGTTGGGGTTTAGGTGAAGTGGACTTCTGTACAGGATAGATGGCTGCAAATCTACCTGTGGTGAAGTGGTTACTTTAACCTTCTTCCATGGCTTGTCAGAGAAGAAACTGTTGCGGAACCACACTTCATCTGGATGCGGGACCATCTGTCCATCACCATTCTCTCCCCAGCCGTAGTTCATCCAGTGAATCTCCCTGATTCTTAATGGATTTCCGTCTTGATCTTTCTTTGCAATTTTGTACTTTGTGGAGAGGTGGTCTTTCCAATTTGTGAAATCTCCCTGGTCCATTTGTTTGACCTTCAATGAATTTAGTAATGTGAATGAGTGGATGAATTATTAGACCTGTACACTAAATTGTCTAAGACCTAGATCGAGACAGGTGACTGCTTTAACTTACCAGCAGATCTCCAGATCGTTTTCACTGTCACGCAACTAGAAAAGAAATAAGCCTCTTCCTACTAAGTCTTAAAATAAATATCTATCCAATAAAACTAGATTGGTGTCCCTGATCATTTGGACCCAATTGTTAGGTAATACCACCTTTGCGGAATTTTTCCTCTTCTCAATTTGTGCAAAGCCGCGGTCGTTTTCGAAGAATACAGATCTTTACCTACAGGTTTTTTCTCTCAACTGCAAACTGCAGCTTAAGGTTAGCTGTTTGCTGTCAGAGGTGAGGACATTTCTGAGCATTTAGCAAGACGTTTGCGCTCTTTCTAAAAAAAAACATGGAATTTTGGGTAATAACAAGGAAAATATTATTGTTAGCTTATGATGTCAGAGAGTGTAAACACACTTCAACTCTTCCCAGGAGAGAGTTTAACAACATCACTGCAGCAATGTTCTTTGATGAGAACAGCTTTGATTCTAGTAGCAATGATGATGATGATCTCGATCTGCTGCTTATCGAATGCATGTTCCCTCCATCAACAAAACTGGATATTCCGAGAATGAATCTTGAAGACCTTAAAGATGCCCAGTGTGAGATGATGTTTAGGCATGTATTATTATTGCTGACTGTGATTGGAGTTATGTAGGTGAAACTGGTCGGTGCTTTGAAACTCACAAGAAAGAACACATTAGGAATGTCAAACAATGTACTAATGGATCAAACATTGCAAAACATGCGTGGTCATTCGACCATCACATGGATTTTGATAACTCTAGTGTCATTGACAAAGGCTCTTTTCGCATTACAAAAACTTTGGAGGCTTGGCACACCTCTGCTACCAAGCATGCTGACAATAATTCTAAGCTGATTCCAAACCAGTATAGTACTTGTTTTTAAACAATAGTCACCTAATTTACACAGTTTCACTTTGTTTTTGTTCTTCTCATCATTTTTATCTTGCCTTTTTTGCATATATTTTTATCTTTTGCATTCCATTTTTATCCGTCAAAGGCTCTAGATTGAGAGCCGAAAGCTCATGTTTTGATATTTTTTAGCCAGCGAACATTTTTATCGAAATTTTTAATTATGTCTCATCCTGGCTGCAATTCAATCTTTAATCATAACAACAGTTTCATTCCAAGGATGACCATTTTTCCTCATTGACCAGTCACTCACTAGATTCCCTTAATTTTTACCCTCAGATATGTCAAACTGTTTGTTATTAAAGTGGATGATGGGTGAAAACTCATCAACGAAAACCACTGGTGCAAGAGGGGGGCAGGGGTTAAATTTTTTCTTGAACTTACTGGTGCTATTTACGAATCTGTTAATGGCCATTAGCCATCATATGAGTCAGAATCGTCATTGCTACTCTTTGGTTCTTTCTGGTCTCTCAGATCTGAAATCAAGGGCTCTGAGTATCCATCAATTTCATCAAAATCGTCACTTTTATTGCTCGATTTTGTCTCATTGCCAAATAAAATTGTAGACTGTAATGGATTTTTTTCCTCTACCTTTATTGAGACAGTACCACTTGATAAATTTTGACAAAAAGTAAGTACACAGACAAAAGTTGTACTTGTGACAAGTTTTTGCAGGGGCATGCAACTTATCCTTACTTGTCTTCAGAGGTGATTTCTTCCTCAATCAAAGTTGCATCACTGCAGTTAGAAGCAGATGGTGAAATCATCTGGTTACTGACAAAGTCGTTGTCTGTTTTGTTTGGCCTTGCTTGTTTCTTTCCTCAAAAGGAATCTAACTTTCCTGGTGTTAGGCGCTGTTCTCGCCACAATTAGGTAGTTCATCAACGTGCTTTGTAGTGTCACAAATGTCATGTTGTTTTCTTCTGTGGCACGTAACTCAGTGGCCTTTCTTTGAAAGGAAAAAGAATGCAAACTTAGAAAAGTAAGTTCTTGGGAGTTTCACGAGATTGTGAGCATGTTTTCAAAAAGCCAATGCTGATATATCCTGTACCTTGACCAAAATGTTTCCAATATCTTAGCCTGTTGAATTGAAAAAAACTCCCCACAAATACATTTATCCAAAGTTTGTTCCACACCTATGTGGGTATACAGATAGTCTGGTATATCACAGTTGAATGCTCAGTAGGAACCCCTTAGTTGCGGTTTTGTGTCTAGGTAATGTTGATATGAATCTGGAACAAATGACTCCATGCTCATCACCACGATTCCAAACATTTGTCAAGGGATCTAGGCAGATAGGTGTGCTTGAATACTTTGTTTTGCACTTCAATGTCATTGTTTGTATTCACAATGTTTAGAGCCTGTTGTACGCAAAATGCATGAGCCCAATGATCAGAACAATCCAGCCACACCTTCTCACAATAATCTTGTACTTTGGGGTTTAACATGGATGCATGATTTCAAGAAAGACCACATCAGAGAAATAATGGACACAAAACAACAATTTGATGACATTGAGGGTTTCAACTGAAAAGAGGCTATGGAACTAGCAGTGAATAAACGAAAGTTTCTACTTAACAGACTATTTAGAGAACAGCGTTTTCCCAAAACAGTTGGAAGACACTCAGAAGATGGATTAGGAGCTTACTATAGGATATTAGACTGTCTATGGGTGTGTTTCTTTAAAAAATTCCAGGATTGGATTCTTAAATGCGAAAACAGATTTCTTTATTTAACAGATCAATCTACGATCTCTCGGATCATTTTGTGTCAAAGGAACCGAAGAATCCAAACTGGGAGTGGATTCTTCGGTTCCTTTGACGCACCATGATCCCAGAGATCTTGGATTGATCTGTTTAGTAAAGAAACAAAAAATCCGTTTTCAGATTCTTTTGGATTTAAGAATCCTATCTTGGATTTTCTTAAAGAAACGCACCTTATGTAAACCTTGAAGTTACATTGAAATATATGTCTAGTAACTTCACAGCCAGTGTAAACAGAATTATCGAAAAGGCTCTGAGTACGAAGTATGAGTCGGTGTACTGGATCATGATGGGATTGAAAGAACAAACTAGGACATTGGTAATGATCACTTCATTCATTTTCTTGGTCTTGTCTACTTGCATAACTTAAGGCGTTAATGACCCCAGGGAGATTATTTTGCAATAACAAAGAAGCAATGGAGAACTGTACTGTTTCTTAACAAACAGAGTTCTTTTGTTTTGTCTATTAAGTTAATAGACTAAATAGAAATTGATTTATTCACGATCATACATGTAGGTTCTCATAATGACTATGAAACCACAATTCATATAGACTTTGTTCCAAGGTGCTAAAGGTGATAGTAATCATGTCCAAAAAAAACTTCTTTTCTGCTTAGCATCTATTCAAGGTGTAAATACAAATTGATGGTCCCAACGCAGAAAAGAAATTTCCATGTCCCCTTTATAGTTAACATTACCCAGGTCCAAAAATTAATTACACGTAATAGAAATAAGGTATATTTTATTCTGTTATGAAATTATCCTGCTGAAATGTATTTCTTCCTATTCTATACTCAATAATGGGGCAAATTAGGCAGGGGCTCCATTTCATGATGTCATCCCTTAAAACTACTCTACACATCATCTAATCTATTTTTAGCTCTTTGCCTCGATGACATCATCTTCCGAAAATGGAAATTACGTCACCTTACGATAAAAAATGATGCCATAAATGCAGTTTTCAGTTTATGACATAATACTTCCAATGACACCATCCACACACTTCCATCCCAATGATGTCACTATTCTATTTTTTGATTATGATGTCATTATTTTGGTGATGTCATTGCTGGGGGGAACCCACCTTCCCACCCCATTGCAAAACTGTCTAAATTACACTAGTAGTAAATAGCGCTCATAGGGGCAGTAACCAATCAGGAGCCAGGGATCATACCACGTGACCAAGATTTTCCCATACATTCTCTTAAATTGTAAAATCCAAGATGGCCCCTTGGTGAGCAAA
>Ga0126339_10003682_pt1 | contig 11201 bp, 5 predicted proteins | sample OrbTmetagenome_2_FD_92532 | JGI IMG/M metagenome (GOLD analysis project Ga0126339, IMG submission 92532) | Coral microbial communities from Petempiche,Puerto Morelos, Mexico - Orbicella T R C metagenome | ecosystem: Host-associated > Invertebrates > Cnidaria > Coral | place: Petempiche,Puerto...
CTTTTTTTTAAAAAAAAAAAAAATAAATTACCCTGTCTTCTTTTTTTTACAGGAAAAATATTTTTAATTTTATACAATAAATTTAAAAAATAAAGGAAAATTTTTTTTTTTTTAAAAAAAAAAAAAAAAAAAAAAAAAACAAGAAATAAATTTAAACCTGGAACTCGTTTTAGGTTTGAAAACTTTTAAATTTTGCGGAGTTAACCAGATAAAGGGTCTAAAAAAGAAATAAAAACAGCGAAACTTGTCACTGTGTTTGTAATACATGGAGTTTGAATTTTCGTTATGAGCAGCTGGTTGCAATCTACAGCCGATCGAACAATAGTTTGTTTCAGAACAGTTGGAAATAAATTGTAAAGGGTAAAACCTTTTAGAAGAGGAAATTTAGCTGTAATTTTTTGCTTTCTTAAATGGTTTAGCCTTAAATGTTTTCTATTTTGGGAAGCGGAAAATGTTTTTAAAAAGACAATTTATTTCACCCAAATAGCTACATAAAATTCTACAGCCAATCAATAGGCCATTTCCGAATTACCTTGTGCCTTTGTCTCAGAACGAGTCCCCAAGCAAAGACTTTCGTATGAGAATGAGCTTGATTTGTTTGAAAATGAACCTGTTGTTGGAACACATTTCCATATGAATGGTTTTGCAAGAAAACTAGACTCGTTTTGACAAAGAGGCAGAAGGGAAGTCGGAAATGGCCTATTGACAAGAATATCTCGTTTAATAACGCACAGAGGAGTAATGTATTATACTGTTAGCGTTGACGCAGGCAACACGCTTCTGTTTTCGTTTGTCGCTTGGTCCGCGAGTAGACCTCCTCAAAATTATATTTAATTATGCACAGAACACATGTTGTCATCGACAACGCAGTTTCCATGGTAACAAGGATGTTGATTTGGAAGTCGTTTCAGCCGTTCGGATAATTTATCGTGTTTGCGATGAAACGGCTTAAGACAAGTTAATAACACAAACCAATAAGTCAACTTTTTTTAGCAAATACTGAACATGAGCTGGCTTTAAGACGTCAAGATTGTGACAACAGGGCCTTGCAACTAAGATTATCATTCAAGGCAGCCCATTTGCGTTATACTCACTTTAAGACATAACTATTAGAACAACAAGCCGAGCTGATAAAAAGGGATAGCTTAAGAACAGTTGGACTTAAACATTTAAGGCTTAAGAAAGAACGATCGATTGCGATCGATGTAAGTTGAGAGTTATGAGTTGGATAATAGAGTTTGTTTTAGAGTATCTGACAGGTGAAAAACTCCTGTCCATTTTCACGAAAAAAGTATAGTTAGAGGGTTGAAATTTGAATGCCAGCGGAGCAGAAGAGATGAAAGTGTACGAGAGTTCGCGGCTTAATTCTGGAAATCTCGCAGGCAACGAGTTTTCATTTATTTAAACCCAATTTTGAGCTCACGCCACCCAGCGAATATTAACTATCGCAAAAAGATTCCGGATAGGAAGTTTTACCTCAGAAAAAAGAATCCCTGTAGCACATGTATCTTATACTTTTGAGGTTTAGGAAATGTCCTCGCACAATAACCTTCCGCTCTAATACCTTTTCAAACAAAATTTGTAAAGAGAAATTAGGACTGACATGCCAGACACAACACTGCATGTGGACAAGGGGAAGTCACGAGAACTGAAGCACTTGGGACACACTCTAAAAATAGCTAGTTATAAGCGACGGAGGGACGGGTGTAAATAAAACACTTGCAAGTTGATCTAGTCGGCAGGAAGACAAGTGACCTCTTCTCCCGAATGTGATTCATTTAAAGATGACGATCTAGCGATAAGTTCAAATACAAAGGATTTGTTAGTTTTGGAAGTGCTGTAAATGGAATCAGCGCACATATGTGAATAAATGACCATAACACTCCCAGATCATCCGTCCCTTTAGTCATTTTTTTTTTTTCAATTTGCTTTGTCTTGGCACATCTTCTTTTCATTATCGAACAAAAATGAACTCAGTCTTCCAATATCAAGTTAACCTTCTAAAAAACTGGTCATAGATCTTTAGTGTAATCGTGAAATGAGTAACAATCCAAGCTTTCTCAAAAACATGTAATTGCAACTTGGAGGGCGTTAAGAGTTGTGTTGCAATAACAAACGGAAGTCTCCAACACTCAAATAAAAATAAACTGCATTTCCTGCTGCGAATAGCGGTTGGTTTTGTTCTTCAAGCGAAATTGCGCAAAAGGTATAATTGTCCGCCATCTGCTTTAATTTTGCCGACTTTCATCATAACAAGGAATTCTTCTACTTGTCATTATGGAGATCTAAATTTGTCAAGTTTAATGAAAGAAACTTTCTCTCCAATTTAATTGAAAATATTCCCGGCATATCAAAGACTAAAAATTTTCTTTTTAAAGGTTTTCTGATTAAGAAATGTAGAAACCAATTTTGCATTTTGGAACCCGTTGATAATCTTAATGAATTATAACGTCCCGTTTCAATTGTCTTCTCATACAGCTCATTTTAAACAAAAATCGTTCATCATTGATTCTGACATGTTTAACTTAGCTTGGGAATTACCATAAGCTGGTAAAACTTAACTACATTAGAACAATAGGTATCAAAGTTGACTCTGCAAGTTCAGCTGTTGTATATTTTTTAGCAAAACGCTTTCGAAGATCTAGAGCTGCGAAGCAAAATTATGCCCAATCACAGCGATGAAACTGGAACTGCAATTTCGAATCATTTTCCTCTCGACAGCGACTTCTGCCTCTCGATCTTGCCTGATCCTGAATTCGACAAAGTTGCAGAGCGATATACAACCAACTTGGTCACAGGTGTTTTAAATGCGGTTCTGTCACCGTTTGGTGTTGTGGCAAACTTCTTCATTGTTTTAGTTATCTCTAGGAAAGTTTCACTTCGAACTCCTTTGAACATGCTACTCGGATGTCTCGCAGCGTCAGATTTTCTTGTTAGTTTGGTAGTTCAGCCGAGTTACGTAGCTTTTAGAATTACAGAAAACACACACAAGTTTGTTCCTTGTTCAGTAAGGCTGCTCTATTCGACGGGATTTTTCATTTGTTATGGTGTGTCCCTCACGACCTTGTGCGCCATTAGCTGTGAACGATACCTGGCATTGATTTTTCCTCTCAAGTATGCGCACCTAATACACCATTCTAGAGTCATGAAGCTGGTGATTTTCATCTGGATGGTAAACGTCATCTTAACGGTTCTACAATGGGTTCATAACGAGATCGCACGGGGTATCCATCTTATGAGTTGGTTAATCCTTTTGATAACTGCTCTTGTGAGCCAGGTGAGAGTCCTCCCGATAATTCGCCGTCATCAGAACCAAATCAAGCAACTTCAATTGAGAGATTCATCTCGTCAAAGAAGCAGCACCAGTAGCCAAAGTGCAATGCAAATCAAGTTTGCAGCGAACATTGCATGTATTATGGCAGTCTATCTGGCTTTTAACCTTCCAGTTCTTCTCATAACAGCCTTGCATCAAATAATCCTCATCGAAATAAACACTTACAATTTGTACAGCTGGGTGGAAACCGCCGCCTTCTTGAATTCAACTGCTAATCCAATTATTTGCATTTGGAGGGTGAAGGCGATTCGGAGAGCAATCAAAGAGTTGTTTCACGTTGAAGGGAATGGGAGAAAAGTGTTCGCCAGGTATTTGTCATTCTTAGAAATACCTGATAACGATATTGCTTTAGTTGTGTACAAACGTTATCAAGAACCCCATTTGGTCGTTACAAATTCCTCAGTCATTTCCACAAAAGAGTTATCAGGGGAAAATTAGAGCCTTAAGGGCGGCGCACACGAGGGGACTAATCCCTGCGACTACTCCCTGCAAGAAATCGCGGGGACAAGTCCCATCGTGTGAACTGGCCGTTTTTTTTTCAAAATCTAGTCGCAGGGACCAAACTTTGGTCCCTGCGACGAGTCCCACGAATTCAAACTGGTTTGAATTTTTGGGACAGGTCCCTGCAACTTGTTCCTCAAAACGTTTCGTGTAAACTGTTCGTGGGACAAGTCCCTGCGACCAGTCCCTTCGTGTAAACTCTTCGGAGGACTAGTTTTGCGACTAGTCCCCTCATGTTTGCAGACCATTAAGTCCAGATGTAGCGATGATTTAGCTGTACTGGGATTGTTTGCATATCCATAGATGTTAGGCACGATTTTAAAGGTGCACTGCCACGAGCATGATTCCCAAAAGGCTTACATTATCATTACTGAAAACCTAAAAATAACATTTTAGTTTTATCAAAAAATCACTAAACCATGGAGCTTAAAAAAAATAAATAATGAGCTGCGTATGTAGAAGTTTGATTGTGATGTCAAATTGAAAAGTCGCGTACACTTTTTACAAATAACTGAATTATGTCGTCGTGTCTTTGAAATCACTGAAACTAACTGCAATATGTTTTTCCTTCGCTATATCGCATAGCATCATCATTGTGGTGTTCTAAAGGATCTTGTGATAAGGGGGCGTCCTTCTGGCAGGCAGCTGCATATTTAAATACATGTACATGCATGGTAGCTCAGTGAACGCTGAGCTTCTAATGGTCCGCCGGCTCAAAAACTGGCCGAGGGTTTGTTAGCCAGTCAGTCTTTACACTTTAGTCTACTTCAACAAAGCTTCAATGCCATGTCAATCAGAGAAAATGAGGTTTGAAGTTTTAAGTATCTGCTAATGTTGTGATCATATAATACCAGAAGATCTCCTCAGTCATACGAGATGGTGTACCATTGCCGAAGATGAAACTTACTATGAAGCAGAGCCTTCTGGAATACTTGAGCTTTCCTACCATGGGGGGATAATCGGCTGCGTGCAAGATTGATACACGATGAGCAAAGCACGTGGCAGGCATGGTCACATGCAAGTCAGTGGAAGAATAGTTTATAGAGGCAATGGCTCTGAAACCTGGCAAAGTTCTTTTTTGCATGTTTTTGTCGGCTATTCTGGGGATTGACCCTGCACAAAACCTGGCAAAATACAAAAGTTGTTATGTGTGCTCATACAACTAACCAATAGAAGGATTGCGATTATGTAATTCATACATAGTCAGTGAGCATAAAAGCAAAAGATGCGCAGGGTCAAGGACCTTCCAACATAAATCTTAGCCTGTTTGTTTGCGTCTTTGATGTTTACCGGGCTTCTTAGCCATATATTCCCTCTATTAACTGTGCCGGAAGTAACATATCAAACACGAATACGGTCGTGTTCGATCACATTTCCAAACACCGAGATGAAAGTTGAAAATACGACGTGCAGCGGAGTATTTTTGACGAACTTCGAGGTGTCTGGTATTGTAGTTAATCAGTGTCTCGAGTGTTTGACAGATCTTCTCAATCGAAACTAAAACTAAGGGGAAACGGAGGAATAAAATCGTAAAAATGTATGCTAATTAAGATGAGATATTCAAAGATCGTCACGGTCATTTTTCCTGTGTTTAAACTTGATGAATTATTGATGACTTTGAGAAGTTCTGATCCATAAGGTTTCTTCTTATTTTTTCACATTTCCCTGTTTTACCTGTAATGCTGATTTGGCATTAATATAAGCTTCCATTCCCACTTATTGTTTAAGCACGTTTGATAAATTTCTCACAGCTATTTAAACGGTTTGTTTATAACACATTTATTTCCCTATTGTTCTGTTCGTTTACGACTGGAAAGATTTCCATTTTGCTCGGTACTTTTTACCGACCTGTAAATATTTAGCTAGAATCTGTTTTATATAGGGACTAATTTATGGTCCCTGATTTGGTTCATCATTATGGCGAACATAGCTCTCCGTTGAGTTAAGTTGAAGGAATAAATATAATTAAGTAGACGATGAAGAACTAAAACTTTAATTGACTTAGTTTCCTGTCTAAAGAATATTGTGCAAAATAGAAGGAATAATATAAAAATCATGATGGAAATCGATAGTATCAGAAAAATGTATTGTAAAACGTGAACTATAAAGAGCAACCCCCCATGAACATTTGAGTACTGTATGACAAAGGTAGTAACACATTTAACGTATTTGTAGCCACTGTTTTATTCTAATTCTGTATGAATAGGTTTAATCCTAATAAAAATACGGCTGAACTGGCGCGCGAAAAAAAGGAAGAATTCTGATTGCTTATCTTAGCGGTCCGGATTTCGCAACACGGACCGCCAAGACAGACCACTCACGAATTTTCTGCGGCTCGGTCCTTAAACCTGCTAAAAAAAACACGACAAATATTTAGCCAATACGGACCCCATGCTTGTTTAATAAAATATATACATTCTTTTTTTTAAGATATTGTTATGATGAGGAAGGTTTTTTTTCGCACCCTAAAACGGCTTATATTGGGATTTTTAAGGTGACGTTAGAGGAAACATCGGTAGGCACACTCATTCCGCGCATGCAGAATTAGCAAAATCAACTAATGCAACTGTTTATTTAAATAGATTTCTCTTTGTAAAAGGTACAAATGAAAGCAAATATATTTTTGTTTGAAAAAATTACAAACGTTCCATATTTTGATCGCGCTATGAACTACTTAGTTGAGTATATTTTTCCTGTTCACTTTTAAGCTCTTGAAGACGATTAAGTGATTTCAATTGCACTTAACACTGACAATCGTACCGTCTCGAATTGATACCATTAGTTTCAGGGCCTTCAATTTCATTCAAAGTATTACAAGTTATCCACACGGCCACAAGTTTAAAAATTGCTTTTCGGATATTTCGACTTCTCCAGCAACAAATGATGGGGTTTAATGTCGAATTCAACAAAGCCAACGTTTCAGCCCAGCTATAATAATTGTAACTACTCAGATTTCCTTGGACAATTTGATGATAAGTAGTCACCACAAGCACCGGCAGGTTAAAGAAAATATAAATGCCTACGATATAAGCGATATTAACCGCAAGCTTAAGCTGACGTCGGTAACTATTCGCATTGGAGTTCAACTGGACTTCTTGTCGTCGGATTTCATCGTGATGTCGACGAACAATGCCGACGATTTTAAACTGAAGCAGCCCTGAGGTTAACAGGCATACGAACCAGAGAGTCAGGTGAATAGCTCGCACGGTGGTATTGATTCGAGCCCATTGAAGACAGGTCAGTGATGTGTTTAAGATCCATATTAAACCTGCTAGCGTTAGAATACGTCGCCTGGTAACTAGGGCTTTGTAACGAAGGTGCAACGCCAATGCCAGGTACCTCTCGTAGCTTATTGCGTTTAGAGTTAGGAAGGAAACTCCATAGCAGATGAAAAATGACGTCGAGTAGGTCATTCTTACAAAACAGGGAACAAAATTATCACGGTTTTCGCTTAGTCTAAACGAAACGTAACTGGGCTGAACAATAACGCCAACCAGCATGTCGCAAACAGCTAAACATCCAAGGAGTAGGTTTGATGGCTCTCGCAGCCACGCTGTTCGAAATATTATGAAGAGAACCGCGAAATTTCCGATAACAGCGACGGGGCAGAAAAAGCCATTTATAATGCTTGTTATAAAGTTCGTGGTGTAACGGTAGTGAACTTTATCGAAGTCAGGATTCACCAGGAAAAAACACTCATCAGAATAATTCATGTCCATTGTGTGCAATCCGCGTCATGTAAAATTAGATTTTTTCGAACGAATGTTGTTGTTTTTTTTTATCATCCGCACTTAGATTCATCTCCTGTCATCGAATACCCTTGAAGTCTGAGCAAAATGTCGCAATACATCAGAGATATAGAGCTTTTAAGAAGCATCCATCAATATCACTGACTGTTATGTCAGACTGTAATCCGCGAAAGTCGACAGGCATTATTAACATATGCTAGTTCTTTTAATCAACAGCTTAATTGAATGCCGCGGAAATAAGACAAATACACATGTGTTTAGGGACATATTATGAATTTCTGTAGAAATACAATTAAAAGTTACACTCTGCGTCTTCCCAATTGACTGAAATTTATTGTTGTCTTTTCTGTACTCGGATTAAAGCTGGATATATTTGATTTTTTCAATCTCTTGAAATCAAAAAGTTAATGCTAAGTTTATACTGAAAAAAAAAAACTAACATGACTCATCATTACTCATCAATTGGTCGTGTTATTTGCATGTATTAATGACGTCGAAAAAAAATCCTCATTACTTACTTGCTGGGTTTTTTTCCTGAGAAATTAGTAGTTCTTCATGTTTGCCGCCAGGTTATCCTAGTTCGTGGAAATAAAAATCTGTTTATCGATATAGCACGCGTCGTGGCGTTGTTATCAGTAACATTCATCTTTTGCTTCTAGCGATTACGTCTTTCGTGTACTTTGTTTTACCACAATTTGTTTATATAACGTACACACATGTATTGGAAATGAAAATTACATTCAATAGCCTTTTCTAATGGAAACAAAACGTACGTCATGTAACGCCAAACGAAAGTTCCAGTAACTGTTTCTCACGTACGCTCTATAAAGCTTATGGGACTGAGGAACCACAACAACTGAAAGTTATTAAACATTGCTTTCACGTGATACTGTTTTATTTTGTTGTCTAATTAAGCGAAGGTCAATCGTTGACTTTGTGGATAAAACTCCAGGGTGTGATTATTCAAATGAAAGCCACACTATGGAGCAGCACTTTCATGTGATACTGTTTATAATGCTGTACAAGGCTGTCATAACTCAGTTTTTAAGTCTGTGGATAAAACTCTACTGTGTAGCCATCCAAGCGAAAGTTATTGAGCAGTATTGGTACTCTGTATTATCCTCTGCACGACGCTGTTTGCATAATTCTGTGAATTACCGGTGCTAAAATGTCCCCACTAGGTACGTTACGACAACATGTCAAATGTCATCACTCAGTACGACATCATAATTCAGTTGCAGTCCACTTCAGTGCTCAGCAAGAAAAGAGATTTAATCAACTTTAATTAATTCGGGCATTTTTAAAGCAAGGTAAACTGGATGATATCTGAAGCAAATTGTCAAAATAAAAAAAAAAATTATTGGACTACCCGTGACAATGGAAATGTCTGAAAGGGACTGCCCCATGCATGGTCTTTGTTCATTGATCAACTTCAACTTCTCCTTGAAAACTTAACACATTGTCAAGCAGAAAGATGATGAGAATATCACAACCAATCACAAGAAAATGCTATCTTGTGCCAACGAATTAACAAAATGTCCACTGAATATCATTGCTGAAAATCTGTAAGGACAATTGATATTTCAAGTTACTGGCGAAAAAGAGTCTCTCCCTCTTTATTTCTTTTTGTCATTCTAGACGCAATCTTTCAAGATTCATGTCTTGCCAATTTAGTACATTAAGGCTCCTCGCAATTTTTTTTCATAAAGAACACTTATATGATGGTGCAAATTCGACATACTTAGGTCTATTATTTTGGTTTTCAAATGGATCGCAAAATTTCTTCAATTTCTTTCTTTATCTCAATTAAGTTTATTGAGTTATCCAGATTCTTTTCCTCTCAGATCATTCAGGGCTGTAGCTGACATTCTGTTATTCCCTCTCGTCACAGCGGATGTATTGTCTAGTTCCACCTGTGCCAGGGCTCTATTCAAACAAATCATCCTCGCTACAAGTTTCAACTTTAAATTTGAAAACTGTAAGACGGATTTTACCGTCTGAGTTTAGTGAGATTTATTTCATCCCAAGGACTGTAGCTGACATCCTATCATTGCCTGTCATCAGAACAGATGTTATGCCTCGCTCCTCCTGTTTCAGGAGTCTGTTCAAACAAATCATCTTCGCTGAAACGTTGGAAACTGCGCGGCGAATTCCTCTGTTTAAATTTATTGAGTTTTTCAGATTCATTTCTTGTGATCGAAGGACTGTCGCTGACATTCTGTTATTGCCTCTCATCACAACAGATGTATTGCCTAACTCTACCTGTAGCAGGGTTCTGTTCAAACCAACCATCTTCGCTAAAACGTTGAAAACTGTACGGTAGAATCTACTGTCTAAGTTCATTGAATTGTCCAGATTTATTTCACGTCAAGGACTGGAGCTGGCACTCTGGTATTATTACCTCTCATCAAAACAGACGTATTGCCTAACTCCACCTGCACCAGGGTTCTGTTCAAACAAATCATCTTTGCTAAAACGTTGAAAACTTCACGGCGGATTCCCCTGTTCCTCCAGCAACAAATGACGGGGTTGATCGACGAATTCACGAAAGCTATAGTCTCTGTCCAACTGAAAACATTAAGGTTGTTGAAATGCCCGCCGGCGAAGTTGTACACCATTACGAACAGCACGGGGATGTTGCAAGTGATGTAGATAACCACGATGTACGAAACACTTACCGCGAGTCTGGTCTGGCGTTGGAAGTTCTTCCTTTTCGACGACATCCGATTGATGCTGTTTATCTGACGTTGATGTCGACGCAGAATCAAAAATATTTTAAGGTGGGTGGCAAAGGTTACCAGGAGACAGAAGAGTAAGAGGGCTGCCTGGCAGTTTCGGAGGAGCTTGCTTTGAGCGATCCATTCCATGAAAGTCATTGCAATATCCATCACCCAGATAATCACAGCCACCATGAGGACGCGCTGCGTTGTCACTAGCTCCTTGTAGCGAAGGTGCAAGCGCAGGGCGATGTACCGTTCAATGCTGATGGTACTCAGCGTCAGGAACGAGACGCCGTAGCACACCCAGAAACTCTCCGAGTAGACGATTCTCAACAAGCAAGGTGGTACAAAGTGTGAGATGTTTTCATAGAGACGGAACACAACGTAACAGGGCTGCACCACCATACCCACCAAGAGATCAGAACATGCTAGGCTCGCCATAAGAACATTGGAAGGAGTATGAAGAGCTGTACTCCGTGCTATTACAAAAACAACAAGAAAATTGGTTACAACAGCGAAAGATGAACACACCGCGTTAATAGTGGCTGTTATGAGGTTCGAAGCATGACGGGTCATCAAATTTTCGTCTGCAGGATCCGGTAGGACGAAGCACTCATCCAACGACATTTTCTAGAAGGAAATACGTTACGACGTCTTTTCGAAGACCACACAAGCTACTTGATTCATCAATATGGTTCTTGCTCATTTAGCGTGGGTTTAAGAAAAGCTGCAAATTTTCACTTGAAATGCTGTTTTATTGACTTCTGTACTTGTTATCAGAGAATCTTGAACGCAATTTCCCCCAAATTCATATATGTTTTTATTCGAATGCCAAATTTTAATTAAAATGTCAGCCTCCTAAAGGGCATTAATACAAGACTAATTTACAATAGGAAA
>Ga0126339_10003683_pt1 | contig 11198 bp, 6 predicted proteins | sample OrbTmetagenome_2_FD_92532 | JGI IMG/M metagenome (GOLD analysis project Ga0126339, IMG submission 92532) | Coral microbial communities from Petempiche,Puerto Morelos, Mexico - Orbicella T R C metagenome | ecosystem: Host-associated > Invertebrates > Cnidaria > Coral | place: Petempiche,Puerto...
CAGGAAGTACACATGCTTTTTTTATCAAATTATGCCAGTCAACCTGTCACTGCAGAGCCTGCACACCCACCTTGCTTGCATGTAGCTGACTAAATGTACACATTGCACCCTACTAGGCTTTCCTGAAAAGGAAATGGCCAGTTTTTAGCTGGAAAAGCCACTCTTTTGCACCCACCCCACCCACATGCTCTGGCTCTGTCCTGGCATCAGCTCGTAGAGGGGGGCGTAAGGGGGGTCTGAAAACCGCAAAACCGTGTAAAAAATGTAGAAAGCTGCAATACCGCATGGAAATTTACCAAAATACCGAAACTATAGTTACTGGGTTGCCGTAGGCGAACCCAGTCATAAAATGCGAACGGGGCTTTCACCTTGCTCCTATGTCGAAAAATGGCTAAATTACACAATCGCTACCCAGAAGACATTGCGTGTGTGCTTTGTTTTCCCTCACACCTTTCAAAACTCCTGTGACAAAGAAATGAAATATTGTTGTAAAATTTATACTAATTAAGATTAGTGGAGACGTGTTGGCCTCATGGTTAGTGTGCTCGTCTCCGGATCGAGCGGTCTGGATTCGAGCCCTGGCCAGGAACACTATGTTGTGTTCTTGGGCAAGACACTTGACTCTCACAGTGCCTCTCTCCACCCGGGAGTATAAATGGGTACCAGCAAATTGTTGAGGAAACCTAACAGATTGCAGGGGAGTGACCTGCAATGGACTAGCATCCCATCCAGGGGGAGTAGAAAAACTCCTAGTCACTTCATGCTACAGAAACTGGGATAAGCTATGAGCCAGTCAGCTCCAAGGCTTCACTTAGGATCAGATATCCAAACACCCTCAAGGTTATGATTTCCTTTGTTTTGGCTTGATGAATTATTAATGAATTTGAAAAGTGTGGTGAAACACTGTCTTTCATGTTCAATGATATATTAAATCAATCAACCAACCATCAGATTATCTGTTTATACCTGTTCTGTAATCCTCAGCATTCTATTGGTATGTCTGTCAGTTTGTCTTTTGTTTTGACTGATAATTAGAGGGGCTTGCATATACTGACATTGACTTAAGTGCCTATGCTTAAATTCAGTATCTGTAGCATGGAGCAACTAAAACTATTGCTTTTTCATATTGTTACATCATTTTAGTCATTATTCTTCAATGAGTTTGCTGGTATCTATTGTTAGAATAAAATCAGGCTTAAAGCCAAATAATGCACTTACTCTAAAGGTTAACAAAATTTGTAACAGTTGGTCAGCTAGTGCACCTTTCACAGTATTCAATATTATCAGGGCTTCATAGCAGCACAAAGTAAGATACCAATGTAACATAGTCCCTGTTATGTTGGTGAAACCAACAGACACTTCGCCACTCGCATCCGCGAACATCTCTCCACTGACAAACATCCCCACATCCTTAAACACCTGAGAAGTTCTGAAAATTGTCACTCCCTTTGTTCAGAAGATTGTTTCAAAGTTCTCAACTCTGTTTCCACAAGCTTCCAATTGAAAATCAAGGAAGCCATACACATCCTTTGAGAGCAGCCGTCTTTAAATTCGCAGGTCAAACATCTTAATTTATCTCTTTCATACTAATTAGTGTCCTTTCTTAGCTTAAATAGTTTTACCCTTTTTTGGTTCATGCCTTCATCCTTAATTGTTCTTGTTAATATCTCACTTTGTTATACTATTTGTTGTGTATTTTCATTTTACTTCTCACTGTGTAACTGATGATGGATGATGTCTCATCTGAAACATGTATTGTCTTCATCAAACAATGAACTTCAACAACATTGGTGGTTCATCAAAGCCATTCAATATTATGTAGATATAGCGTGAAGCATAAGGATATCATCATTTATCTGGTTATTTTTTAGGCTCTAAAACTAAGCACTGCCGCCCTCCAGGGTACAACTACTGGTAACATTGTAAACTTGGTTTCTAGTGATACTCAGAAGTTTGACTGGGTAAGTAGAACTTTTAAGTTCCTTTTTCTATTGATAGATATTAGTTACTATGCAGTCATCTCTTACTTGATTTTTTTTTGGCATTAATTACATTTGTGCTATCAAGACTTCTGTGTATCATTTTTTCCCTATGTGGAGAAATCATGACTGAGTGGTTTCATAATCCAGAGATTCCAGGCCCACCACCCTGCCGCTAGATGACATAATTAATCTTGATAGTCCTGAGTTCAACTCCTTTCTCACACTTTTAAAATATCCAAATGTTCGCCACTGCTGATGCCACTCAAAACCACTCTTCCCCCTCACCCACTGCCGGTAGTTAAAATATGTAAATGTATAGTTATATGTTGTGTGTTTATTTCCTAACAAATTATTATTTGTTTTATACATGAAGCTTCCTATCTCAAAGCTAAATGCATGACCACCATAATTACATGTATGTACAGACATTATTCATGAGTATTCAATGAGTGGTGGACTGGACTCTGGGTGGAGTAATCCAGATCCGAGTCCTTGCTGTGATCACTGTGATATGTTCTTAGGTGAAACACTTTCCTCTCACAGTGCTTCTTTCTGTCCACTTGGTGTACCCTAATCTGCATGCTTCTTTCAATTTTAGTTATAATTTTGTAACACATTTGTTGATCTGTTTTAGAGTACAACTCTTCTGCATTACCTGGTCATTGGCCCTGTTATATTTGCCATTGTGTTACTATTGTTATGGTTACAAATTGGTCCCTCAGCAGTTGCTGGAATGGGATTAATTGTGCTTCTGGCCCCCATGCAGCTTAAAATGGGTCACATGCTCTTTGGGTTTAGGTAAGTTCAATTAAGTCAGTATCATTTGGCCTGGAACTCTTGTGTTCTCTTATACCAGTCCTTGTTAACTCCCTGCCAATACTGAACCTTCTTGAGACTAAACAAGAGCAATGCTGCCGTGGTTAAGGTGAGCTGAGGTAGAACTTGACCATGGTTACAGCATTAACTGGATCCCCCTTGCATCATCACCCATTTTGTTACTTAGACCTAAATTCCCATCACATGTAAAAGACCTGCTATACCATGGTTGTAACAAGGGAGTGTAGATCTAGGGGATGAGGTAGATGCTAGGGGGGAGAGGGCCTCTGTTTTTTCCCCTTTCCCAACCCCGCCTTTTTTGAGGAGGGAAAGGCCCACGCTATCTCCCCGAGCCAGCCCATCTTGACTTTGGTTAAGCCACTCTCAATAAGTTGAAAAGCAAATGTGCATGTAGTTCATTTAGTTCATTGTGTGCAGCGTGAATTCCTCTACAACAAGAATTAGTAGAATGAAATCCCTTTCCCTTTATTGTAACCCACAATAGATTTTAAAACCCTTCTTTGCCTGGTTGTACCATGCTGCCTGTGATAGTGAAAAAGTATTGTATTTCCTTAATTCTCATAGAACAAAGGCAATACGGTGGATGGATGAACGGGTGAAGGTTATGAATGAAGTCATCGCTGGCATGCGTGTCATTAAGATGTACACATGGGAAGATTCATTCTCAAAGTGGATAAGACAAATACGGAAGTAAGACTGGTGGCAGTTCTATGTGTAACTTTTCTTGTTAAGTGAGGGACTAAGTTTTAATTCAAACAAGTTAAAACTTGAGTGGGTTGTATGGATTTTGCTACCGGCTTAAGTGCATTTCATTATTGACATAAATGACAAAGTTATCGCTCATTCTTTATGTCCACTACTAATAACCACACTGGTCAAAACTGCATAACATTCAAAGAAAGAAAACTTGACATGAACATTCCTCATTCTTTTAAGAATGTACTTTAAACAGTACAATACACACAAATTTTTCATTGCAAGTTACATTACTTGCCAAAAGGCAAAATAAGCATAGCATGTGAAAGACAGAAAAAACATTTATTCAGTTCTCATTCTAGAAATGTGCTACATGAACTACAAGCAACTGCACTGGTCAGGATCCAAAGAATATTCCTTGTTTTTTAAGTGTCTGTAATGAGATGCTGCATCACTAAGCCCTACTTCATTTTATTTATCTGACAGAATGGTAATGCATTCACCACTTAAACCAACCAGACAAATTGTGGCCTTATTTTACGACTCATATGATTCCAACCACTGGTGTGCATTGAACAATCATTCAGGAGCTGTATCAGCAATAATAGAAATTTTGAGCTGAATTTTGTTATAAAAAAAAAAAACAGTAATACCAAATGGTTTAATGAGTCAGTGTCTGTAATATTGTTACAATGCACTTTAAACAATATCATGCCACTCTCAGTACACATGCAGATTGCAATATTAATAATTGTTTTATATTTTTTCTGTCAACAGAGATGAACTTGACTGGTTTCTGAAGCTGAACTTTGTTCAAGGAACCTTCATGTCATTTTTCTTTAGCTCATCAGCACTTATTAGTTTTGTCACCTTCATGACATACGTGTTAACTGGTGAAATTTTAAAGGCACAAACCGTTTTCACTTGCATCTCACTGTTTAACATGATTCGAATTGTCATGGCCTTGCATTTTCCAGTAGCTCTGACACTGATGAATGAATGCAGAGTGTCAATAAAACGCATGGAGGTTAGTGATGGAGGTAATTGTATGTTTATGTGTCCATAATGTTACGATTTTAGGTTAAACAAAGCGTTGAAATGTCTGTCAATTGATAGAGTTGATTAATAGTCTCTGAAGATATTCCACATATTACAAATTTAACCATTGTTAAATTCCTTCATTGTTTTTTTTAATAAATCATGACAGAGACTTCATTTCATACTTTATGCCATCTGCAGGTTCATGTTGGATTTCAGTATAAATTTCTATGGATAACGGCTAGTTTTTCAGCTGTAAGCCATTAACATTATTTTAGTGGTTAGCAATATGCTGGTATTCTGGTGTTCCTGGTTTTAGTTCAGGTTCATTAAACTTGATTTGGTTACAGTGAGAAAATTTGCTTTCATTTTAGTCAGGCACTTGGTAGTGTAGTTGATTACATCAATTTCAACACTAGCTCGTGTTCATTGTGCAAACTATGCCTTGTGTGATGCGCAGAACGTGTGCACGCTAACAAAAGTAGGTACCATCCTTAATGGTACGAGAAATAATGAACTGTATTGAAACATAGAGGAGTAGCCAAAACAATGTCCAAAAACATCCCAGCTATACCAATACCTTGGATATAAAATTGACAGCCACCTTTGAAATACCATAGACCCTTTTCATAAATGGCTACCGGTTTAAAATTCTGTTGTATGCATTTAAATTAGCCTTACTAACCTCGTTTCAGAATAAAATTCTTTCGAATTACCAACTTCAAAATGAGGTTAGTAAGGCTAATTTTAATACTTACAAAAGAATTTATTATTGGCCGCCATTTATGAAAGTGGTCTATAATGACCATATAAAGTAAGCATTGAATAATTTGTCATTTTCAGGATATTCTTTTGTTGGATGAGATGCATTCAGAAGGTCTTGTAACCTCAAAACTGAGACCTAAACCTGAAGACTGCTATGTCGAGGCCAAAAATATCACAGCTTTTTGGAACCAGGTGCATTATTTCAGTATTTCTTTATGATAATGTACGGATCAACTAAGACACAAGTGCTATAAACCAAGCATACTTGTAGCTTGATTGACCCTTGCGGTGGGAGGAATAGCTTGAATTGCTGATATATGCATGCATGTTCAGTTGTCTCATAAAATGCAAGAAATAAGACACTTTTGCAGCTATACAGCTAAGCACTATCTAAACTCTGTAACTCTCCTAAAATAATTACATTATGGCAGCATCTTGATCCTGATTTATAAACTTTGTTGGGATAAAGTCAGTGTCACAGGACTGACCATTGTATTGATTACTTTTTAATAGTGTGACAGTTTTTTTTCTGCCTCTTAGACAGTTTCATTTTCCAGCAAGAATATTACTGGTTGTTGAAAACTTTTAAACATTAATGCGCCCTGGAAGTCAGAGATTTGAATGCCTTTATTGTTCTGATAGTCCAAGAATGGAACAGCTTCAATAATTATTTTATGTGATTTCTTTAAATTTTCAGAACTTGGCATTCCCAACTCTGGACAACCTGACTTTCAAAGTGTCGAGTGTAAGTGGTTTATCTGTGATCAGTTGTGGCAGAATCTGAATCAGCAAATGTTCCATTATATTTTGAAATGCTCATGTGTTCTTTTAGTCGTCAGCTAAGGCTTTACTTACAGTCAATACAAACCCTATTCATTGTGTAAGTAAATTTATATATCAAACACGAAAGACCGTGTTTGACCACATTTCCAAACACCAAGAAAAGAGTTGAAAATACGTCGTGCAGCTGGGTATTTTTGACGAACTTCGAGGTGTTTGGAAATGAGGTCAAACACTGCCTTGAGTGTTTGATATATCTTCTCAATTGAAACTAAAACTAAGGAGAAGACGGAGAAATAAAATCGTAAAAATCTATGTTAATTAAGATCAGATATCCAAACACCCTCATGACTTCCTTTGTCTAAACTTGATGAATTATTAATGAGTTTGAGAATATTATTTGCATTTGTCTTTAGGGTGAACTGCTGGGTGTGATCGGTACTGTTGGATCTGGGAAGGTTTGTCGAGTGATTTCTGTTACTAGTTATTATTGAATGTAAATATAATACATTCCACATGCTGTATTGGTACTATAGTTACCAAACAAGGATGAATCAGATTGCATACATTTTGACTTTTAAAACATTCAAAACTGTCAAGAAGTTGTTGATGAATAATTCTCTTTTTTCAAAGGTTAAAGTAAATCAAGTAATTTTCTTTTAGTATACATTCTTAGTGGTGAATATATTAATGTCGAGAACAGTTATAGTTAAACTATCCATGAAAACCATGAAACATATCGCCTGCCAAGGTACATAACCATTGGCCGCTGGGTTAAGCCAGAAGTTGACAACAATAAGTCTGCTCACTGTTGATTTCTTCTGACTTCCATTGTTAACTCACCCGTTACTGCATGCAACTATCAGCTAATTGACTCACAGTCTTACTGTTAATTATTGTCCTTTAGTCTTCTCTCTTGATGGCAATACTTGGTGAGCTGCCATTGTCTGATGGCACCATAACAGTGAAAGGCAAAATTGCCTATGCCTCACAACAGGCCTGGATTTATAATGGAACACTACGCCAGAACATTCTGTTTGGACAGGACGATGAAGAGGACAAGTTCAGTGAAGTGATCAAGGCCTGTGCTTTGGATAAGGTGTCTAGATTTGACATTGTATTTCTATCGTTGTTACGGTTGATTTTTACAGAATATTCCAAGTAATATTTTTTTACTGAACATTAACTAAAATATTGGTTTGAAAAGATCAGCCAGGATTTTGAAACTTAACATTAAATTAATTCTGAATGTGAATAACAGTGCGGTTTGTGGAAGAATGTCAATGCTTTGTTGGTACTGAGAGAGATTCTGATCCTTCGAGGACTCGTAAGAATTCAAAAAGTTGATAGCAAATTTGCAACTTTGCTCTCGAGAGCACCAGCTTCAATTCTTGAGGATGGTATCAGCTATTAACTGGGGAAGACACTAGCTCTTGATATTCTTTTGGTATATATAGTTCGTATTATGTGCTCATTCGGGTGAGGGGAGTTCTGAAACGAACTGCTGTTAGTCACCAACAATAGCTCTTTTCAGAATTCCCCTCACCCGCACGATCACATAATACAAACTACTGATTTTCATGGGTTCAAACCATTAACTCAGTAATATTCTTTTAATAGGATATTGAATTACTCCCAGAGGGCGACATGACCTTAGTGGGTGAACGAGGTGTGTCCTTAAGTGGAGGTCAAAGGGCAAGAGTCAACTTGGCAAGGTATGGTTAATAATAGGAGATATAGCCCTGGGACGGGTTGTTCGAAAGCCAAGTAATGCTTCCATCTAGGATTATAGTAATAGTAATTAGGAACTCTATTCAGGGTCGAAGAACATGGGGAGAATAGCATTAAGGTTCCTCGAAGTTTGAGTTTGTCGTGTGTTGAGAAGTTTTTTTAATGCATGTGTTTTGCGGAGTTAAAGATTAGTCAAGGTCAAAGCTAAAGGAAAAAGCCCAGGCAGAAATTAAGGTTGAAAAGTAATAAAACTGAAATCAAACTTCACACTAATCGTGGGTTAGCTTATTCTACCAGGCCCTGCTGATCAAAGAAAATTGTAAAATGCATAATTACGTAATTGTCAGCATAACATCTCATGCCCGCACGAGCAATTTGCAAACTGTTCAGATTAACAAGTAATTTGGACAGTTCCATGCACGGTATAATTAACAGGTAATCCAACTACATCCTGGCCAGTTTGGAATTGATTGAGTTAAAAAAAAATTTCTCTGACTGCCAAATGAACCCGGCCTTTTCTCTCGTCAGCCAGTCCTCGGAATTTTTCTCATCAGCTGTTTCCAAATTGGACAGCACGTAGTCTTATTCCATATACTAAATTGCTACAATTCCTGAATCCAGTTTCCCACTTTCTGACTTGAAATCGCCATCTTGTTTACAGAGATATACTTGACAAACCTTAAGAAATCATCTGAATTTATTTAAGCGGATAAAGCTTAGCATGACCTCAAATGCCTGTCGAAGGCATACATTAAGTTGCACTGCATAATTGTACTTCAGACGTTTTTCTTCTTTATTTTCTTTCAGTCAGAGAAAGGTTGCAACAAAACCATTTAGATTTTAGTTAGCAGACTTGGTTTGTTTCAGGGCAGTGTATGCAGATGCTGATATTTACTTGATGGATGATCCATTGAGTGCTGTGGATGCAAATGTGGGACGACACCTGTTTGAAAAGTAAGAATACTAAATTTATATTAATACTGCATTCAACTTGCCAACGTGCTCAAAGAATTCAGTAAATAACTTTCATAACTTTCATTGTACTGGCACGGTGAAGTGAAGGAGACAGCTCGTGCGAAATATCACACAGAAGCGTGCGGGGACCCAGCATAACCAGCACACTTTTTTTTGATCGATCATACAGTAGTTTTGGAATTTGCCTTGTCCAAAGACGTTTCATGTCATTTTTTATTTTGATCAGATTGTTCTTTTATTTAACTTCTCACTCTGACATATCATATTCCCTTTGTTCTTAAAAGATGTATTTGCGGATATCTGGCGAGCAAGCCTCGTATCTTAGTAACGCACCAGCTCCAGCATATTGGAGAAGCCGATGATTTGATGGTCTTGGATCAGGTAAAAGGGCTTATTATTGATCTACTGAACACTGCTTTGTCACTAACTGCAGCATAGTATAATCACTCAAAACACCTGTTGTCTCCCTTTATCTTGTGTTAAGGGCAAGGTGGTTAACAGAGGACCCTATAAAGAACTGTCTCTATGTAAAGGCAGTACAGACATTATGGCGTGCTTAACTGACCCAGAAACAGAGGCAGGTCGTCAGATTGAGGCAAAGGATGCTGAAAGACTGATGGTTGCTAGGCAACTAAGTAGACAAGACTCATTTCCATGTCATCGGCTTAGTAAAGTGGGTGACAGTACTCATTCCATCATGTCCGCCACCACAACATTGTCTGTTTATGTAAGTTTAATGAATCCTGTCTTGTCTAATACTATCGATAAAACACCACAGAAGACCACAGAAAGTTCAATCTTACCGGATTTTTTCAGCTCACCGATAAAAATTGTTTTCACTTTTGTTTGACAAGTGGCCTAAAGTGGAATTCATACATCTAGGAGTCCAATAATGATAAATACAAATAAGTTTATCGACAGACAACCAGAGGGCAAGTGGCAATACTAAAAGGGTGTTATGCAATTTGTGAATTAATAAACCTGTGATTATTTAAAATAAATGCAGACAAGGAATATGTGGTTCTGTACCTCGTATTTAACAACATAACTTAGAGGGCGTTTTTGTGGGGATCTTTCCCCATGCTTCTTTGGCGAAACAGCCACTAACATTCAAACCTGAGTTGGAAAATTCACGTGAAACACGGGTCCTGTAAATAGACATTAACTACCGTCAATAACTTCGTGGAAGGTTCTACAGTAACTTTATATTATCATGACTTTCGTCTGTACTACTACCATCAACTGACACTTCCCGTTAGCTGACACTTCATGTGCTAAGATTGCTAAAGCTCAACTACTTGAATGCTTAACTTGCAGTGCTGACTATTTTCAACGACTGATTCTGGAAAGCTGATACACCAACATAGAACAAATGCCCCTTAACAGATGTCAGCAACTACCGTCAACTTACAAACGGCTTATTCACGACATAAACAAAACCGACGGACAGATCTCAAACAGGACGACTTAATTTGACTAACAGTAGACAGATCGAAACTTACTAGAGCCGACCAATGACTGTTGGCAACCTTTACACCAGACTTACAGCCAATATCATTATGACTAAACTGACCAATCAGTTTCAAAGGACCAGACTTATAACATCATCCACTGGCTTTTTTCGCTGGGTTCCGAAGATGGCTTCCGCGCAGGTTGTCTAACGTCAGTCACCAACAACAGTTCTTTTCAGAACTACTCTCACCCAGACGAACCCACCATAAGAACACTGATACAGGCCACTTATTGTCATTAAATTGTTTGCTCCATAGGAGGACAATCTTCTTCCACCTGAGCAGAGACAAGAAGGAGCTGTCAGTTCTAAGACTTACTTAGCATATTTCCGCGCATTTCACAATCTAGGAACTGCTTGTGTTGTTATCTTTTTATTCGCTCTTTGCCAGGTAAGAAATATAACTGATATACAAGTAATAATTCTTTTAAAGGTTACTTTTTTTTTTACATAAGGTCAAATTTGAATTATGGTGAAAAGGACACTTTAAAACAGAAAAAAATCCTATAAAGTTAAATTTGAGATGTGCGATCAGTTCTTTTTTTCTGTGGTATCATGTGAATATTGGTATCTGTCTGATATGCTAAACTTTACTTGCTGTGAATTTGAATTGCGAAAATATTTTGCGATGTGAGGACTTTCTCCCTCTCATTTCGGTAATGTAGAAACGTTTTAGGAAAGTATAAAGTGAGAATATACCGTTAAAATCCTATAGCAAGGGTTTCCTGCCAAATGTTCAGACTTACTCTCATTAGTCTCATGTAAAGTCCCCCCCCCCCCCCCCCCCCCCCCCCCCCCCCCCCCCCCCCTCTCCCCAACCCCGCTTCCCCTGAAAAATAACCTTTTTTCTCCTATTTTTTCCCAAATACCAGTTGGTAATTCTA
>Ga0126339_10003684_pt1 | contig 11197 bp, 21 predicted proteins | sample OrbTmetagenome_2_FD_92532 | JGI IMG/M metagenome (GOLD analysis project Ga0126339, IMG submission 92532) | Coral microbial communities from Petempiche,Puerto Morelos, Mexico - Orbicella T R C metagenome | ecosystem: Host-associated > Invertebrates > Cnidaria > Coral | place: Petempiche,Puerto...
AAAAAAAAACAGTAAAATGGTATATCGAAACTGGGTAACAATGATGAGACAAACTCCGATTCTGATATGCTAATTAGAACCCAGAAATGCGCATTCCCCCCCCCCCCCCCCAGCCAAGGCCCCGGAAACATTCATTTTCACTCAATAAAATCTGCTTATCTTTTGAGAATGGGTTTCACTACGAACTATTATGCAATAGGTGGAGATGGTGGCTGCAGAAAAAAAGTTGGGAACATATTTTGGATTAGATTAATATATTAGTCTCATCCACATATATGAAAGCATCAAAGACTATTTTCAATTTCAATCATATCGATAATAATTTAACCGAAGCTGAGATATCAGAGTTGAAAGCTTTGTACAAATACTATCATAAAAAATACTGGCTATTCAAAACGACATACCAATATTTAAAAAAAATGGACCTGGCATGTAAAATCAGATCTGTTGGATTGATAGCAACATGGACAATAGTGGGAGCTGCAACACTGAATCCTATTGTTCTTGGGACAATATCAGGTGCTGGTCTTATTCTGAGCGCATTCACTGAAGCTAAAAATTATAAGAGAAAGATTGAGATGTGTAAATTCGCGTACACTTCATACGAAAAAATATTGACTGAGATAAGGTCATTTCTGAGAGGATTAGACTTCGATGACAAACGATTTCTAGACTACATCAAAGTTGGCGATGAAATTATAAGAGATGTGTCCATTATACAACAAATTTGAGGACAATTACAATAACTTGTTCACAACTGAATAAGATTGATTATTTTATTCCAATAATATTCATACATCAGCAAAGTGTTTTTGGACTTATTATCAGACAGTACATCCAAGAATTCGAAAATCGTTTTTAGAATAAAATTAATGTTAATCATTCATTTACGATTGCCATTAATTTGTGGAATTATCCTGTCTATTTTTCGGAAAATATTATGTATTCTATTTTTATTGTGTACTGATAATTGCCATCCATTTTTACTAGTGATATCGTTTAGCACATTGTCTAAATGATATTTTCTTTGGTAAACTGATTTCTTGACAATCTTGTACTTGTTTTCATGAAAATCAACTTATTCACTGGCTGTATCATAACCACTTACTGTACCACAATTACGGCATACATTTGTACCCTTGTTATTTATCATGTCTTGTTTTTCACAACATGAAATTACTTTAATTGCTGGTTGTTGTAATTCTTCATCGCAAAATGGACAATTGATGTAGTCCATTTTGATCATTTCTTCGTGGATAACATTTCCACAATTAAACTTATTTGTTTCACTCAATTCCATCACCAATAATACATATTGTTTTCTCTCCAAGTGTCTTTAGTCTGAATCAGTTTCTTCATAGTCTGATGGTAACCATTCTTCACCCGAAAATTGAGAATCCCAGGTTGAACTGACTTGATTGGCTTGATTGACTTAGACTTTGGGTTTGACTTTGGCTTGATTGACTTGATTGTCTTGATTGGCTTGATTGGCTTATACTTTGGCTTGATTGACTTGTTTCCCATGATTGACTCATATTAATAGAATAGATAAAATTATGTGCCAGTATTGTATGAACAAGTATGAAGTATACTCATTTGTATCAAGTACATTTCTGAATAAAAGGTTCTACTTTATTTTCAAAAAAGAATCATTTTGGGGAAAAATTGAGAAGGTTGTTATGCATGTAATATATATGGGAATTGCACGTTGGTTCTGTCCGTATTGTTTAGAATATTATTTGTGGGCATATATAGTGAAGCATAAACTAGCAATAAAGCATCAAGCAAATAAAGCAGAGTTTGACAAGAAATACAAATAACCCGAGTTCGAAAAGGTCAACGACTGTCTAATAATATAGTTTGCGTTGGTTTCAACAACTGTCCAATGCATCAGACAAATTTTGATTGGTTGACTTTGATGACTCATTTCCGAGGGAAAGTCCCGCAAATATGTCGTAACAGACTTCCGGAAATGTCATGCATTCTCTAGTGTACATGGGATGACGCCATGCGATGAAATTGTTCTTGTCAAACCATGAAAAATTATCTACACTAATAATGATGAAATATAATCCATGATGGTACTGTACTGTTTGTTTAAACAACAAAAATTATAAAATGACTGGTAAATACAGACACCTTAGCACTAGACTGCACCAAAGAAATTTGAACATCACCAAAGATTTTCCAAAATTGGAGAATGAATTGATTGATGAACCAAAAACTTCAGCTGAAGTTACTGCTGATTTTATTGAATCAAACGGAGACCATAAGCATAAGAATTAATACCATCATCATGAAGATATCTTTTATTGTCAAAACATGATAGTGATACTTCATTCAATTCATAACTACCTAGTTGATGACAATTAGATCTGATTGTCTTCATCTTATGATACATTTGTGTACCATTGAAGAGAGTATATTTGTAGTCAGCATGATTGATGTTCTTTTTGATTACGATTTTCTTGATTCCCTTGGCTGTCTTACCATTTTCACCGTTGTCCTTGGTGTAAGAATACATCTTACTTCGAAGACCAATGATTTCTGTGCTTTTGATTACCATTATTCATTTCTGAAACTGGTTGTATTTCATCATTACTAACCTCTAATATATCATAACCAGCTTCTTCACTTATTGGTTTGAACGTCTTCATCAAATATTCATATTTTGATTGTTTGAGATTCTTAGCATACGAATAGCATTTATCGAAATACAGTAAATTCTACTATATGAAGCAATGAATTCGTCTTTCCTGAGCCTGATGGCCCGCATATTAACATTCTGAAACAATGGTCAGGCATAAATTGGTGCAATTGTATATAATTACCAACGTCCTCTTTGATATCATAATTTGGTACTTTCATATTATACTGGTATATAATTTTAGTACATGGTGTAATACTTGATGTTTTATCTAATTCAATATTATAATGAGTTTACTAAACTAGAGAGAACTTGCAAAAAAGAAATCTGAATTGGGTAACAAAATCGATTATGTTCCTAATACAATGTTACAAAGTGATATTGATAATCAGACAAGTCATGAATCTTTCAAAAAGATGTTCAAACCAATTACAACCAAATTAGGTGATTTTGTGGCTAGTAATTTGAATATACCACCAATGAGACGAAGAACAAAGAAGAAGGAAGGTGTACCAGATTATGGTATTAATATTGATGATTGAGGTTGAAGAGATGAATCTGGGTGATTTATTTGATCAACCTGTTTTACCAGAAAACACCAAACAAATAGTACCAAAACCACCAACTTATGAAGAATCGCTGAAGGATGTTTTGGAGGTAAAAAAGAGATTTATGTTGATCCTCAATATTTGCCTCAAGAACCACAAGAAATGCCTCCAGAATACGACGATGATGAAGTACCTGATTATGAGATAGCTGATGAAGACATGGCTAACAAGATGCTAGATGGTATTGGTGTAACAAATTATGATGATGTAGAAATGCGATTGAATCAACCTGACATGACGCCCTCAAAAACCAGAAGTTATCTCAATAAGATTCTGAAGAATGCTAAATTCAAAAAGAATCAATTAAAAGGTTATCAGGCAGCTGTCACAAAACAATTCAAAAGTGGAGCAATATCTGAAGCTGAAAGGCAAGAGAATAAGAAAAGAATACAGAATGCAAATACTACTTTGACACAATACATAAAATATTATGACAATAGACTCAAAACAACAAAAGGATCCGGAATTTGAAAGAAAGGTGGAAACGTTATGTTTTTCAATGATCCAAAACAGCTTCTCAAAAACTTAGAAATAATAATAGGAGAGATTATGGCTGGTAATACATCAATCAAATGAGAAACACGGCAGTTGCTTTGTTAGATACATTGTTATGATTATCAGCAATCAATAAATCACAATACAATAGGCTGCACAAAAATTATTTCCAAATATAATCTAACTAACTGTATATGGAGCGAGAAATTGTATTATCAAGTTATTTGAATAACAGTAGCACAAACAATAAACCAGCTAATTTTGTGACTAATTTTGATAGACCAATTATTTTGGATAGTAATCATGAGTACATGATTGGTTTGAATAGAATAATAAACATGTCATTCACCTGGTTCCATGTCAATCCTGGTTACAATAATCAGAAAATAAAATACAGCTTCGAAGGTGGTTCAAATTGGAAAGAACTTACATTTCCAGCTGGAGTTTGTAATTATGTTAATCTCAACACATTTTTGAAAGATAAAACCAGTCTGAAAAAAGACGATGATGATAAAAAAGATGATGATGATGATGATCTTGATAAACATCCAATAACTTTAAAATTCAATACGCCACTTTCAGAGTACTAATAAAATTGAAAACAGGTTACCAACTTGACTTGACTGGATCAAATTTTCACAAGCTTATTACCTTTGACAAAGTGATTATCAAAGATGCCGAAAATTATGGATCATGAATGCCTAATTTGAGTCAAGATACAGAAATGCTGAACATACACTGTGATTTGGTTAATACCAGCCTTGTTAATGGAGGAGATACAGATATAATATACAGTTTTAGCACATCCATCTTGAAACCGTCATATAGTTTCACTATAGAACCACGAATAGTTACATTTAATCCTGTGAATAAGAACACCATTTCGAGAATAAGAATATATATAACCGATGGCAAAAGATGACAGATAAATCTCAATGGCGCAGATGCAGCTTTTAGCTAACTGTTGAAAAGAATTATGTAATATATTTATATGAAACCATACGAATTCAAAAGGTTTTACCATTCTAAATTAGGTAAATTTGTTTATAAGTACAAAGGATCAGGTATAATTGTTGACAATATATTCAAACCAATAAGAAGTATAGCATCATCTGTACTCCAAAATGTTGCCAAACCATTCGCAAAAGAAGGAATAAAATCTGGAGTAGAACACGCTGGTGAACGTTTGGGTAAAAAAGCAGCAGAAAAATCTGGTGATCTGATAATGAAGAGATTGGGAAATATGAGACAAAAAACACCTGCTAAAAAAGCAAGAGGAAAGTACTGATATGATATTGAATCGATTAATATCAGGACAAGGAGTAAAACACAGGAAAGGAAAGGGACTACTATTTGGAAAAAACAGTCCATTCAACTCAATTCCAATACTTGGGCAAATATTATAATTTTTATCTAAACTAATATTATAATGGCTTTTAGATCAAGTGAAATGTTACAGCGAAATGAAGTGGTAAGATGTCAGTTAGATGACACAATAAGAGCATCAGCTGTTGGTCAACATCAGGATAAGAATGGATACAAATTCGCAATCAATGACAGATCAGCATTTTACGATTGGTATAATGCGTATTTTGAAATTCAATTTCAAGTACAAAAGCTCGCTGATTGTATTCACTATGATGACAAAAGAATAACAGTTATCAATGGATCACATTCTTTCGTAAATCATCTGATGATCAAATCTGCTGGTAAAATTGTTTATGATACAGATGATCTTCACAAGGTTACTTTTGTCAAGAATCTGTTGAAATATTGTGATGATTTCAGCAGATCAGTTGGAAAAAACAGTTTTTGGTATCTTGATACAAACGCATTATTTGCCAATGCTAATCAAAACGCAGGATTTGAAGCAAGAAGGCTTCTTACATGACAAAATGCTGCTGGTAATGCTCCACAAGACATCAATGTTATCATTCCTCTCAATAGATATAGTTTCTTTGAAGTGTTAGAAGATAAGATGCTTATACCAATGCAGCTACAATTTAACTTAACACTTCAGAGTGATGATGAGCTCTTTCAAAAAGCAGGTTGTATCAATGCTGGACGGGTTGTTGTTAAGAGATTTCTCTTACGGGTACCAAAATTAATTCCGAAGGATAGTCTGTATGACAATTTTGTCAGCTCATTTTTGAAAGAAACCAAATGGTCATATCTGAGATCGATGTATCAAATGTCGGTACCAAGTCAAGCTAGCGGTTTTTATCAAATATCAACAAGTGTTGATAATGCTAAATGCATATTTGTATATCTTCAAAGAAATAAAACAAATGTCGTAGCAGAAAATCCATACTTATTTGATGCTTACAAACTGAATGACGTTGATGGTAATAGTTATCTGACAACATGTAGATTAGAATATAGAAATGGAATATTTTATCCAGAAACTGAGTATGATACAGAAAGTAAGGTGAGAATTTTCAATGATCTCATGTCTTGTGCACAACGAAGAAATGATTATAATACTGGTACACAACTGAATCTTGCAAATTTTAATAGTTTCTATGGTATGATATATTTTGATTTGACAAACCAAACAGAAAAAGTGACAAGAGATCCCAAACAGTTAATTTTCAGATACAAAATAAATGTTGCTCCAGTAGCTGCATTCAATGTTCACACAATTGTGTTTTACGAAGAGATGGTTGTAATTAACAAAGTGGGAAATGAATTAGTTATTGTGTAAATCGATAGAATTTCAGATGATAAAATAGGAAACAGGGAAATTAGTTAGTTATTCCTCAATATGAGGATGTTTCTCAAAATATATATTATTAATGATCAAAATTATATAATATATACAATATATGATGCAATTATATGAAGTTAAGGTGAGACTGTCACCAAATCAAAAAAAGAATCTTGCTAGTGCTTTTCATAAGTGTGAAACCATTGTTCTCAGGCTTTCAAAAGATGCTCTAACTGGAAATGACGTTTTGTACGTTCCACAAAATGTAGCCAAAAGATTACACAAGAATAAACAACTGAATAAAGGAATGGACATCAAACATCAGAAAACAAGTTCGAGGTAGTCTGTTGACAAGCATTCTTAGTCTTTTGCACCCACAATAGCAAAAACACTTGGATTATCTACATTGGCTGGATTAGCTTCAGAAGGTGCTTCCCAAGTTGTTAAGAAAATATCAGGAAGAGGCCAGAAAGGTGGTGCTTTTATGATTCCAAATAATAGTATCAGTGATCTTGTAAATACTTACAACCATCTATTAAACAGAAAACAAGTTGGAAATTTAGCAAGAGGATTAGCAAGAGGTGATCCGAATGTTCTTCTGAAACTTTCTAATAAACAAATGGGTTCTGGCTTAGGATCAATACTTGCTTAGATTGGAATTCCAATAGCTGTTGATTTAGTTAGCAAACTTATCAAAGGTAGGGGTGCTCCACAAATGGGAGCACCACCATTACCAAAATCAAAAGGCAGTTCAGCTCCTCAGATTGGTATGTATCAATCACCACTACCATTCATTGGATCTTTCATTGGATTGAGAAATCCAAAATTACAAAAGAAAGTGATTAATCGGGGAATTGACAAAGCAACACCAGTTATTCAAAAAGTTGGATCTGAAGCAATTAATCAATTATCCACTAAAGTAAGACCAAATTACAAATATAAAACTCATAGAATAGATCTTGATGCTGACATGTACAAAGGCGGCACATTGAAAGACTTGAAAAAAGATGAAATCTACATGGAATGGGAAGCAATACCCTCCTTTTTGAAAGAAAATGAAAAACTAATTACCAAAGATTTTGCCAGAAAAGCAATAAAAGCATGGAATAACAAGAAAGATTTCCAGGGAAAAATTACCAAAAAAAATAGTAATAAAACAAAAAAAAAGATTATGATAATTGGTTGGCAGGTAAAGGTTTTGACATTCACCAAGCAATTGGTAAACTACCAAAACCCAAAGCAGGTTTTACTCCTGGAAAGTACAAATATATGGGACCATACAACCCCCTTGATGAGCAATTTGAATACAACCCAAACACCGGTGAAGTTCTCAAATGGCACATACAACCATATAATAAGGTGGATGAAATAGCTGCTTACTGCAATATTTGTTTCAACTTGGGAAGAAACAAAGGAGATTGTGATAGGCAAATGGTTGCATCATTGGACGAAATCCCTTATGGTGAAATGCCAAAGTGGGAATCAACAGCACGATTCTTGATTGATAAAAAACAAAAACTAGGTCTCGGGGTAACAAAAAACGGAAAAAGCCATCAAGTGAACTAAACTGGCAAGAAAAATTAGCTGATGAATTACATAAACCAACAGAGCGTAACTTTACTCGATGGCGTGTAATAGTCAATCATATTGATGAAATATGGTGTTCTGATGCAACAGTTCGACAAGTGGAACAGAGGCTACAGATATCTACTAATGGTATTGGATGTGTTCAGTAAATATGGTTGGATTGTGCCGTTGAAGGATATAAAAAAGGTGAAACTGTAACTGAAGCATTCAAAACCATTATCAAAGAAGGCAGAAATCCTGAGTACTTATGGACTGATAAGGGCAAAGAATTCTATAACAAACATTTGAAAGACTTATTAGATAAGAATAAAATAACATTGTACTCTACTGAGAATGAAGGAAAATCATCTGTTTTTGAAAGATGGAACAAAACAAAAACCAAAATGTGGAAGCAGTTTACTATTCAAGGTAATACACAGTATTTGGATATACTACCAAAATATTAGAATAGTACAGCAACACGAAACACAATTCAATTAAAATGACACCTGTTGAGGCTAGTAAAAAGAAGAATGAAGGAATTGTATATTTCAATCTCAATGGTAATCCAGAACCATCGTCAAAACCGAAGTTTAAAATCGGTGATAAGGTTAGAATAAGTAAATACAAAAGAAAGGTGTTTGACAAAGGATATACCCCTAATTGGACCGAGGAAGTATTTACAATTGATAATATCCAATATACGAATCCAGTCACTTACAAGTTAATAGATCTTAAAAGTGAAGAGATAAAAGGCAGTTTTTACGAACCTGAACTGTTAAAGGCCGAACAGGATGTATTCAGAATTGAAAAAATCATTCAGAGAAATTATAAGAAAAAGCAAGCGTTAGTAAAGTGGAAGGGATACAGTGATGAATTCAAAGTTGGGTAACAATGAAGGATGTGAAAAAATTATAAACGTTGATCAAGTAATGTATATTAGCAACATTACTCGGTTGTGGTGAAAATAATATAGCCTATATATACAGTTAGATCGTCTATCAGATGTGTTGTTTTTGCCGTATGTACTTTTGCTATTATGATAGCCAAAAATATTGTTGTTTCTGGCTATCGCATATTTTGTTATGATGATATTTGTAATTATTCTTGTAAATTTTGCCGCATGTTGGGCATTTATATTGTTTTTGTTGCCATATCTTATATGATTCATATTTGCCCTTTTTTCGTTCTTTGTCAGACATTTTCGATTTTCTACTGCCTGATTTTCTGTAATCAACAGGTAAATCCTCTTTGTTAATATATTCAAATTTATAATTACAGCCATCTTTTTTCGATATCCCTGTTTTTACATTGTTAAGTTTGTCAGAAGCCATTTTGATTGTACCTGCATTGATCCCCAAATGTTGTTGTACAGCGTACATGCTATTATAATATGTTACTTCTTTTGTTTGTTGATTGATGGATTTCACACATTTTTGGTTTTGATGATCGTATTTTACAAATGTATGATCTTGATTTTTGGCCGCTTTCTTATTATTTTGTTGTGTCGTCATCAATTGGAGATTGCATAATCTATTATCTTTTCTATCATCATTGATATGATCAATCACTTTATTATCTGGGATAAGTCCATTATAACACTCCCAAACAAATCGGTGGACTTGGTAACTTTTTTCGTTTTTTTGAGCATATTTCCGTACCATACAATAGAGATAACCAGTTTTATGAAGATGACCATCCATTGGTATTTGTTTGACAATATGAATTACATTTCCAGTTTTTGACACTGCATACAGATCATAAATAGGATGAATTTTATATTTTATATTATTAATTTCAATCTTACCCATTACTACCAATATAATAATAAAGTTTCTCTTTTATATAACTTTCAAAAGCGTTGTTTTGCCACTTGGTGAATGATTTTTTGATTTGTGGAGGCCTGGGACAGCCCAATTTATGCTGTTTCTGAAATGAAGCATTTTTTGATTTCTGGAGGCCTGGCAAGAGTATTTTTTAATCACTAGCCGGCTCCACGAAGTGTTTCTGGCAGAAGGATTTTTTTGAAATTCTGGAGGGCTGGGAGACATGAAATCCGCTCACAAGAGGGCTTGACATGGAAGTTACTCTGAGAGGCCTGAAAATGCATGTTTCGAGTTGGGGCCCAGCGAGGGTATTTTTTGGGTTTCTGGAGGGGTGAGAAGGGCGTTTTCTTTGCATAATGCGCTTAAGCCACCATTTACTATACTACTGAGGTGCAGTCAGAGTACTTCGATGTGGCAAAAGTTTCTCTGTACATCACCATCCTTTATTGCTATGCAGTGGAATCTGTAGATGGCAAAACAAGCACAGAGGATGATCCACAGATTGTCAAGGAGCACCTCTTTGTGATTTCAGATGATGTCCAAGATTACCATGCAGTGCACAAGGCTCAAGAATTAATAACTGGATATCTTGAAAATCAGCTGCATATGAAGATTAGCAAGTTTCATGAATTCACTTGGGTGTGCTTCCCAGTACGAGTCTCGTCTCTATCGAAGATCTGTCTTGCTGTCGTGGCGACCATGGATTCCTGGTGCAAAGAAATTTTTTTCAAATCATCGCCTACTAAGGGAGAGCAAGATGCTGCTGGAGCTTATGTCAAACAGAAGGTGAGCCATGCAATGCGAAGAAAGACAGCTGTCATCAGGAATGCTAAGGACATGAAAGAGTATCTCGAAGAGAATTACAGCACTTCAGCAGCCTCTACATTTGCATTGAGATCCAAAGCAGTGGGTCTCGAGCGTAGGTTATTCTTTTATGTTCCTCCAGAAGGTGATGAGGCAGTTGTCGGACGCAGACAAAAAAGAGCCTTTAAGAATGGCTGACTGTAAGGATTGAGAAACGCCAGTCAACGACCCATTTGGCAAATCACTCATATTTTGCCCAAAGATACCCTTAGGTGACGTAATCTAAAAATCATGTTTAAAGGTTCCAGCGAATTTTTATTTTTCAGAAATTGGCGAAAATTTGAAAGCACGATCAGAGTGCGGTTTTTAATTAATAAAATGACCGAAATAAGGTGCGAGGATGAAGCGCTGCTGAAGACTTAAATAATTTCAATTGACTTCAAACTTCACACAAATGTGGAACAACCACTCTAATTTATTCCACGTTTTAAACTAATCTCAGAGATGTCGATATAGTGGTTTTCCGAATCATTTTAAAAACACC
>Ga0126339_10003687_pt1 | contig 11194 bp, 11 predicted proteins | sample OrbTmetagenome_2_FD_92532 | JGI IMG/M metagenome (GOLD analysis project Ga0126339, IMG submission 92532) | Coral microbial communities from Petempiche,Puerto Morelos, Mexico - Orbicella T R C metagenome | ecosystem: Host-associated > Invertebrates > Cnidaria > Coral | place: Petempiche,Puerto...
CGCTTTGTTTTGTAATTTTACGATTTGAGACAATGGAGCGTTATAATTATTTCCCCAAAGTGTACAAGCATAGGTAAGGTAAGGATAAATAAGAGAATAATACACACTAATAAGTGTTGCTTTGTAATTTTTTGTTTTTTTGCGTTTTTTTTCTTCCAATGTAATTCAGTTTAAGTGATGCAATTATTTTGTTTTTTTGCGTTTGTTTTCTCCTTATCGGTTACTATTTACTTTCTTTGCCTTATATTTACATATCTATGTATTAGCTAGGAATTGGAGGAATAAAATTAAAAAAATAAAAAAAGAGTATGATTTTAAACATCTATCAAATTTTCACATTATCTTTTGAAATGTATTGTATTAAACATCATTCAACCTAGGACGCTTTTCCCTTCGAAAGTGGAAAGACAGACAAAGACTCTGGTCTTGGCCGGTACGTTCTGCTATGTCATTAGTCCTTTGATAATATATGTAAACCAAATAAAGTAACTCAGTAGGAATAAATTTCGATGAAAAAAATGCCGGCTATGTAAACCCCCAAAAAGATTTCTGCTCAAAATTCTTTGAGGAAATTGCATTTGTTTTGTTTGATTTCTTTGTTTGCTCGTTTGCATTTCACTATTTTTTTCTTTATGGCTTTTCCCGCCCTTCCGAAACTTTAAAAGGCGCCCTCGGAACGAGTTTGAAGTGTTCTATTTCCGAACGGGAAACTCCCTTGAAATAAAGGGCCTCTTTATGTTCTAATATGCTTAAGCTTGCTATTTACATAAAGGATAAAGGTTAACCCAAGTTACTGCATTTTGACCAATTATATATAGACAGCAGATGCAGGGAAAATTAACGATACTACATTTCGGTGTTAATTCATACCATCTTCAGACTCAGTTACACAAGATTCATCGCCTGGTAGATTTTTTACCTAATTTAACCAAATCGTTCTCTACCGAGTCATGTAGACTATTAACTAATTGACATTCAAATGTCGAGTGCTAGAAAATCGCAATACCATAATCGCACTCAAGATGGTAAAACATGACTGTAAATTAAATCGTCAATTAACTTAACATTAATTTTAGTCACCTACTCTGAAACTCAAGATACAGACAATAAAATACCTGTTACACTTTTTTTCCTAGAGCACAGCATCTTATTTATTCTCCTTTAAACTACAGTGGAATCGCGATTTCTCGAACCCCACTTATTCAAACCTCCCGATAACTCAAACCAAAAGTACCTTTACCTCGGATTTCTCGAACTCTCCGATTTTTCGCACCGATTTTCGTTTCCATTGGAGGTTCAAAAGATACGGATTCCATTTTATGTTCATCTGCTGTAGGTCAGACTTTCTCACGACGATAATTCTTTTGTTCTCTCATCGTGCTCGTTCATCTATAAAATGTGGATTCATGTAATGTTTAAAAACAACAAAGCTGGGCAGAGAAACTGGAATAGCTTTTTATAGTATCTGCATTACATGTCACGAAGACGAAAAACTGCAACTTGTCTTTGTTGCTGAGGTCGTTTGCGAAAGAGAGCAAGTAAAGCTGATCTGTATTCTGGCAAACGGATAGTGTATAATATAGGATTTACAAGAGAGTTTGAATAAAATAGTAACCACGATGCATAAATTAAATGAATACGCACTGAAAAGGACAGAGACTGCAATATTTTAGATTTACGGATGAAACGGACATAACTCATTATAACTAGTGGCAGGCACAACAGAAGAGATACAACAGTCGCAATCAACAATGTCATGGTCAGTTTTCTTTCTCTACTGGTTGCACCATGGTGTTGAGGTTGCGCTCCACAACGGACTTTAATAACAATGGACGTGTAAGAAACAGAAATGATCAAAAGCCAAATCAAAATAAATATATAATATAAGTAAGCGCTGTAATATAATTCATCAAACTGTGTGAGAAGTATATAAGCTATTGTTAGCAACCCAGAGGAAACCCAAAGAGCGGCAATTAGTAATCGGTATACCCATTTTTTAAGCATTCGATGCCTGAACGGGTAGACTGTCGCGTGCACCCGTTCTAAAGCGATAATGGCCATGTTTGTTAATGAACCAATGGGGAAGAACCACACCATAACAAGTATAAAATAACTTGTCCCATCTTCAATTGAAACTGTCCATAAATTACACAATACTCCAGGCCCATAGAACAGATCAAACACAACATTCCCTGCTACAAACATATCTGTAACTGCTAGATTTATTACCAGGTACATGCTACGCTTGCGAAGATTGCGGTTTCTAATAAAAGTAATTATCGTGCAGAGGTTGAGTGTTACTATAGCAACAGACTCGGCTAGGCCTACAGTCATCCAGGGTATGCACTCAGATAAAGACAGCATCTCAAAGCTCTGTCCTTTTCGTATTACTGTTAGAAGTAATTACTCGTCTACCTGTCGAAAGATCGAAGTGAATTATTATTATTGTCAGGTTTTTTTACTGCCTGTAGTAAAGCATGCAATTAACTGCAGGGATGCAAAGCTCACACCAATGGACAGATTTAATTTTTGAAAGCACGTCCTGACATTTATCGGATTTCCATGTGTTGAAAACCAGTTTTCAATATGTTGCTTTCAATAATCAGGTCTGTTGTAGCTTTTAATTTGTCTCTAAATATGTATGTTTTCAATAATTTGCTGTAAGCCCTAAATACCGAAAGCTTATGCTTAAATTTCGGAGTCTTAAGGGAAGGAAATTTGGTTTTTAAAAATCTTAACGGAAATAGTTACAATATTTCATTCAACAAAACTGAATAAATTTTATAAAGATTAAATCCAGTTTGTTTTTTCATTTAATCAAAAAGAAAGCTTTCTTTAATTTTTGCAAGTTACAAAATTTATTGATAATAAGAGACTGTCCAATGCAGTTGACAGAAATCTTTGCCATTGTAACCCAAATAAAGCGCTTATTACACAGCTCAGAGAAGAGAAGCACGCTATTCTGTGTTTTCTTTACTCCGCAACGTAACGCCGTTTAACTTCTCGTCTTCGGAACTTTTTTTTTTACGCAAGATCAACGTTGATGCCATCAATGGTGCTATTTTTCGTTAAATGTTTTTTATTAAATAGCCTCTTAACTCGAAGCAGAATCTGAATTAAAAATAACGATGCCGTTGTTTATCTTTTTCAAGCAAAAATGCGCTTGAGTTGTCATTCCCGATAAATTTATAACACTGAGAATATAATGCTAGCTGTATAACTTGACCTGAGAATTTAAACAAATTGCATCTCAAAACGTCTCGCGCATAAAGAACAAAGTAACGCTAATCTTGGTATTAGAATGTTCAAAAGGACTTAATTACTAAATAGTCTCGAAGAGAGAACATCATAACCTTGGGAAAGATCAACGGCAAAGCAACATTAGTTTTTACGCTAAGCAGTCAGAAGGGACCAAATCTATATCCTAGTTGGCTTGATAACTCAGTTGGTAGAGCACTGCACCGGTATTGCAGAGGTCTTGGGTTCGCATCCCATTAAACGCTTGTGTTGTGTGTATAACTGCGATGATCAATCATGTCTTCCTATCTTTCTCCACAGTTCAAATATATGATCTTCCATATATTCATTTGTATCAAAAGAGCAGTTAAATCAACTCTCAAACTTCCCTTAGTAAAGACCCTCCCCTTGAATTTCTCGTTGTAAAATAAATACACACTGTAAAGAAAAAAAATATAACATAATTGATATAAAAGACCAAGTAAATACGCAAGTAGTGATCTGGTTTTTGGTGTTGCAAATTTGGATTAACCTTCGATGCGCACCAAAAGGCCTAGCTTGGCGTAGAATCGATAAAATAATGTGGATTACGTATCCACTTAGATAAAAAAAGTGAAGCCTTGGAGCAAATGTTAAGAAACAGTTTTTAACCGGAAATGTGAAGCCATTAGCCCTAAACGGAAGTGCGTTACGCGTGACGTAGGCTAGTACATCCGGGGTAATCGTACACGAGGGGAAAACGTTCAAGAACAGAGAAAAAGGAATGCATGAGTTGTTCAGCGACGAACTTACAATGTTTTGCAGTGCTACACGTTTATTGTGGTGTTATATGGGATCGGAGCAACAATTTGGCGACCCTGCCAGGACGAATTACGGATCCCAAGTTTAAAGGAGAATTTCTGGCGCTGTGGAAAGCAAAATACGTGGATTTTGAACGAGGAATATTCAAGCGAGCACATCGAAATGATCGCGCAGACTACGTGGGATGGTGCAAGCTGGTGAAAGGGATTTGTAGTCAGATGCCAACGGTAAGAGTACAGCAGTTGAGTCACTGTGGTAGATAAACTATTCTCGTGGATAAAAGTCGAATAGACGGGTAGACGGCCGTGTTTTGTGCGCGTATTTAGCGCTTGGAAGTAGAAGTTTGTGTCTTGAAAATCACTGAACGGCACGACGTGTTTGATATCATGGAGCAATTGCAACTGCAAGTTGAAGCGCGATTATTCGACCAAGATGAGGGCAATCTAGCCGAAATGATGGAAATATTAGGGATGGAGGAAGATGTAGCGGGGAAAACGAAAATGCAGCTGATCAAAATTATTAGAAAAGAAATAGATGGCAAAATGGAGATTGATGAAAAGGCTGCATATGCATGTCTGGAACAGCTATTCGCATACGTTAAAGGAACTGTACCCCCTCTCGAACAAGCGGGTGAATCGACCGAAGAAACAGAAAAGAAACCAGTAGCTAAAGGAGCAAATGGCGAAAAGATGGGCTCCAGGGAAGAAACAAACAAAGAGCTGGAACAAAGGCCGCCCCATCCTTGCTGCGCAGAGGGTATAAACTTTTGGGACAGATTGGCGAGCCCGGACAGACAGAAAAGTTGACTTTCGTGTCATTAATGCACCAAATCGATTCGGGCCTTAAACGTGGGTATAACGAAAGTGAAATTGTTGACGCAGTTATCCGTGCGATATCGCCCCATAGTAGTCTTCGAAGTTACGTGGAGACATTAAATGACCTATCCCTTGCGAAATTACGGCGAATTCTTCGTGCCCACTACCGGGAAAAAGCTGCATCTGAGGTGTATCAACGGCTGGCCACAGTATGCCAACAGAGCAATGAGTCACCGCAGCAATTCTTACTCCGTGCGCTGGACCTGCGTAAGAAAGTAAAATTTGCCAGTCAGGAGTCCGATTGTGAGTTTAATTATGGCCTGTCCCTGATTCAGAAGACATTTGTAAAATCCTTTGAAACTGGGCTTTGTGATGACATTTTAGCGTCGAACTTGCGAGCAACCCTTCGCACCCCCGGGGCTCACTGACGAGGAACTTATGAAACAAGTTAATGAACTAGCTTCACAGCAAGCCGAGAGAAACACGAAATTGGCAACAGAACGCCAAAAAGTGACAAAAGTGAATGCCTGCGAAATCTCCAAGGTTGAAGGTGAACAGAAGACCAGAAGCCCAAGTGCAGATGGAAGCCAACAGATCCTTTCTGAAATTCGGCAGATGAAATCAGAGATTAACGAGCTCAAAGGAAGAGTTAACGCCCAAGGTGGTCAAGCAGCAAAACCCGACTGGGGTCGATTCCCCTTCAGAGGCAGAGGCGGTGGTTACCAGCCAAGGTATCCAAGTTGGGGTTGTCAGAGTTGTAAGGAGCGTGGAAGAGGAGAGGAATGCAACCATTGCTTTGCTTGTGGTAGCTCTGGACATGTAGCGCGTGAGTGTATTAGAAATAGGAATAGGGGTAGTCGTCAGGGAAACGGCCAGCGACTATCCCGGCGGGACACGGAATAGTCGACAGTAATAGCTACAAGTCCCATCGATGTAATGGCTGTGGCCAAGTTCAGTCAGAGAGAGTAAAGTTCTTGCAATGTTCAAAATGTAAGGCCGTGAAATACTGTAGTCGGGCTTGTCAAAAGAAACACTGGCCAGATCACAAAGTGTTATGCACTGCAATTTCGCACCTTGCCAACAAGGTAGAACCAAAGGTACTTGACCCTAACAACCACACCTTTGTGAGTCATCTGACACCACAACAGCAAGCCACAGTAGTGGGATTGGTGGGGAAAAGATGCACTATTAAGGGAGAGATTAATCGACATTCAGTAGATGTGCTGTGGGACACAGGGGCCCAGGTTTCGATTATATCTGATGAATTCTTGAAGAGGAATTTTCCTGATGTTGCTGTTAGGGACATCTCGGAACTACTTAACACTAAACTGAACTTGACTGCTGCCAATGGTAGCGAGATGCCATACATAGGATGGGTGGAGCTGAATTTTAGACTGTCGTCGTGCAACAATGATTTGATAGTTCCATTTGTTGTTACCGAACAATATTTGGACTCACCGTTAATTGGCTTTAATGTTATGGAGGAGATTATCATTTAAAGATAGCAATGGGGATGTTGCGTTGTCCCAAGCTGTCACTGCCAGCTTCACTGATCTTGACAGCCAAACTGCCTCAGTATTTGTGAATTTTATCGAGAACCTTAATCAAGGGGAACTTTGCTTTATCAAGACTAGCAAGCGTGACACCATCATACGACCCAAGCAGAGCCAAAGGGTCACCTGCAGAGCGAATACAGGACCTGTGGAAAGACCGACGCCAGTTGTTTTTGAACCGGATGAGGCCAACCCATGGCCTAGTGGTTTGGAGGTTTCGGAGACTTTGCTGACTGTTAAGAAAGGAAAATCAAGTCAAGTGGACATTGACGTCACCAACAACACCAACCATGACATAGTACTTCGGGGACGAACTTTACTCGGCCGACTATAACTTGTTCAGTCTGTGACACCACTTGAAGTTAAACTAAAGTAGCCTGAGCGTGGCGATAATGGCACCATTGAGGAGGTCCAAGAATCAGTGACTACAGAGCCGGCCCAGTGTCTTGATGAGAAGGCAGGAGGGGTAGCAGCAGAAACCCCCGCACATATCAAGGACAGACCCCTGGAAGGCCTGACACCTGCTCAAAAACAGATGGCTTTAAAGTTGCTAACTGAAGAAGCTGACCCCTTGCTAAAGATGATAATGATGTTGGATGTATCCCTGACCTTGAACTTGATCTAGATTTAGAGGACCAGACACCTGTACAGACGAATTATGTAGCAGTGCCCAAACCACTCTACCCGGAGATGAAAGCCCACATTGAAGATTTGTTAAACCGAAATTTTATCAAGAGATCATCGTCATCATACAGCTCTCCGATTTTCTGTGTGAGAAAAAGGACCAAAGCTTACGGCTGTGTGTGGATTTTAGAGCATTGAACAAGAAGACACGACCTGACCGACACCCAATACCCCGAAAACAAGAAACACTAGATAACCTCGAAGGTAACGCATGGTTTTTCGTCCTTGACCAGGGCAAGGCCTATCATCAAGGGTTCATGAGTCCAAACAGCCAACCTTTGACAGCTTTTATCACCCCATGGGGCCTCTACGAATGGGTTCGAATACCCTTCGGTCTCTCTCGAGCACCTGGGGCCTTTCAATGTTTTATGGAGAACTGTCCGGGAGACTTAAGAGACACTGTCTGTCTACCCTACCGGGATGACATTATCATATTTAGTGTTACATTTGAGGAACACCTTGAACACACACGCAAGGTCCTTCGAAGATTGCGAGAGCATGGAGTCAAACTGAAACCTCGGAAATGTGAATTGCTTAAGAGAAAGGTTAAATTTCTCGGGCGTGTTGTATCGGAAGAGGGTTACACACTGGACCCATCCAGTATTAAATCGGTCCTTGCCCTCAAAGACTCTCCTCCAAAGACAGTCAATGAAGTGCGCAAACTTATGGGTTTCCTGAACTATTACCGCCGATATGTTAAGAACTTTTCAATAATCAGCAAGCCTATTTATGATTTGGTGAAGACTCCGGGTCAACCACCGCAAGGGGCTAAGCAGGATAAAACCAAGAGGAACCATAGTAACAATGGCTAGCTACCGGCAAAACACCCAGTGGAGTGGACTGACATTCATCAATCGGCCTTGGAGACACTGATTACTTCGATCACAAGTGTTCCAGTTATGGCCTACCCGGACTTTCAGAAACCCTTTGTCCTTCATACTGATGCTTCAAAGGACGGGTTAGGTGCCGTTTTGTACCAGTATCAGAATAACATTCTCCGTGTTGTGGCATATGGATCCCGCAGCTTAACTCTGGGAAGTTGGAATTTCTAGCGTTCAAGTGGGCCATTTGCGATCAGTTTCGAGACTATCTCTTACGCACCAAGTTCTAAAGTATACACTGATAATAACCCACTCACCTATGTCTTATCCTCTGCCAAACTGAACGCCACTGGTTTGCGCTGGGTTGGGGAGTTGGCCGATTTCAATTTCACAATCCACTATCGTCCAGGAAAAGCCAACATCGACGCTGATACCTTATCTCGAATGCCCCTTGATGACACGGCCCACATGGAAACGTACACGGAAATAGTACCACAGGATGTTCTCCAGACTGTTGCGTGCTCAGCAAAATACCAAGACCAAGGCTAAGTGAACTGGGTGTCGGCCCTCACTGGAGACCATACTGTTCTACCAACTGACCCAGTCAGGGCACATCAACCAATAGTACCAACGACTGACATAAAGTATGCAAAAGCCACCGACCAGGTTGTTCGTCGGGTGAGTGATTTGATTCAGCGTGGTCAACGACCAACAACAGGAAAGAGAAAACGGGAGTTAAGCGAGACCCAACTTCTCCTGCACGAATGGGATAGCCTTTCCCTCGACAAGGATGGCATACTAAGACGGCGTAAAGGAAGGAGAACCCAAATCATAGTACCCAAGCAGCTTCGTTCGCTGGTGCTCAAAGAACTTCATGAAAACATGGGTCATCTGGGGGTAGACCGCACACTAAACCTTGCCAGAGAGCGCTTCTATTGGCCCCACGTGCAGAGAGATATTGAACACCATATTAGACGTGTCTGTCAATGTGTTAAACAAAAAGCTCCCACGCTTGAGACCAGAGCTCCATTAGAACCTATTGTGACCACTACGCCTTTTGAACTCGTCGCCATTGATTTTCTTCATTTGGAAAGTCAGTGAAGACAGTTGCCCAAAAGCTCTACAATTACTCTATTCTTCGGTTTGGTTTTCCCTTAAAGATTCATCACGATCAAGGTGGAGAATTTGAAAACCGCCTCCATAAGGAGCTAGAGAAGCTTTGTGGCATAGAACATTCTCGCACCACCCCGTACCACCCGTAGGGGAACGGTCAAGTCGAGCGATTCAACCGGACGCTTTTGGGAATGTTCCGTACCTTGCCAGAAAACCAGAAATCACGCTGGGCAGAACATTTGAACTATGTGGTCCATGCTTATAATTGCACGAGGCATGAATCAACTGGCTACTCGCCGTTCTTCCTTCTTTTCGGTCGTTACCGCCGTTTGCCTGTAGACTTAATGTTTGGAATCGAAGTTCAAACCAACCACGAGAATCACTCCCAATATGTAGAAAAGTGGCGGAAAGCAATGACGGAGGCATATGAACTAGCAGGCAAGAAGTCTAGGGAAACCGGCACAAAAGCCAAACATCGTAATGACCGCTTTGTACGCAGTTCAGTGTTACAACCTGGGGACAGAGTTCTTGTACGTAACCTAAGCGAACGGGGTGGACCAGGCAAGCTGCGATCGCATTGGGAGGATGGGGTCCACATAGTTGTTAGTCGTAAAGGCGAAGATAGTTCTGTGTATGAAGTTAAGCCGGAGGCTGGCACTGGAGGAAACAGAATTCTACACAGGAACCTACTTCTACCATGTAGTCATCTCCCTATTGAGATTCCAAGCCCGATTCCCTGCAAGAGAAGAAGTAAAGCCCAGGAGAATAAGCGTGACAATTTCCAACAGACGCCCACATCATTGGTTGAAACCGTATCAGATGGGACAAGTAGTGAGGATGAGTATACAATTGCTCCAATGAATCTTCAGACTGGGCAGACCCTAGAGGAGGTGGTTACTGAGGAGCCCCCAAAACCTTCAGTTGTGGAGAGACGGCCTCAGACCACACTGTTAGAAGATGCAATACCAGACACCAGTTATCAAGGGGAGAAAGACAGCGACTGCACTGTTACGACAGAAATGGAAGATGGCATGTCTGAGAGTGGAGACGAGCAAGTTTCCCAAATTCCGAACGACAACAGTCAACCCGTCCTCCCTGAACTGGAACCAAGACCCCAACGACAGAGACACCCACCAACCCTTCTGACGTATAACCATCTTGGCAATCCCACATATGAGACTCGAGGTACTACACACTTCATAGCTGCCAGCAGTGTATTGGGAAATCAGTTACCTCAGTACCTTACTCCCTACCCTAGTTGGAGTGCAGGTCTACCAGCTGTACAACAGTTCCAACTACCTACACACCAACATGTGTCTCAGAGTCCAGCGATCTTTGGTTATTCAGGGACGTGCTTGCAGTACACACCAGTGCCCTTACCTGTATTCCAAACAGTGAACCAGTACCCGATACACCAACCTGTTGTGTACCAACCAAGGAGTGATCTGATGCAAGTACCTGTATGAACTCTAGGCATGTGCCAGTGCCTAGTATTGTGAACTGAATTAACTCCTTGCGACTACGTTTGTTTACAAAAAAAAGGAAAACAAAAAACAAAAAAACAGGGCACTTAGATTTCCGTTTGATCCTTTGTGTTAGAAATCAGTACTTTCAAATGATACAGAGTGTATCCTATGGACAGGATATGTTACCGTAGACTTTAGTTGCTGCAGCCTTTATAAGAGAGTTATAAGTCAGGATCCTACCGAGAAGTCTAGTTGTAACAGTTAACGATGTGTAATTTTCGGTGACATTTTCCTTACGGGGGTGAAACCTCTCAGTGTGTGCAACTATGCAGTTTATGTCCAAGTGTCGGGACGACACTTTCTTTGCAGGGGGAGTTTGTTAAGAAACAGTTTTTAACCGGAAATGTGAAGCCATTAGCCCTAAACGGAAGTGCGTTACGCGTGACGTAGGCTAGTACATCCGGGGTAATCGTACACGAGGGAAAAACGTTCAAGAACAGAGAAAAAGGAATGTATGAGTTGTTCAGCGACGAAATACAATGTTTTGAAGTGCTACACGTTTGTTGTGGTGTTATATGGGACCAGGGTAACACAGACTGGCTCATAGCTGCCGGAGCTTATCCCTGTTCTTGTAGCATGAAGCGGCTAGGAGTATTTCAACTCCCCCCTGGACGGGATGCTAGTCCATTGCAGGTCACCCCCCC
>Ga0126339_10003688_pt1 | contig 11194 bp, 11 predicted proteins | sample OrbTmetagenome_2_FD_92532 | JGI IMG/M metagenome (GOLD analysis project Ga0126339, IMG submission 92532) | Coral microbial communities from Petempiche,Puerto Morelos, Mexico - Orbicella T R C metagenome | ecosystem: Host-associated > Invertebrates > Cnidaria > Coral | place: Petempiche,Puerto...
TCTACAAAGTTGTCAACAACTGGAATCCAGAAAAAGACCCAAAACAGTTTTTTATGAAAGCAAAGCAGTGGATTTCTTTGTTCCTCAGCTTAAATGGCAAAAGGGAGGGGTACGAAAGAAATCAAATAACACCATATATGCATATCATGGTAACACACATCCCCAGGTTCTTTGAGCTCCACAAATCAGTCAAAATTTTCACAGGGTAAGGAGTCAAAAAGAACAACGACATGGCTCATGGGATTATTTTGCGGAAGTCCAATAAATGGGATTCTGCTGGGGATGTCCTCCGACAAGAAAGGCGTCAATGGGAGCTTAAAGAACATGAAAGGGAGGTGCGAAATTACACAAAGAGAAAAGAAAGCTACCGGGACGTTGAAATTAAAGAAAGCGAGCAAAAATTCATCTAACTGAACATCTGCAGCAACCAAGTGAAGCTCAAAATGAACAACCTCCTACACAATCCACAAGCTCCGATACTGATTTTTCAAAAATGACAGTTAAAGAATTAAAAAATGAACTGAAACAGAGAAATGCCAAAGGTTTCAGTCAAAACAACAAAGCTGAGCTTATGAAACAGCTGGAGGAGATTTGTAAACAAGAAAATCAGCAATCAGCAAACAGCTAGCAAGCAGTCAATACATTCTGATTTTTCCAAGTTTTCTTCCTGAGTAAATCAGACAACTTAACATACTTAACATATAGTAAAATTATAAGGTCAACACCCTTTAAGTTAGACATGGCAGTAAGCATTGAATAAATGAGAAATCGTGTTTTAAAAGGGACCAAATCAAAATCTTTGATGAAAGAGAGTTGTTGACCTGGGTAGTGACTTGTTCCAAATCTCAAATTGTCTTTGGTGAAAACTGCTGGGCAGTGAAATCATGATTTGTTGTGAGTGCTTATTACACCATGGGCTCGGCAATGGTACTTTGACATATGGAAACAAGGCAAATATGTTGACCTTACAAAGCTGTCTGTTTTGTTTTACCTCCTTTGTTGTAACCCTTTCACTCCCAAGGCCAAAATCAAACTTTGGTAAAATCCTAAATTTGATTTGGCTTAATTTAGAAAAAAGTGTGAAACTTTCATTTGAATGGTTAGACAATATGGGTTCACTGACACACTACAAGACCATGTCAAGAGGCTCAAGGTTTGGCTGCAGGAGTAGATTGGGTTAAGCTCAAAGGAGGTAATCTAACTTAAAAGTGTGAATGGCTGATGGTTAAAGTCCAGAGAAAGTTTCTCAATAAGCATTTGCTTATCTTCTAGAAGTTTTCCCTGGACAAGTGTAAAAGTTTTAGGTGACTTTGCTAAAAATAGTCGCACCTTAAAAGGGTATTTTACCCTTACCCCATCCCCATTGGAGTCACAAACTAAATCCCATTTTTCAGGGAGTTTGCATCTACTGAAGTCCATTTCACATAATAAAATATACCCCTTTTCCCTGGTTTCTCTTCCCTTTCCATGAAACAAGCTTCGAAAGCAATCATGGTCAAAGTCAATCACTACATTACATCTACTCTTATTTTTAAGTTTTGAGAGCACTGATACCCGTAAAGTATGTACAGCTCTCATCAACCTTTCTGGTTGCACTTTGGGCTTCTCATAAGTTCTGCAACAGAATCAAAATGGAAACTAGGTCAGCTCTTCTTGACAGCAACCAAAATTTTGAATTTATAGAAATGCACTGAAATTAACTAGGAAACCAAAATTGTATGAAATACATGCACATTAATCAGGATTTTATTCCAAAAACATTAATGTGCAAACATAAATAAATACATTTAATTAAAAAACAGACTTATTATTTTATTACGGTGTAGACATCCTAGTACTGGAAACTATTAACATAAATTATCGGTGTACACATTTGACTGAAGTTAGAACACTGCCAATAAAAACTCTACCAAAGGTTTAAGTAAAATTTGGGACACTCCAACTGGTCTTTATACATGCAGTTGTTGTGTCTCCTCGAAGAAAATGCAATTGAACAACAAGGAAGACGCTATAGTTCCTTTAACTATTATACAACAGCTCATTTACTAAACAGTCAAAGTGTCCATAAAACTGACCTGACAAGATCAATGGTGAGGTTTTCCTCTTCTTCCCAACTGTTTTCAAATGCGCTGTAACCTAACCATTTTACCAAATACTGCGTCTGAAAATGATATATTATAAACGTAAGTACATGTGTTAAAGAACAAGAGAAATGCAACAGCAATACCTGACAAACCACAATATTAAAACCAAAACTTGAACTCACCGTTCCGCCCGAACTCCTCTTGGAAATCAATCGCTCCACAGCGAAATAATGCGAGCTAACATTTCTTTTAATCTTTTTAAAGCTTTTCCCTCCCCAGAGAAGATCTGAGGAGGAATCATTGTGCATTTGCACGAAAAAACCGCGAGAATTTTTGCTTGAACTTCGCACACCGCTCGCCATTACAGTGTTTTTTTTTTGCTGGCCGCAATTTGATACTTTCGCACATGATCAGTATGAGCTTTCGCTTGATTCCCGAGCCCTCAATGCGTTTCGCTGACTGTCACAGATTTCTCCCCATACGCATTCCACGTCAGCAACAATCGTCTTTAATTGACTTGAGAAAATCATACAAGATTGGAACCTTACACCGATCGTAGAACATGCGGTGACAAAAACCACGTGATATATTCTGTCAATAATTCTTACACTCGCCGCATCTGTTCACATGGTGGTGATACAGATGGAAAATAACAAAACAAGTGAAAACATTGAATGAACGGGCCACATCCACATCTCGTAGTTTAGTTCGTAAGAAATAGCAATTTGCGAAAACTGGTACAAACTGGTAAGTTCAAGTTTTGAAAGTGTTCATTTCCCAAGTGTTACGGTCTTAATCTTTGCAAAAGTTCTCCATTGATCGCCGCTTTTGGCGAGGTCTGTTAACAGCAGTGACTGGTCAGTGTGAAGAGTCACACGGCTCTGGGCTATCAGGTGCTGTTAACTCATCAATGTTGGATCGCACTTTAATTGGGAACGGGTGTTTGACACTCCTCTTCAACAAATTTCTCGAACCTGCTACTTGAACCACTGCTGCTCTTACTCTACCGTCAAGTCCTGGCAACAACTCCCTTTAAACTCACCAAAAATAGATGAGCTTGGGGAAGGTGCCTGGAAAGATAGTGGAGCCTCGAGCACAAGAGCTGAGCACGTAGGGTAACCATGACAACCCTGTGAGCGGCAAACACCAGCACCGTCACATTGCAAAAAACAGTGGTACCATGATACCTACCTCATACTTACCAGGAAGGGAGGGTGGATAGGGAGCGAAGTTACCAAGCACAGTTGAAAAGGCAAGAATGCACGTGAGAATCAGGGTTCGTACGGGTTCTGGAAAACCTGGAAAGTCCTGGAATTTTATTGTGGCCTTTTCCAGGACTGGAACGTCCTGGAAAGTTCTGGAAATCTCTTAAAGTGCCTATAACGTAAAAAAATAATTGATGCTTACTTGAAAGGCTTTTCAAAGTAAAGAAGAGTGGGATTTTCGTTTTTGGAATATCTTTTTTCGTTTTAGAGATATTTACATTTATGTAAGGAAAGTGATGACTTTATAGGTGGTTCCAACAAAACAGCACAACACTCAATCGAGAATAACTGGTAATATTAAAGCAGTGTTCTTTAAACTTGACACCAGAAATGTGCATCAAAAGAAACGTAATGACACCCGTCGTGCCATTGCCACGACAACAGTTATGCCGCTACTTCTGTTTTAACTGAGACTAAAATTCCCAGATTTTATCTTAAACAAGGATCATCCACTCCCACCAATCTAATGGAGAGAGTTAAGACAATATGGGAACCATGTGTGTTCCGAGCAAGACCCTCTGTCCCACTTAAATGGGGATATTTGGTTTTTCACAGAAAGAGACTGGAGCCAAGAGTGTTGCCATGGCAACAACAGTAGGTGTCATTCTGTTTCTTTTGTGATGTACATTTCATTTACCTTCATCTAACTTCATCCCCCTTCATTTCCCTTCATCTATCTTCATTTCCCTTCATCTAACTTTATCTACCTTCATTTCTCTTCATAGAACTTCACCCAGCTTCATTTCCCTTCATCTAACTTCATCAGTGTTCATGAAAGTGATCTCTCCTCAAATTAACTGGCAAACAGGTAGGCAATTTTACAAAAAGTCTCCTAATTTAATAATTTATACTTATGACAGAGGTAGACTTTCAATACATAATGCCTATACAACCTCTAAAAAGATGTAGAGGAGGCCAAGTGCTACAAATGTAAGAATTAAAAGCATTTAACATCGATTTATAAGGGGTGATGATGTTCCAGTGTGTCCCAGTCAAGTATAATTGAGGTTTTCAAAGGACACTTCACCTGGGTTAAGGTCCCAATAACGGTTTTGTTGGCCTGTACTCTGCATGTTGCTGTATGTGCAATCACATGGCTTGAGATGTAGCCAATTTCAAACTTGAAATTCACTGAATCAGTACCCCTACTATAATTAAAATTTAAATATGCTCACTTCTTTTCGGCCTTCATTGAGCAGATTTTTTGGCAGCTGATTATGGAGTAGTTTCTCCACTTTGTTAACGTTTTCAGCTGAATTCGAGGAATGTTCGGACCCTCCACTTTTCAGATAAGTGGGAAGGTTTACTGTTTTCAGCTTCTCTTTAATGGCATCCAACTCACCAAGCATATACAGAATATCTAGTATCTGCCAAAACAATCAGTTGATAATTAGCAAGTAACATGCAAGCATGGAGGGGCTGCTGAACCTAGCAACTTGCGCAGTAGTTGCATGATAAACTGGACCTTTGATGTTTTAGTTGTGAGGATATGCACCACGGCCTGATTGTCTGAGCGAAAGAGGATGTTACGTCAAAACCACTGATGTCCCCAGATGTGCGTGGCAATAACTATGGGAAACAGCTCCTTATAGGAGAATAACAAATCTCTTTCCATTAAACTACAAAAACTACAGAATCACGCTGCACGTATTTTGACCTCTTCTTCATATGATGCCAATGCGGATGATCTCTTTGTTAGACTTGGCTGGCAAAAACTTAATTTTCAACGGAAATTGAAAACAGCCACTATGGTCTATAAATCTCTTAATGGTCTCGCCCCTGATTATCTGAAATCAATGTTTACTGATCGGAGTGCAATATCTACCAATTCTCTTAGGAATTGTGAGGGCAAACTAGCTGTTCCACTCCCCCACACCAATTGTCTAAAAAACAGTTTCAACTATAGTGGTGCGGTGCTGTGGAACAGCTTACCTACCAATCTGCGGCAAGCACAAACTCTTGCTAGTTTTAAATCCGGCTGCAGGGGTTTCCTTTTTCATAACAAATAAGTTAATTAATCACACGGCATTCATGGAAAGCAGGCAGTTCGTTATTGTTTTTATTTTTGTTGTTATTAGATTTAATTAGTAGTAGATTAGTATCTTAACAATGTAATTAATGCAATTTTAGTATTTACTTTAAGTCCTGACGTTTTACCCGTGTATAAATAAAGTTAAATAAATAAATAAGTAAGTAAATAAATAAATAAATAAATAAATATATAAATAAATAAATAAATAGGCAATTGAGTGCGAGGCCTGCAATGGATCCCAGGAACCACTGAACCACTTATTCTGCCAGGAAAGAAGGAATTCCTGCCACCCTTGCAAGGCCAGGTGAAACTCAGTGTTAAGGCGGATGGGATGATCACGCTTGCGAAAACAGCATAGCAGGTCAATCGTGCTCCGGAGGAAGGTTCTACCAAGCCAAACTACTTTAGCAAGATGATGTAGCTGACCAATGAGAGATTCTAATTGATGCCTCCTACACCAGCGCCAGAACTGCCAGGATGCAGTCAACTCCTGAAGGGCAAACAGTAGGTCTGCCAGGAGGCGAGCTGTCTCTGCCTGAGTATCCAGTTCTATACCCAGCACCACAAGTTAGGTCGAGGGGCCTACAGACTTGTTAGGATGCAGAGGAGAGAGTTAGATTGTGCAGAGGAGGCACTGGGAAAGGGCCCACTACACGGCCTAGGGCAACCTCATTGGTGAGGAAGTCATCGATGACAGATGGATGTTGAAAGGCAGACAATTTGTTCTTTTGAGTGGAGTTAAGCTTACTACGGGACTGATGAAAACCCAGTTTGAACCCGTACTGCAGGCCGTTGAGAACATAGGCCATCTCCTTCATTTTTTCCATCAAATTGGTGATTTCAAAATTTAGGGTGGGTCAGCCGGTAACTTACTATGTTAATAGTTACATGTACACCATTATAATTGGTACATGTACATACATGTACATTTATAATAACACTATAACAATTTTGTTACATTTACCAGTTCCATAAATAGTAATCCATGTGTAGTGAACAGTTGGGTAAATGTCATCCAAAGAATCACGTGGACCAGCCAGCCGAGTGGAAGTTGAACAGCATGCTGTTTAGTTAAGACCAATCTGTCAAGTTAGTCGCCATGGCATTCTCTCTAAATGCTCGGTTGTATGACAACCAAACCCAACCGTAGAACTGGCAATATGTATCAGGAGTTGATACTGCAGGAGATCTTTCCAGTGGTGAGGGAAGTACGACAATGTTGAGGCAGTAAACAGAGAAGGCCTACAACCAGATGGAAATATCTCTGATGTGCCGCTTAGGTTTCTTTGGCGGGGACATTAACACAAAGCGCCCATTGAACAGCGACTGAGGCTCAGGCTCTGTGAGAACAATGTTCAAGGGCAGCAACTCGTGGAGTTCAACAAACTTCCCAGCCACGATCTGACTGTCTAGCTATTACTTCCTTGCAATCAGTTTGCATTTCTATTACTTATTTATTGTTAAAAGTAAACAGTTTGACAAAAATATCAACCTCTGAAGTGCGTCATTCAATTGATCTCTGGAATATTGCCAGCATACCTGCAGAATCTATAGAGCCACAGGAACGGGCAAAGTTTGCATGACATTTGTGTTGTTGTTGTTCCCACCACTGATGAAACTCTTCAGTTCCTTCTTTTCCCCTCCTCAATTTACATTCAGCACTTTCCTTTCACGTAATCTCACAGTAGCCTTTCCATTGATAGTGGACAGGACAATAACCACGCCATAAGGTGAAGAGAAGCCTCTTTTTGCCAGGTTTCATCTCCTGACACTGCAGTATTGTATACTCCTTCCTTGTCAGGTTCAAAAAGGTTTAACTTTATCTGCAGCCTTGGACATACTTTCTGTAGCAGTATGTGTAGCTGCCTCACACATGGCTTGGACATGATCCTGGCATGCACTTTTGTTCATCAGCAGCAACATATTCATGACACATGCAAATTTCACAAGGCGTTGATGACCAGCACCAATGTTCCTGGTCGCTAAAACAGCCCTCTTGTTCACTTTGAATGCTTTGCTGCTGTTGGTCTTGGCAGAAATGTAAATTGATTTGTTAAAAGGTTACTTTCCAGTCATACACTACACCACAGTCTACACGTCAAAATTAGAAGAGAGGCAAGGCCAATCTCTGATTCCTTGTCGTCCTCGAAAACAGCACGTCCCTGTTGTTGAAGACTTGTATGCTCATACGATCATGTAGGGCATAAATTTTCAACATCAGTGAAGTTATGGACAGGCTTTTAAAATAAGTATAGGCATTGAAGGTGGTTGTGGAAGGGCATTTTTTTTTATGGTGATTCTTCAGCTGTTACAGGGCTGGAAATTAACTTTTGTCCAGGAGCCATATGGCTCCTAAATGTTTTTAGTTGGTCACCAACTTCAAAAAGTTAGTCACCATTTTTTCCAACAACTATTTTAAAATGTAGTATTTTTTGTTGGGGTAAAAACCTACATTTTAATCTATTATGAAAATGATATAATGCGCTGACATAATAAATACCAGAGCTACGAGCAATTGAAGAATACTTAGATTTGTTTCTTCACCAACCAATGCCAACAATACAGCATTTTCAAACAGTCCCCATTGCCGGTTGTTTTTGCAGCTCTTATGTCCGGTTATAGACGTAGACCTTCTGGAATTAATGATGTTGCCCTTTTGACTTTTGCCAGTTCCACGCGTCCACTTACTGACAGACTTCTAACGAACTGCTTCTGTTGAGCATATTTACCATCCAGCTTATGAGCAAATTCTGTGACATTGTTCTTCCAATGGACTTTTTTGTGGTTATCCAAAAGTTTAAATTATCTCAATCATTTCTCGGTTCTTTTTAAATTTAAATGAGCTCACTTTTCCTGGTAATACGACAACTTGGCAGGGTGATGCAATACTACCAAGTGGACACTAGAATGCACTGTACACAATGTGACTACCTCAAATCCAAGGTGGTGTCTAGCGCTTTGTGCAGATTTTCAAAAACCACCTTGCTGGAAGCCCGTTACTGCCATGAATTTTGTCTTAAACATGTTAAAAAATTTAGAAAGTCCTAGATTGAAGTGTATTAACAAGTGTATTAATTAGTTGTGCAGGAGGAAAAGATCTTTCCAATGATACCCAGATCAGAGTGATCGGCTCAATGAAGCCTGAGATATGTGGTAAAATGCTCAGAAATTTGAGTGAAAAACTTAGAGCAAAATTTCCTGTGACTACATTTAGCTACTCCATGGTACAAATTGCAATTCTTGATGATGCTTTCTCAGAAATGTTTGAACTGGAAGCAAGCTCAGTAAAGGTCAATCACCACACCAAAAAGATCCGAAAAGGAGAAAGAGGGAAGAAAAAAAAAATTAAAAGCCTTAAGAAGTAGGTCACTTTCTTGTCCAAAACCTATCACAAAATTTTGATTTCTGCACATGCCCAAGCAGAAATGTTGTAAAACGTGGTGCTAGTGGAAAGGAAGACATGCTGTCATGTTGCAAATGTCTTTTTGAGTAGATTGGAGCTAATTTGGCTCATATTTAGGCTGAAAATCTCCAAAATGTCCAAAAAATGCATTTTTGGCAAGAAGCTCCAGGAGTCAATGGGTTAAGGAATTCTAGTGGCAAATTTGACAGCTAGTTTTCAGGATTTGGTCACCAACACAAAAAAGTAGGTGTATTGGTGTCTGTATTACGTGCAATTTTGTGGAAATGGTGGCATTGTGTGCAAACTGCTCCAGACTTTACATTAACGCTTACATGGCTCAAATAAACATAGAAACTAATGAATGAATAAGTAAATGAAAAAGAAAATAGATGGTTATGAATTCATTAACCAGAAAATAACATGAACTTAATTTTATGTTATATTTTAGAGTAGCTGAGAAGTAGTTGGGATGCAAAACAAAAATTAATAATCATAAAAAAGAATAAGCAAAATAAAAGGAAAAGAAAAAATGAATGTTGTTTCAATAAATCCTGAAAGAGCTATTGCTAAGGTATATAAGTTTGTCTATCTCCATCTCAATCTCAATCTCTTTCTATGTAACACCCATCTGTCTGGATGTGCAAAAACACCACAGAAACTACATTCTGAGAAAGTGCATAATGTATAGCTGAGGTAGAGGCCTCAGCACTTGTAGCAATTCACTTTATCTGCTACTTTGTGGAGGGGATCTTGTAGGGCTATCTTTTCAAGTGCTGGTATGAAATTGTGTAGCACTGCATTGTCCTCACCAATATCATGAAGGTTTACCTTTTTGCTTTCGTAGCTGGAGAGTCTGGCTTTATTCTGGTTATCCAGAGCCAAAAGTTGGTTGGCACTGTGTCTTATGGTGGCAGACTGGATAGTTCCAGAGTGTCCTGTGACGCTAGGGGCTTGGTTAATAGGGATCCGATCAGCATTGACTATTGGTCTCAATAACAAGGGTTTTTGGGTTGTGGGGCAAGGAAGATTTTGAGTTTCATTTAGTTCTTTGGGGCATGCACTTTAAGTCTCAATTCCTTGTGTTCAGTACTTTTAATTCTGTGTTTTCAGGTTGGCTTCATGTTACTAAGTAAAATTAATGGATTCTAAATCAATGGGAACTCCTGTTACAAGGTGAATGTTGGGAATACTGTTGACAGTAAATTCTGATCTGGGCTTTCCAGAAGGTGACATGCTGGTTCTAGTTGTGGCAGGTATTTGAGAGTTCAGTGTGAATTATGCCCTACTTAAATAATATACAATGTAAATGACGTACATTCATTGGAAATTTGAAAAGTACACCCAAAACTGCTTCGTTGCAGCAAAGCATCTTTGTTCATGTTAACTATGGAGCCCCAGTTGTGACATAGATGGCACCTTTATGCATGTGCACATTTTGCTGTAGCTGTTTACATCGAACACTGCATGTTTTCAGCAACCATGTTTGTCAGTCAGATGCTTCATTTTGGCCACACCACTAGCCCTCTATTCAGTTGTCCACTTTATAGCTGCTTGAGAGCATCTGAAAAATCATGGAGGAGTAATCCCCTAACAGCCTGTTTGTACTAGTTCGCATCTTTGTTTATGTTTTCCATAGCATTAGCCCACAATATGTCAGAAACTTTCTCTTTAGTATGCAAACATGAGGTGTCAACAGTTTGCAACAGTAATGTCATTAATTGGATCAAAGCTATCAAGTTGCTACAGGTAAAATAAACAGCTGACACCCCAAACTCCTGTTTCTCTCTTTGGTTCTTATTTTGGGCTTTGTCGCATTGCTTGCCTTTTGAAAGGTTATAGGGAACACTTTTCTGGAATATAAGTTCCATGTACAAGTCAGTGCCATATTTCCCACCAAATATTAAAGTATATGAATTTTTCGTTAAATGAGTGCGAACTTATCCTAAAGACTGGACTCAACTTCTCACATCTGTGAAGACACTAAAAAAGTTGGGTATCTGAGGGAGGCATCCATAAGGACTTGCACCTCTGTTTCTCTTCAGAAATGTAAGTCCAAAAAGGTGGAAAATTCAAGCCAGGAAAAAAAGGCTGATGTTCATTGTGCAAACCCTTTAAAGAAAGAAAAAAATCCTGTCTTGGAAATTTTGTTTTGTAAAAAGTTCCAAGCTTCAAAGGATGAAGTATGAGAACTCTCCTCCTGTTATAATGCTGGTCTTTCAAATGTAACACTCTCCTCTGAAGTATTTTTCTTTTGCACATTGATGCAAAAGGCTCTTGCAAGACACTGAAATTACAGTGATTAGCCTGACTATACTGAACTGTGCATTTACCAATACTAGACCTTGACTACTCAATGAACATTTCAGTTCTAATTTTCAACATTATTTGGTACATTCATACCTGGAGGAAA
>Ga0126339_10003690_pt1 | contig 11191 bp, 7 predicted proteins | sample OrbTmetagenome_2_FD_92532 | JGI IMG/M metagenome (GOLD analysis project Ga0126339, IMG submission 92532) | Coral microbial communities from Petempiche,Puerto Morelos, Mexico - Orbicella T R C metagenome | ecosystem: Host-associated > Invertebrates > Cnidaria > Coral | place: Petempiche,Puerto...
AATAGAATGGGAAGAAGTGTACAGCCAGACATAATTATTTTAAAAAAGAAAAAAAAAAAAAAAAAACAAAAAAAAAAAAAAAAAAAAAAAAAAAAAAAAAAAAAAAAAAAAATTGGCCAATATCTAGCCATCTTTACTGAACAAGCTTGGTCAATAAACTATATATCTTGGCTATTTTGGGCTCGGGATTACCCGCTTGTGTCCCGTCAGAAAATGTAGTTCCTCATGCCATAATAGATCCTTTATTGACCAGGTTTGTTCAGTCAAGATGGCTCACGTCTCGGTCCATAGAAACGCCAAAAAAAAATAACCTAGCCAACATAAATAGCCCATACACAATTTCTTTGCTCGTTCCAATCTTATGCCGATGTCCGTCATTAGGAAGTTGTTAAAAGGAAGGATTTCTTCAGTTTTGGCAACAAGTCTACGGAATGAACTCTAACTAAAATGTGAGTGCAAAGTTGTCACTAAGCTTACTTCGCTCAAGATGTGAAATTGTACTCCATAAAGTATTCAGAACGGTCCTGGACCAAAGATCAGGTACTTGTGTTGAATTGGGATTAATATTGGAATTTTAGATTTCTCTCGAATTTTTAGCGGCTGAAAAATACTTAGCTGCTCTTGTTTTCAGGTGTACTTCATTGTACGGTACGCCGACAATGTTTATTGATGTTTTAAATCACCCTGCTTTAGACAAGTTTGATGTCAGCAGTCTACATACAGGTTAGTTTGTGAAAGTTGTTAGGTCTTAGCGGCTGAAGCTGGAACACATATTTTCCTCTATTTTTCATCAATTCAAGCGACGTAACTGGCCAGTTACCGGTCACGATTTGGGCATCCTGAAAAACTTTGGCGTAAATTTTTCAAGTTCGTTGTTGGTAATCCGTGTTGATCTCCTCCATCCTTTACCATCCTTGTTCCTTTATGGTTAATTAGTAACTCTTTAGTGTTTTTCTATCCTAATAAACTATTATTTTCAGGTTTCATTCAATTTAAAGGTAATTCTGCTCGTTGCCAAAATAGCTCAAAATACCGTGACTCAGAGCTCCTTTAAATTATGATTTTTTTTTTCAGGTATTATGGGTGGTTCACCGTGTCCAATTGAGGTGATGAAGCAAGTGATGACAAAACTGCACATGCCTCAAGTAACGGTAAGTGAACAGTACGCTACTCACTATCTAAAACAGAATAGATAGTAGCGTAGCCAATCAGAGAACGCCATTCGTGATAGAACGCTAGTAGATTTATACTATAAAACAGATAGATTTCGTGTTGCCGTGCGTCTGTTCAGTAATAGATCACAGAAGACGTCAAACTGTAGAAAGAACATCAGTGACACACGGCTATCGCCGGTTGTGACACTTTTTTTCTTCCCACATTTTGACGTCATCTGTGATCAATTACTGAACAGACGCACAGCAACATGGAATCTGTCTGTTTACAAAAGTTTATTAATGACGTCATCTATGCGTCTGTCCTGCAATAGAGCATAAGTAAGAACCAATCACAATGCGAGAATGTTTTGACTTATTATATAATTGTTAATCAGCACATGCACCTCTCATGTCCGAACCAACTGCCCGAGTAAAATGAAGAGGCGTAGAAACTAAGTACAGTTCATGCTTAACCTATTGTGTTTCTGTTTTCAGATCTGTTATGGTTTAACCGAAACAAGTCCGATCACCAATCAGACACTCATGGATGACCCAATAGATCTGCGAGTTTCAACCACAGGACGAGTCCACCCCAATAATGAGGTACTAAGGATCGCACCATGTATGTGCAGGGCCGGAGAAAAATATCGAAAAATCGATATGTTTTGGACTCTGAAAGTCAATGAACTAGACAAGATCGTAATGATTCCTAAAAAAAAAACGTTGTTATAAGCTTGTGGTTTCCGTTACTTCAAATAATAGATCGAAGGCTTAAAAAGACCTACAAGTATTTGTAATACTCTGGATGAGCTCTATGCTTATGGCTTTGTGTATTATGAGACTCTTCACGCGACTCATGATTTGATGTAACACATCAAACACGAAAGACCGTGTTTGACCACATTTCCAAACACCGAAAAGAGAGTTGAAAATACGACGCGCAACGGAGTATTTTTGACGAACTTCAAGGTGTTTGAAAAGTAAGGAGAATACGTAGAATAAAAATCGTAAACATCTGTGTTAATCAAGATCCAGATATCCAAACACCATCACGGTCTTGATTTCCTTTGTGAAACTTGATGAACTATTAATGAGTTTGAAAATTACATTTCCCACTGTAGGCGAAAATCGTGGATAGTCACGGTCGTGTTGTACCCATCAACACTGCCGGGGAGATTTGCTTTCGAGGATACAACGTCATGCTGGGATACTGGGAAGATAAGGAAAAGACTGACGCCTGCATTGATCCCAGCGGTTGGTTACGCACCGGGTAAGTGCTTCATGATATATAGCAATACGTTATCTCCTAGTCAGATATTTGTTTTACAAGAAACAAGGTTTAAAAGACTTACAAGTTCTTGTAAATACTTTCATTTTCTTGTTGTATTTTGAAGGGATATAGCGACAATGGACGAGAACGGATATGTGAAGATCATTGGGAGAATAAAGGTAAGCTTTCAAGCTTTGCCACTACCACCACCCCTCTTAATCTGCTGAGTTATCCCCCTGTTGCTGAAATCTTGTTAGTGAGATTTTAAATTTGTGTTTTCCTAAAGGATCTAATCATTCGCGGAGGAGAAAACATTTATCCAACAGAAGTGGAACAATTCCTGTACAAGCATCCCAAGATACAAGATGTACAGGTAGATGTTTCCTCTCTTGGTCTTTTGACGTCATCATGCATAACATTGTCTGAGCCGCTGTTACACAAGTCAGCGTTCAACCTCGTTCCCAGGGTCCCTCTTCTTCCCGCCCCTAGGGCGAGGCTGGACAGCGTTACAGTGTTAAATTATAGTGTCTTCCCAGCGTGCATTTGAACTGTAACGGGTTGTTGTAATACCGAGTGTAACAGTAAAATATACACTACGGTATTTTTTTCTCGGTCGAAAGCAATGTCTTGCAAGTTCTTCTGGTTGGTTTTCTGAACTTCTCGTAATTACGCAATTCTGAACTCACAATGTGACCAGCTCCCAGATGGCTTGATAGCACAGTTGGTAGAGCACTGCAACGGCTTGGGTTCGAATCCCGCTCAGGCCTTAATGTTTTTTCAAGCATTAATTTCACAGCTTCTAAAGTTGTGTATAACTGCGTTGATCATTGACGTCTTCCTATCTTTCTCCGCAGTTCAAATATATGATCTTTCAAATATTCACTTGCATTCTCACAATTCTGTGTATCGTGAAATAGTTAGAGTTTGGAATTGCAATCGCCACTTGATGGGAAACAGAAAAGAATTATTTGTCATCGTCATTTGGTCTTGTTTTAGGTTATCGGTGTTCCTGATCCTCGATTAGGAGAAGAAGTTTGTGCGTGGATCAAGTAAGAGCTTTTTTCAGTTCTCTTCTCAGTTATTAATATGCACCTGGACTCACTGAAATCCTATTAGAAGGCACGACCAGAGTTATTTCATCACGGTTTTTTGGTTGGTGACACCGATTTCGCGGCAAACGTCCCAGTTTGCTGTAGTTACGTTTTTAAACAACTTTCTTCTTCAATCACTACGACGTGGTCGATTTTGAAATACAATTGCTGAACGTTCCATTTCAGATTACACTCAGGTGAATCAGCGACACCGGAGGAAATCAAAGAGTTCTGTGAAGGACAGGTGAGGTTGTGGACGGAATTTGATTTGGAATCGTGGATGGCTTTCTTTAACCTTATTAGCTGATGTAATGTTCTGTATTCATTTTCAGATTGCTCATTTTAAAATTCCTCGTTATATTAAGTTCACTGATGAATTTCCTCTCACTGTGACTGGAAAGGTAATTACATAAATGGTAAATGGTAGTGTTTTTCCCTTTAAAAATAACTGATATCATTTGTGACGAATTTTGAAACACAGTTGCACCGTTTTGCAGTTCTAAAGTAGCCATATTTTGACAATGAGCGAGACAAGCTGTATAAAGTGCCTGGAAAGAAGACGAGCTTAAGTTTATTTTGTTTGTAAAAGTTGCTGTAGTTTTGTTGAAAACTCATCAGTGACGTCAATGAACTGTCTTTACCTAACTTGCATAACAGGCATTTTAGCGAGCAAAGTGCAGGCTGTTCCAGCCGTTTAGTTTGTTACCCACTCATGCCCCGTTTTTGCACTTGCCCTTTTCAAGCTACTACGCAACTAACCGAGCGCTTGGATCAGGTTAAGTAGAGCGTATACGGCAAGTATTTTTGGATGCTCCTGCCTCGCGCTAATCTCCTACCCAGATCCTACTCGTTTTGATGCTGAAAAGGCCGTGGGAGATCTGGGTTCCAGATAAGTCTCGCGCTTTTTCTACCTTTGATGCGTATGATGTAGTAATGACCTGAATCTTTTTGACTGGTTGTCAGGTGAAGAAGTTTGTCATGAGAGAGAAAACGAAGCAAGAACTGAATCTTTAAGGAAGAACAAAGGGCTTCCCCGATTATTCGTTTTAGTACACAACTAAAACGATGATTTTACTCTTAACGATAGCTGGACCACGATACACACTCCCATAGTACCTGGAATGTAGATGCCGCCTGAATCACAAGGGAGGAGTGGGACAGGACTACGAGGTCTGGTCACGTGTCAAGGCATTGTTCTCCACCCATACATCACCCCACAAGCGGAGATGAAACCTTTCCTATATCAAGAATTTATATGAATGACAGTCCACGAAATTCATTTTAAACTGTACATATTTTATTAATTAATAAAATGAACAATGAAATCTTTTTTCGTAAGTGAGGAAACTGTTTGGAGGACTATTTTAAAAAGAGCTATCTACCATGAAATTTTTACTTTGTACAAAACCAAATGTAATCTAGTTCACAATTTATAATATATTGTTTGAGGGGATAATCCACGCCTTGTTGATGATATATTAAAACGATTTCACCTTCCGCTTTGCATTTTACTTCAAATTAAAATATGATTTGTACTCGCTCGCTGCTTGCTGCCTTATGACGTATTTCATAACCTGGGAAAAGAAATTGATCAAAATATTAGAGCGGTTTTCAATTGAGTGTTGTGAAACCAAAATCAAAGTAATCACTCTAGCCAATCACAAAGGACACAGACAATACAGTGAACCAATCAAAACTCGAAGTAGTTTCATGTAGCTGACGCGAAGCGCGGGAAAACGTGTGCGAGCGAGACACGATTGGTTTTGGCTTTGCTTCTGACTGGATGAAAAAGTGGCGCGAGGTTTTTAAGCCAATCATGTAGCGCAGCTGATGCAAAACAAGTTACTGCCCTAGCAAGGTAAGACGAGATATAAACAATTAAACAGCACTACGCTTTTGAATAATAACAACTCTGTTTAATCAGGGGCAGTTCGGCTGTATTGATTCAAACTGATTAGTTTTCCAAGAAAAAAAATACGACGACTACAAAATTACCTTTCCAGAAGCTGTCATGGGATAATCGTCAACAAATTTAATGTACCGAGGAATCTTGAAATAGGCAATCTATTGAAAGATAAACAGTGTCAAATTAGATCGCTTTCATAGTGGATTTATAAGCTGAATATAGAAATGAAACCAACTGAGCAAGGTTATTAGTTGATAACAGTGCCGTTTTTTTGTCACTGACTTGTATATTTTAGCAAGACGTTTCGCTAACTCTTTTAAAAGTCTTCATTAGTTATTAGTTATAGCACTTATTATGGCGCGATTCATTCGGAGACTTAGAGAGAAATATTAAATTAGCCGAGAAAGAGTGCGAAAAGTTGCGAGAGACTTTGACTTAGATTTGTTGCAAGGATCACTTTGACGTAATATATCAAACACACGAAAGACCGCATTTGGCCACATTTCCAAACTAACTTCGAGAAGAGAGTGGAAAATACGACACGCAGCAAAGTATTTTTGACGAACTTTGAGGTGTTTGGAAATGTGGTCAAACACTGTCTTGAGTGTTTGATATATCTTTTCAATTGAAAACTAAAACCAAGAAGAAAACGGAGAAATGAATTCGTAAACATCTACACTATACTAGTCAAGATCAGATATCCAAACACCGTCACGGTTATGACTACTTCGTTTAAACTCGATGCGTTATTTATGAGTTAGAAAAGTGATCTAATCCTCTCCTGCAGTACAGAGTGCGTCACTGCAACAAGAACCTCACCTGGCCTGTGCAGAAATCTTTAACGTTTCCAGCAGTCATGGTTTCACCTTGCCTAAGCCTGTAGAGAAACCCAAGAAGACATTTCACGAAGAAACAATCACACCCATTGCTCTGTCATGATCAGTAGGCGTGACCTTAGAAGGGATATGAAGAGTCCACTTACTTGATCCAAGCACACACTTCTTCTCCAAGTCTCTCGTCTGGCACACTGATTACCTGTAGTAATCAAAAAACAAATTGCATGATGAACGCAAGGGAAATGCGTCCCAGATTTTCTTCAGTAAACAGCTAAGCAATACAGTTAGAGCCCCCTCGTTACCCGTCTCATAAGCACCCAGCTGTCAAGACCACTTTCAGAATTCTAGTGGTAGTTACTTAATTAGAAAGCCTTGGCTGTATTTCACTTTGTTGTTCTCATCAATTTTAATTTTTAATTTTAACACTTGCAGCCTGACTTCGACAGATTTAAATTTTTGTTGTAGTTACCTACCTGCACATCTTGTATTTTAGGGTGGGTGTGCAGGAAATATTCAACTTCAGCCGGATAGACGCTCTGTCCTCCACGCGAGATTAAGTCCTGTTGAAAGTATTCTTTTCAAGTTAATAAATCGTCGCTTGCAATTACAGCATTTTGTCAACGATTTCAGCATTAGAAATGTGTTTTATTTTTCCTCTTAATTAGGTTGTTGCCCTTGCAACCCTTTGTCAGCTGTATACAACTGAACTACGAAGATAGATTACCTATTTTTTTTTACCCCTTTTCCCGGGATACGTGACTCTAAGGACGATAAGACTTTGTTGGGCTAAGCCTTGTCCCCAGGCTATTCTCGGGATGATCAGCCCATTCTTCGGGGGCCCTGGTGAAGAGATTGTCAATGCATGTGCTGGAAGCCTGGTACATCAGTTTACAACATACCTTTAATCTTCCCACAATCCTGAAGTATCCATGTTCGTCCATTGTCCCTAGATCACTGTAGTAAATAAATGGACGGCAATTTGATAGTTAAGAGTCAGAATTCGTTTGCGAGGGGCGGTGGCCTCATGGTTAGTGCGTTTCACTCCGAATTGAGCGGTGCGCGTTCAAGCCCTGGCCGAGGACTTTGTGTTGTGTTCTTGGGCAAAACACTTTACTCTCACGGTGCCTCTCTCTACCCAGGTGTATAAATGGGTACCGGTAAATTTAATGCTGGGGTTAACCCCGCAATGGACAGGCATCCCTTCCAGGGGGGGGAGGGGGGGAGAGAGTATGATATGGACACCTCGAGACTCCGAGATAAGGTCCCGATAGTTTTGGGTAATTAGCGTAATTAGCCCCATTGGCTTTTCAATTCATTTCAATTTACTCGCTAATCAGAGCATACAAACTTAACGCCTTTGTGGCTAGTCAAGACTTTTAAGCCAATACCAATTACCTTATACATGTTTGCATGATTTTACATAGAACTCTGATTTTGTTTATTACCATATTTATCTCAGTCGCTGAACTAGGGGGCCATTCTTTCTTCAAATTAATATATCTGTATTACAAATGTACTTATTTGAGTCAAAGCTTCAATTTCATGCAAAATCCTGGCTAGATTTTAACATGACACAAAGACGACGGAAGCAGTAGACAAGCTTCAACATGAGCTCACCTAATCATACAAATCACGGAATCTACCGTAAATTCCCACGTTAAAGCCCTGGGCTTATATAAATTCGTAAGGGGTTTTGGGTGGACTTATAAACGGGGGACTTACATATCTGGGGGGCGGGGATATAAGCAGAGTACAAAAAATGTTTCGGAAAGACGAGATAAAACGTATCTGAGAAAGGAATTAAAAATAGAGCTATTACATTTATAATGCATTTATAGAACGCAAAAGGAACACACTTAAACAGTAGATGGGCTTATATCCGGGGGGGGCTTATATCCGGAATAATGTCTTTGTTTCAAGTAGAAGGACTTATATCCAGGGGGGGCTTACAACCGGAGGGGCTTAAATATGAGAATTTACGGTATATCACCCAGAATGAAGCCATCCTGTTGGCTCCAGAGCACTTTCAGTCTGCTCCTTCTCTCCCCAATACCCAATCATGACACCATATCCTCGGATGCATATTTCCCCAGGAGTATTCACCGGCACTATATTTCCCTCGTGGTCCACGATCTTTATCTGTTGAAAAGAATGGAATAATACTTCAGATGGCCTTCCCTCAGTCTCAGGTGTACTTTCGCATAAAGGCAAATGTAATAAAAATTAAATAGATTGTCTTTGTAAGACTTCAAACCCATTTGGGTCAGAAAACAGATTTCCCTGAAACTTTGCGTGCGAATTGAGCTCAGAGTGGTTAGTTCCAAAATGCATTTCGATTGGGTTTAAAATCTATTTTTCCGCGAGCTGTTAGCTGTACAAATGATGGCACACCTGCAGACATCTTAACCAATTAGTAGATAAGTTGTTCATGGCCTGTCAATCTCGCAAAGAGCTCGGAAAACTACTTGTTAGTAGCCTGCATGGCAGACGTTTCTTTTCCATTTTCCAAACGCGCGGAGAGATCGAGCAAACGAGTGCGCCTAGGGCGAGCAAAAAATGGGGAGAGGTGGGTTCGGGATGAGCAAAACAAGGAGGGGAAGGGAGAGCGGGTTTAGCTGGCGTAATTTCTTTTCTTTCGCGTGCTTTTGAAAATAAACGCCTGACACTCAGCCTACTTGTTAGTTGCTGCGTACCTTTTCCTCTATTCCTTGTGAAGGCTCATGTCGGCAATCCTTACCTCTGTGTGCGGGTACACCTTTCCTACGGTCGACACTTTTGTTTCCAGAGGTTCGTCCAATGGCGTATGAGTAACAAGCGAGGAGGCTTCTGTCAAACCATAAGCCAGCTGGAGAAAAGAAAACATTGGACCACAACATGCCATCTTACTTATTAAACCTAACGTTTTCAAGTTCGTTATACATAATCCTTTGAAAAAAAAAAATTCAGTCTTCTCCAACCTTAATTCCCTTGGGGACTATATATCCCTTTTAGCAGTTTCCTACCTTAGTAAATTATTATTAATATTGAACTTTCCGTTGATTTGAAGGCGATTTTCTCCATGTCCTAAATAATGGCTTCGTATATTTAATTATTATCCTTCGGAATCGTACAGAATACACCATATCGCCTACTTAGCCGCGAGTTGGCTAAAATCAGACGATATTCCGTAAGACTGAGCAGGATAACTGTTTCATTATTCAAGAAATTGTCAACGAACCGGAATTTTAAAGCCAGATAGACTTTGGCTGTGAAACGCTGTCCAAGATGTCAGATGGCTCCTCTACTCCCTTCAAGAAATGATGATTTTATGGCGAATACCTTTGGAAACTTCAGAAAGAAACACTGGTAAATTAACTTTACCGTCAATTGAGTTACGTTCAACTTTGAAATCACTTGTTCCATCACTTCAACGGGACAGGACGTAGCGCCAGTTAGGCCTACAGGTTAAAAAAAATCACCTTTCAAATCAGATCCTCCCCACACATGTTCCCTACACATGTTTTATTCAATTCACACTTTTGAAATAACGAAATTCTCACTTGGGCCCCATCCACACTACGCCGAAGAAATTTGAAAACGGTGTTTTCACTCAGAAAACGCTTTCAATGTTTTCCTTGCTCACTAACTCCGGAGAAATTTAAAAAACACAACAATCACCAGGTTAGGGTTAATCATATAGTTATCAGTGAAGACGTCGTCTTTTTCGAAAACCCTTGTTTCCAAAATGCTTTAAGTCCACACTAAAACGCAAAGCCGGCGTTTTCAATTTCCTCCAGTTTGAAGAGCGTTTTCGGAAAGCTTCGATTTCTCTCCGGATTAGTGTGGACGGTAAGCGTTACTGTAGAAATAAAGCTGTGTTTTCAACTTGCTCTGACCTAGTGTCGGTAGACGGGGCCTTGGTTACAAATAACTTCAAAAATTATTGCATATTTTTGTGGCCTCAGCCTTAAATAATTCTCTGAGAGCCAAGATAAGTACAAATGCCGTTACCTTTTCTTAAGGTTGACAAGTCGTACTTCTTCAAATCTGGATGGGCAAGCATATCAATAAACATTGGAGGAGTTCCTAATATACAGTCACATCTGAAAGATAAACGGATGAGGTGACTGGCATTCAGTCCAGTTCTCCACTTGATCTCATGGGTTGCAGTAATCAAGGATTAAAACATGATAACAGTTACGTTGGAATAAGTGATACCTAGATTGTACGTATCAAGCAAAAAGAACAAGGAATGTCTATTTTAACCAATTACACCACTCGCTCTTGATTCTAGACAATGCGATCTTATAGAACTCGAGATTGGTTATAAACCTTAGAACCTTCACGGTGGGACAAAAAGAGAAGCACTTACCGAATCGTTAGACCTTTTTTTAAGAGAAAAACTTACTTTTCGTTGTGTATCGCCTTCAGAATAGCAGTGCTGTTGTATCCGGGAGACGGGTAAACAACAGGGACACCCCACGCTACGCTGACCAAGCTAAAATTGAAGGAAAGAAGTTTATTTACGTTCTTAATTAATCTATTTTAAGTTTGCAATTATAAATGTCTTTATTTTGTCTTTTTAAGTCAGAGTAAATAATAGTCAGTTCACACTGCATGGGAAATCAATCGAAAAATAGGCTGATTTATTAACAAATATACAAACAAGAATTAACCTGGTTGCCAGGACACCAGCAATGTGGAAGAGAGGGAATGGGCTACACATTCTTGTTGGCTGTATATATGAGAAGTAAGAAATGTTAGAAGTCTTCAAAACTAACATGACAACGGGATACTCTTTTACCTGTTTTATAGCTGTTATAATTCATTTCATTATATGGAGAAGAGTGTTTTACTGGGAACTAAACCACTCGTAGATTCCATGCGCCACTTCATCCGGGACCCGAGTGGCGTATTTTCCGTATGTCACCTTTGTGAGTGTCGTATCGTTCAAT
>Ga0126339_10003692_pt1 | contig 11187 bp, 8 predicted proteins | sample OrbTmetagenome_2_FD_92532 | JGI IMG/M metagenome (GOLD analysis project Ga0126339, IMG submission 92532) | Coral microbial communities from Petempiche,Puerto Morelos, Mexico - Orbicella T R C metagenome | ecosystem: Host-associated > Invertebrates > Cnidaria > Coral | place: Petempiche,Puerto...
ATCAAGCGGGGTGGCCATTTTGGTGTCCTTACAGGAATGTGGTTTTTTTCAGCCTAGAACCGTGCACAGGGAAACCAACTCTGAAAAGCCACAGGTCAAAATTAGGTTTGCGTTCCACTTCGTTGAACGCAATAACAATTAGATTTTTGGCTCTCGATTTCTATGTGTGATAGTTGACTTGGGCTGCACCCTTGTAAACTACCACACAATAGAAATCTCGAGCTCATAATCTAATTGCTTAATAGAGACAAGCCAGTTTGTGGTGGTCAAATACATGTAACAATATTTTAATAATTTATGTGAGGCTATATTATGACATAACATGTAAGGTCAAGTAGGTTCACTTCAGCTGAGATTGGCTCAAAACTAAAAATTAACCAATATGTCACACATCTTGATGTAGCTAATATATATTTTTAACCCTCTCAACCGAAAACTAAAATAGAATACTGGTATATTACTCTTGGGTCACACTGTGGATGGTTTCTTTTCTTTCTTTTTTTTTTTAAATAATAAATTTCCACTTTGTGTCCATGTTTAATGTTCAGTACCATTTGAAAGATATTGATTTGTGAAGTTTGTACATCATGCCAGTGAGACTGACATGCACATCAAAAGAATATCCCTCACTTGAAAGTTGATTTAATATTTAGTTACACTGTACATGATTGTATAATATTATTCCTGTCACCTTTCTGTTCAAATATGTCTTGAAAAAAATTGCTGTAACTCAGAGATTGGTTTATATCTTAGTAATCCTCCTTGGGAATAGATTATTTACCATGTACATTTATATTAAAATTAGCAGAAGAAAACAGAAAGAGCAAATTGCAATTTCCTGGATCAATATAAAAGAGGAATAGTATATTGTTTCCCAATTTAAATCACAACTTCCAGCTCATAAATGGAAATTGTTCCTCATATTATTTTTATCTCATTATTTATTATCACTATTTTGTTTGTGGTTGGAATAAGTCTTATCAGGGGACATTAAGAATTAGGTGAGATTAATTAGGTTATTCCGGTTTCCTGTCTGATTTATTTTATTAGCATTTTTTATATTGACTCATGTGGTGTTTTAGAGCAATGGGTATGCACTAAGCTAAATTTGGAGTTTTTCCTCAACTTACTGTACATGTTAGTAGTTATTACTTGTTAGAAGATCAATTATGTCACTTATATTTACTTGCTAGTAATTATCTCTCCTTTATGTTAGTGTGGTTTTTTCTGACTTTAAACAAACATGTTGTACCTTTTCCTGATTATTGATTGATGTAAAGAACTTTGAATATTATACGAAATAATGTGTCCTCTTTATTTAACAGAGAAGCTGGCAGCATTTTGGGCTATATTGGTTTTCATCTAGGTTCTATAATTTCCTCTGCCATATTTGGTAACCTAGATGTCTATCAAAGAGTCATTTAAAACGATGTAGTTGTTGATGTCTAATGTGATTATTTTTCAACAGAGATAAAAAGAATCGAGGCTATTCTTCCGGGAAGCGTATGTTCAAGTTGAGTGCTGCAGCTAAAAAGAAGCCTCGAAGACACAATACTGAAGTGAGTATTCGACAAAAAGCAACTTTGTCATGGCTATGTCAGTTGTGCAAATATTTTTACAGCAGAACAGTTTGTTGTTATAATGGATAAGATAAGTCTATCACACATTTTATTTACCAGCCGTCCGGGATAAGTTTATTTTATTTCATTGCATGCTTGACGTGTCTTCAAATTTATAATCTACGTACCACAACATAGAATTTGCAGACTGTCTTAGTTTGCATTTAGGTCTCAATATATTCTGGCCATAGTTGCTTTTTACATGGACATTTTATGGTCCCTCAAGCTTTTGAAACAGACATTTTGGTGCACGGTAAATTAGTTTGTACTAAATGAATTAAGAATTAGTTAAAGTACTGAGCAGCAGTGTACTACACTGTCAAAAAATTGTGTTTTAAGTCCTCTTTCATTTTGGATCAGCTGTTTCTTTTCCTCACTGTAAATTTAAAGTTAAGAGTACTGGCTACATGTAGTGAATCAGTGTAAATGTACTTAAATCCAACCGAAAAACAGTTTTTTGACTTTCAAAGCCTTTGTAGTGAAATTGAGGATCGTTTGCCAATTATAATAATTCCTGACTTGTAATTCTTGCTAAATATAATTAACTCTCACTTGTCTAGCAATATTGATGATGTCATGTGTATCCAATTTAACTTCTGTGTATTTGTTACTTTATCATACATCCAATTTTAAATAAGTTACTTAATGTTTACTAGTTAATTCAAAGGCTAATCAAAATATTTAACTCGTCATTCTGATCATTTCAGTTCAAGTTACATATAATTCAATTGTAATTATAATAATTATCAGTGATGTCAATTCTATGCTTGGAAAAAAATTAAATGAAATATTTAGAATTTATTATATGGCTTGTGTTTGTTGCCGATATAATGCATGGTCTGATTGGCTAGTTCTTGTGTATCATTTTTCTGTAATGCCCACGGGCTGATTTCGTGACAAAGCAAAAAGCCATATAATGAACATCTTGTTAACCTGGAACATTCGGTCTTCAATCGTGGGAAATCTCAAACCTTTTCCTTGCCATATTGACCTTGCCATTGCTTGATCAGTATGGCAAAGTCTTGGTTTCAGATTTTCCAGTAGTGACCTTACTCTCAGTTAATAAGTAGTTAGTAATATTTTTAGCTATTTATAAGTTTTTTTTTTCTTTTTTTAGGATCCTGGGAGGGAGTTTTTTAGTATCAAGTTTTTTGACAATAGAAGTGGAGAATTCCATGTGGACGTGGTACCTGCATTGAAGGGAAAGTCTCTAAGGTCAGTAAAGTCTGTTTCAAGTTTTAGTCATCAATTAAATATTAAGTAATTTATTTAGCAGTGCCTATTTCATAAACCTAAGTTTTGGTGTGTGTAGATGAAATATTTGGCCATCTACAATGTACACGGACAGTACTGTAGTCATAGCCAGACCCTCTGAGCACTAACTGGTGTCAATATGTAATTTGTACATAGTTAAATCTGGGAGATTCTATGTTTGATTTAAATTAGATTTTATTTAGAAGAGGAGTGGTTTATTACACACAGCATTCTGCTGTCACCATTCCATATTGACATACATTTACAATGTAATAAGTTTCCAAAAAATCTGTAATTCGCTCACTCATATATCCTCAGTTGTGGTGATCTGACCTAAATGAATTATATGCTGGCTGTGATCTGGCCTAAATTAAATACAAGAACTTGTATTATATTTTGGTGGTTCATGCTCTTAATTTGGTTTTGAACTTCCTTATTACAGGGACTCTTTAGAACCTCTTTTTGAGGCCCAAGATATTTCATTCACCACCCACTCTGTGTTCTTGGATTCCTCAAATACACCTCTACCTTTAGCTTTTGACACTTTTCCGCTGGGAGGAAATGTTCTGCATGTAAGAGGTATGGTACTTGTTCTACTTGGCTATATATATTTTGGTTAAAATGAGCAATATGTCGTCATCCTACCCTGATTGGGGGTTGATACATTCATTGCACACAAATTTAAGTAAAAAATATATATATTCTTAATATCTGCAGTTTTGGTTTAAAAACGGCTGTAATAGCTTTTCCATGTTTCAGGTAAAGTTGTGTATTAAAATTATACAGTTTGATTTAATTTTGCTGCCAGAGTTAGATTTGTCTGCTATGATTATTTTCAATTTGTTATCACAACTGCTACAGTTTCATGTAATGTGAATTAGCCTTAGTTATTATCTGTCTGAGTGGCCATCTCAGACAAATACAGTATCTTTAGTTATCCACTTATCATTTTTTGTTTGTCGTAAGTATAAAAATAGCAAATCTTTGTGTGAAAATTCTGTTCATTGACTTCAAATATGTTCAAGATTTAATGCTGTTTTCTTCTTCAGCCAATGAAGATTTCAAAGTTGACGAGAGGGTGATAAATATTGTCAGAGATTCGTATGCTGAAGACAAGGGTAATGCTGATGAGCCTCGGCCAAAAAGTTCTTCCTTCATGGCACGGTCTGGCTCATTCACAACAAAGGGTAAAGACAAGGGCACGGTGAAGAGTAACGATGAAAAGGAGAAAGAAAACTCTAAAGATGAAAGAATACTTCAACAGTTCAATAAGAATGTAAGTTCTTTGTTTGTTCTTATCACTGTATAGTATTGCTAGTTTTTTGTTACAGTGATGTTGTCTTACATGCAGCATATCTCACAGCTCCAAATGGTTGTGTTTCTGATATTAGACACAGAAGGGGAAAAAGAACATGGAGTCTTTGTTTGGCAAAGAGTTTGGAGGCACCATGCCACCATCGCTTTCGAGTCCAGTTCTTCCTGGTGGAGTTCATCCAAGTGCAACTGGGACTTTGCCGCGACCCAAGTCGGCCAGCAGTCGTCTAACAGGGCTGTTCAACCAACCCAAAACTATCAAGGTACAGAGATTATATGTGTAAATGTCTTTAGTTTTGATTGTATTTATGCTAATTAGTTGGTTGCTTGTTATGCTTGAAGAATTTTGTGTGCAATCTGTGTGTCGATTCGCAATTATTCCATGGAATCCACACTTTTGAACTGTCATTTTGTTAAACCTCCCAGTCTTCTTCATGAGTCTTTTTCTCCAGTTCTTTACTCCTAATTTTTTTCCCAATTGATATTCCCCAAGGTTGTTTTAAAAATCTAGATTGCACTGTACAGCAACCCAATGTGTAGTCTGTTAATTCTGTGGGATTATACATGTATTTCTGTGGAGTCTGCAGATTAAAATAATCGCTGAAAATGTATGTAGCATCTCTGACAGACTACACTCACCTGGTTATTTTTCAGGGAACTCTGAAGGACTCTTTAGAGCGTTATTCCCTGTATGGCCTGGAGGACACTACTGCTGACTATGATTGTGGCTTTAAGAATGAGATTCAAGATCAGATCAAACTTGTGAGTACTTTATAAAGCTCACATTTCACTGAATCAGTTATGTATTTATGGTTCACACTGGGAGGAAATACTTTTTGTAATAATGCCTCGTTCTTTTCCAGTTTTGTGCATTAATTGACTGGCTTATTGTAAAACAGAAGACATTGTTGAATTCTGATATTTTTCTACAGGAATCTTCATGGACAGAACTTGTCGACCAAAGCCGTATTGAGGTAAAAAGTCACTTTTAATTATTCTCTGGGTCTTTATTTGTGTTATAATCGTTATCCCTTTATTTGTGTTATAATCGTGGGCACCCTGGTGCGGACTCAAACCTTATCCATTCAGGAGAGGCAGTACATCTATTCTTAGATATACATGTTCTAGTGTAGGTTGTACATTGAAAAGGTGCACTCTTGAGTGTCAACATGTGGGGGAAGTGCCTTACGTTAAAGGTCTGGAAAACTTATGTGAAGTCATCAAATTATACCGACTGAAGTGTGTGTGTTTGCTATGCATTTAACTCACGTCACAACATGTCAGCTGTAAAACATGCTCAAATTCTTTTCTCAAACCAATTTTGTTCAGGCAATGACGAAGAAAGAGAAGGACCAGCAGGAAGCCATCTGGGAGCTGTTATCAACAGAAGCAGCATACATCTCAAAACTTTATGTTATCAAAAAAGTAAGGATTTGTTGTATTCCAGGGCAATTCACCGCCGTGATGCCCCTAACCAGTCAGGAGTATAATGGGCACATTCCTTTTGATGTTTGGGTCTAGGAAATATCCATACCCACACCAAGGATGGTCATTGGAAATTCTGAGCCTGGGGAGGGGGTCGTAATTGCCAAATTTTTATATAAAGGGAAAGTATGAAGCTAAACTGGAAATTCCAGGGGGGAGGAGAGGGAGTACAAACCACATAACCATCATGGGTTGAGGTATGGATATTTTCTGGAACTACACAATACTTAAAAAAAAGAGCAGAGTTACATATTTATTTGGCATTCCAGTGTATTTTAAATTTTCTTTAACATTATTAAAAACAATTGAAAGAATTTAGAAGTTTTCAAGTTTATGTACATGTAGTGCAGATTGAAGGCACACCCCCATATATGTGCTAGACAAAGTGTTATCCTATTCTGGTCTTTGTGGACACTTCTCAAATCACCCGACCAGTTGTGCTAAGCTAGTGATGGTATACTAGATGTGCCTCAGGGTTAAAATTTCCACAATTTTTGTTTTGTTTGCAGCTGTTTCTCCAGTGCCTGCGAAATTTACAAAGTGAAGGATTTTTAGCAGAGGTAAGATTTTCTTGATGTTTCTGAACAAGTGACATATTGGATGTGGAGCATTTGTGAAACTGTAAATTCCAAAACAAAGTTATTTAAGTCATGGGGATGGGCGTGGAGAATTACCGTAATCTTTTACTAAGGCAGTGGTTACTTAAATTGAGGAATCAAATGGCTTCCATAACCTTACTCTGACTTACATCCTGATATCATTTCTAATTTAATGGGATCAATTTTTCTTTTTGAGCAGATTGAAGCGTTCAAGCTTTTCAGTAATGTGGAAGAAATTTATGAAGTCAATTTTGAATTTTGGACGGAGTATCTCAGCAAGGCCGTTGAAAATGTGAGTACATTTGCTTTAATAAAATGCTATCAATTTGCGGGCAGTTGAAATTGACATGGTAAATCCTGATGAGAACCCATCAATCATCGTTTCCCAATCCCTAGCTAGTAAATTAAAATCCATTATGAACACCTATTTTTATTGTAATTATTGCTGTTAGTGCATGATTAAAGACCCTTATATTTAAGCAGTATATCTGCATTTTTTCTTCTACAGGCAAGACAAACAAAGGATCCTGTGAATCCATCAGAAATGGAAGCAGGATTCAACATGGTAAGTGGAAAATTTACTTTTACAATATTAATGCTACAAATGTGAAATAAATTGAACATTTTTAATTAGACTTGTTACAATTGCATCACCTGTATCATTATTTTACCTGAGGTTGTCTAAGCTCAACTTGTAAATAATATTAATGTACACCTTTTCTTGTTAGTTTCCTTCCTAGAAATTGAAACATGAATTCTGTTAATTTTCTTGCAGTTTGAAACTCAGTTTGATCCTTACACCACTTACTGCATGGAAGAAGCCAACTGCTTGAAATACTTCAAAGAAAAACTTATTGAGAGTGAAGACTTTAAAGCGTACATCACAGTAAGAAGTCTATAGGCAGTAATGTTTTACCATGGATCATTGTAATCTGTTTTTGCCTTTTATCAGCAATAAAGGTCGTGTTGCCTTTCCTCTTCGGTTTAGTAAAAAAAGAAAAAAAAAAATGCACAGCCGTAAATTGGCAAAAGGTGAACCCAAAACTGAGTGGGACAGTGAGTTTTTTTGGGAGTTTGAAATTTTCTCCAAAGCCTTCCAAAAGCAATGAAGGTTCTGTGAGGGCAATGTAGAGAAATTTGAAATGATCCAGACCTATGGAATTGGACTCGGATTCTGCAAGCTGTGTAAGGGTAATTGCCAATTGTAACTGACCTCTCTATGATCTAGCTGTCTCCTGTATACATCATAATACCTTGCCTGTGACAAGTCTCCAGATAGAGAAGAAGCCAATCATTAATTCTGATTTAATCATCATTCTATAATATTGTTGTCTTTTTTCCTTGTCAGTGGTGTGAAGAGCACAGGTCTTGCACTGATCGACTGAAGTTGAATGATTTGCTGGTGAAGCCCATGCAAAGAGTTACAAAATATCCCCTGCTACTGAAGGCTATTTACAACAAAACATTGGATGACGATATGAAAGAACCTATCAATAGAATGGTGAGATTTGAATAGACATAGATGAAAGGGTCAGGGCTTAACTAATGAAGTTACAGGGCTCAAAAAAAGTGCGATCTAGTTGTCTGGGACAAGTAGATTTTCCTGCTGGGCAAGTAACTTTTCATTCTCAGTTGCCCGATAGGCAAGCAAACAGGAAAGTCCTGTGGTTACTAAATCAAAAAAGAGCAAACTAAGAATTCACCAGGAAAGCAAAGTTTGAGAGCTGCTTGTTTGAAGGGCAAGCTGGAATTAAAGTTGCACAAATTCAAATTTGAATTTAAATTGATGTGCAAATTTGGATATTAACAATTCTTGAAACTGAGGGTAAATGGAATTTACATTGAATACCCTGATGTTTCTGATACTAACCTCTTGTGGTAGAAATCTTCATTGGCTTATTTTGCTTTCAGCGAGACAAAGTGGAAGCTTTTGTGAGCAAAGTAAATGGTGCCATGAGAGTGCGGCATGAGTTGGAGAAACTCAAGACCACGGCTGATAGGATTCACAACAATTACAATGTTGTGGAAGCTGTAAATGAGGAGATGGAAAAGGTGTGATCAAAATCTATTTTATCCTAAGGCATACAATATCAAATGAATACATTATAAGCCAGAGAGCTGATGAGAACATCTACGTGTATGAAGATGATAAATTGGAGAAATTCCTTTGGATTTGATGCACCATCAAATTGTCACAGCTACATGTACAGTAGTAGTACAACAAGCAACTAACAATAGAAGAAACATTATATAGAACTACACTAAGTGCTCTTTTGTTTGCTCTGACAAAGGACTAATGCTCAAAAACGGAGCTTCACATATTCATTACTAACAGCACTTAACTTACCTTAAGTTGATAAATAGCTTTTAAATTATTGTTTCACTTGCTGGCCAATGTAGCACACCCATTTCTTTAGCACTAATGACTTTGTTTTAACATCAAAAAAAGTTTAGCGGTTGATCAGCAAAGAGAATTATTCAAGCGTGTTTTTTCCTTATCTTTGGTACTTCTCATTTTTGTTTTCCATGGCTTGCCACAGATTCTCCAAGATTACTGTTCATACGACTTAATGCGACCAATGCCTGGTTTGACTGATGATCAGCATCGTACTGTTATCCATAACGGGCCTCTGAGGCTGCTTGAAAAGCAGGGAAAGGTAAGATTACATTTTCATTTAAAATCAAATCTGGATGGTTTGTGTCCCTACTATAATATTGAGGTAAAATATTGAGACATGTACAAGGTTGGAGTAAACTGAAAGTTTTGCTATATGCAGTTAAGGAATTAACTGACTGTTGTATCATTCTGAGTGTGAGTAAATTATGACTACCTTCATGGTTGTGGTTAAGGAAAATACTGGCCTTTGTAGGCAAGCTACTGTTAGTGGTAGTTTGATGGTAATTTTTGTTTTTGATTAGAAAAGGGCATTAAGACTTTGAAACTCTTTACTTCTTCTGCATACGAGCCAAGGGGCCCTTCAGACCAAAGCTTATCCTGGTTTCTGTTGCATGAAGTGACTAGGAGTATTTGTACTCCCCCCTGGATGGGATGCTAGTCCATCACAGGGTTGCTCCCAGCATTGAGTTTTCTGGTACCCATTTATACACCTGGGTGGAGAGAAGCACTGTCAGAGTAAAGTGTCTTGCCCAAGAACACAATGCAATGTCACCGGCCAGGGCTCAAACCTGGACTGCTCGATCCGGAGGCGAGCGCACTAACCATGAGCCCACTGCGCCTCCCTCTTTACTTCTCTGTAGATATTTTCCCAAGAATGGGGTTAATTTAATTTGGTCTCACTTTGTTTTTGCACCCTTTTTACAGACGGATGTCTACGTCTTTTTATTTACTGATTTACTTCTTATAACCAAAGCAAAGAAAGGCGATAAGTTTAAAGTCATCAAACCGGTAAGTGAATCTTACCTAGACCACTACAATGGCAGTGCCGATGTCTTTAAAACTGGAGGTGCAATTGGGGGGTAGGGGGTGTCAGTGTAGATTTAACTTTTCTTGTGGGGAGTGATGGGTAGTGCTTCTTGGCCCTTCCACTACTGTGGTATACACTGTACATAGACCATGGAATTGTTTTCATAATTTAACGTAACATTGATGGTCTTGCTGTGGGGAGTTAGGGAGTCAACTTTTTAACTTTTTTCTAGCAAAACTATTTTTTCTGTACCAGTCTCATTGCTGTGCTGTCTTTTTTTTTCATTGTTAGCCTCTCCAAGTAGACAAGCTTTTTCTTAGCAACTCTAAGGACCAAGGTATTAACAAGCGGATGTTCTGAACTTTTGTTAATTTTCTCGGTTTTGTGAGAAAAAATTGTGTTCTAATGATTAGCTGTATGTGTTTGTTATGCGCCTTTCTTCATTTCTCTTTAATGTCCCGTACATGTACAGCTAGATCCACCATTTTCTTCCGTTCTAATACTGGTTTTACTTTCCTTACATTTCCCCTTTAGTTGTGTTCGCTAAACTTTTTTATCATGTCACCCTGACGACCAGATGTAGCTAACAGAATACTGTATTTTATTTTCCTCTTAAGGAACTTTCTTGCTTATTTATGTGAATGAGTACAACATTGCGGTACAAGCATTTGCCCTCCAGGGATCTGTGGCTGATCAGAAAGAGTGGATGGATGCAATTAAAAAAGCCCAGGTACTTAGTAATAATATCACTACATTAATCCCTAGCTGTCTTTGTTACCTTGTAGCAGTGTAATCTTCATTAGTGACCATGGTCATTCAGGAAGTTATCAATTTCAGTGTTTAGATTATTGAGAAAATTTTGCTGTTACAGTTGGGTGCCATTATCTTATGTGTCTTGTTCTGTTTTTAATTTCCTAGAAATTGTTAATGATAGCCAAGTTAGGACAAGGTTCATCTAACATGATACAAATGCAACGCACAAGTGATAGTGACCTGGTGAGTCCCTCAGGTCTGGTCACGCCATTGGGAAATTCTCCATCATTTTCACGGCCGAAACGTCGCAGCTCCTCGGCATCATCAATTATGTCAGTTGAATCAGACTCAGATGATGAGTCTGGTTTCCCAACTTTAAATCCTCGTGTGCGCTCTGACTCTGCGGTGACCTCTGCAAGCAGCACACATTCATCAGAGATTAGAGGTAAAGATGGTGAGACTGAGGAGAAAGATGATGCTGCTAGGCAGCCGCAGGCAGAACTGTACATAGAAGAAGAACCAGCACTGCTTGGTGCAATGGCAAGGCCACGGTCTGAATCAGTTGGGAAGATCTCACGTTCTTCTTCTGCACCACAGAAGGAAAGACCACGGGTTGTTGATTCTAGTTCGTTATCACGTTCCTCGTCAGCCCCTCAAGGGCCTACACCAGGACGGATGTCAAGTCTGAGAGAAGGTATTATTATGAAGAGGAGAGCTGCTGAAGAGCAGGATGGTTCC
>Ga0126339_10003693_pt1 | contig 11187 bp, 5 predicted proteins | sample OrbTmetagenome_2_FD_92532 | JGI IMG/M metagenome (GOLD analysis project Ga0126339, IMG submission 92532) | Coral microbial communities from Petempiche,Puerto Morelos, Mexico - Orbicella T R C metagenome | ecosystem: Host-associated > Invertebrates > Cnidaria > Coral | place: Petempiche,Puerto...
GATTAGGACGTTCGCATTTAGTGGCCGTGAAAAAATCGGCACTTCATTTTATTTCAAAATTTTTGGTATGGTTTGATAGCCAGCTCTATAAGCTTTAATTTGATATAGGGGTTTAGGTATCTAAATCTTAAACCAGACGCGCTACATCGTTTGGACATGAGACACCCCTGAAGGTATACGGTAACCTTAAGTTAATTTCCAGCATGCACCAAACTAGTTAAAACTGTAATGAAAAAGAACCTAAAGTCTCTCAATAGTGCTAATAAAACAATAAAAATAATTGTAAAAAAAAGTCAATTTAAGATTGACAGTAGTCACATTTACAACTAGCCCTCAATTTTAGAAGATTAAAAGTCTCTAAGTTCTTGTGAAATTAATTTAAATTAGGTGACTGTTCAATATATGTAGGTAGTTGGTTCCATAGATGTGTAACATGATATTCACTGACCAAGAGAATGACCTAAGAAACATTCATATAAGGAAACTACCTACCCATGGATGACAACTGAAAACAATTCATAGTCCTGATTGCTCTTTACCTCGCAACTAGATTCACAAAATTCTGTCATGTCGAGTGTAATTGGAAAGGAATATCTCTTGTTGTCCTATAAATCAACATGAAATACAAACAAGGAATCAATGATAAGATATAGTAAACGGAAGTATGACCAAATGCACCTGAGAAAAGGATTGAGGAATCAGGGAAAGGAGGAATAAATGAAAAAGGAAAAAAGACAGAATGGATAAACTTGAGGGAATGGCGGAAATGAATGTCCTGAATGGAAAGAAGGGAGTAAAGGACCTGAAAAGGAAATAGGATCAAAGAATAAGCAGCTAGCTACTTTAATGTTGATGGATTGGCTGACAGATGGATGCAATGAGGAATACAAGGAAGAGAAATGAAAATTATCAGTTACCTTGAATCGTTCACCTCGTTGAAAGTCATAGTCAAACCTCAGCAGTGAAAATGTCAAGATTGGAGGGATAGTTCTAATCTTGGAACCCTTGTAAATTCCAGAAAATATCAAGATAAGTGAATTATATTAATCTTATTTCACAGAACAGACTGGACATACATGTAATAATTATCCACATAATACAGTTACTGTACTGAATAGCTTTCACAGTGAAATAGATCAGTTAAAAATTTAAAAAAAACATTTGGTTTCTTCATGAAGAGTGTGGTGTGATCCAGTGAGCAGGTTAGTGTATTAGCAAGCAGGATGTATTGGGTGAAATGAAGCGAAAGGAGCCTGGGACAGCAAAAATAGGGAAGTAACCTGAAAGTCTAAACAGTGTATGTAACACCTGACATGAAGAGAAATGATGATGGCACAGCAGTGCCAATGACAATGACAATGATGACAGTTGAAGGGGTGCCTGGAATATTAAGCCCTAAGTGACTTTTGGAAAATTTCCAGGTAGCTACAATTGAAATGCCTCCCAGCAATTTTCACAGATTATTCTGGTATTAATTATTATCTTAAAAGAACTAGTAATAAAAACTAGTTATTTTAAGACAATAATTATAATGAAAACCAAAGTAAAATGTGAAAATTGCTAGGAAGTATTTCAATCCTAGCTAACTCAAAATTTTCCACAAGTCTCTTAGGGGTTTATTCCAGGCACCCCTTCAGTTAGTAGTAAAGAAGACAACAATGACAGTGACAGGGATAGTGACAACTTTGGCATTAATTAGTACTACAGTGGTAGTGCTGCTGCTGGTGATGGTGTCGATGATAATGTTTATGACGATGCTGTTGCTGATTCTGATGCTGGTAATGATGCTGATCATGATAATAACGATAAGGAAAATGATGATGACGATGAGGTAACTTATGATGATTCATATGTTGGTTTTTAAAACAAACCTTTAGGGCATCAACATGTTTGTTACATGATTCACACTTGTACTGATTGGCGTCCTCCAAGATCTCCATGGCAACATAACTCATGTACAGGCTCTCCTCCAAGCCACTGCATCCTGAGAGGGTCAGAGGAAGGTCAAGGTAATCTTCCTAGAAAAAGTCATAAATTGATTAATTAATTAAAGTAAATTATGATGACCATCCGAGTGTACATTCTGGTGATAAAATGACAATCATCACAGGAACATTACAGCACACCTTGCAATGATAAAGAACTAATCCTTTTAAGCATTCAAACATGGTTTCAATATCACCTCTCTTTCACTGACTTGACCGCATTCTTGACAAATAACCTGACAATAAAAAGAAATATTTGAGAAACTGTATTTTGGTTACAAAATATAAGTCAGAATAAATTACAAAAGAAAAGGTACTCAACAGATAGTATGACAATAACTAATTAAAGCACTTTGAAATTGATTATTCCTATGCCTGACAACAAATAAATCACATTGACAATAAAATAATGATTACCATTATTCTTTTACTAGCTGCATGAAATATTAAGTTTTTTTTTTTGTTACAAGGTTTTCTAACTGTTAAAAAACATTTTAATTAGTGAGTTTAGCTTATGGTGTATATATCTTCCTACTGCACCCTAGGAGAGAATAGAATCAATCTGTTGACTACCTTTTCTTTTGTATCACATAAATATCATTTGAAAATTTGACTAAGTTGTTGTTCATAAACTTCTTCCACATTATAATCTTCAATATTAAATTACAATACCGTTGTTGGTTTAGAGATCAGGACTTTATGTTTAAAAACAATGAAGATCAGTTGCCTTTGTCACTGATGTTCCATGGTAGAGATTCTTGACCAGTGGTTCTCCCTGTGTGCCGACAAGAGAAGATTCCAAAGCACTAAATAAAATTCGGTTCAATTCTTGAACATCATGTTGTTGAAAGCCCTGGAAATTAAATTAACCAGAAGATAATCAGTGTCAAAGTTTATTGTTTAGGGATGCTTTCTAAGGAGCTAGGTTCATATAGTTTATAAAAGATTGCTTATTTTCGTGTATTAACACCTACGTGTACTATATGTGCCAGTCAAGTAAGCCTGTGGTACATTAATTTATGTTTATTTGTTTTCCATTGATATGCTGTCATGCCATGCATAGTTATCCTGTAATTACATCACCTCGTTTCCTGTCCAACCAAAACTATTGGTCAACTCAGAAGTACTGATACTGTCTTGATCCAACAGAAGAAGTTTTGCGAACAGTTTCTGAAGCTGAAGCGGTATCACTCTGACCTGAAAAATAAGCAAAACAATTTAATTTGCTCCATGGCTTGTTTTCTTATCGAATACACATTCTGTATCTTAGCTGTCAATTCAGGCTGTCATTGCATAATCCTCATAATATGCCAACAACTCATATCTTACAAGTCATTATAATATAAGCAATGTAGGAAATGTGTTTTAAAAGTTTTACCATAAAAAAAGATGATATTCACCTTTGAATTTGCTGTACTGCTGGGTCCATAGCAAAGATCTTCTGCTCTGAGTTGGAAAAGGCCATCTGAGAAAGAATAAATCTTTTTTTGAGCTATCTATGCTAATTTGTTCACAAGCAGGTCCAAAGTGTCATGATCAAGTGCTTATAGTAAGCAATAGAATTTACAAGTAACACAATCCACACGTGGGATAAAAATTAAGATACACACTGACTTTCAGAACTGCCAAGTCCCACAGCCTGCCAGTCTGTGACATTCTTCAGCTGTACGTCAAATTAGCATGAATAAAAAGCTGAATTTCTTGGATTTGTTGTGCTATTTCTATATCCTTACTGATTCTCCAGATTTCAACAGAGATCACCCAATCAGTTGTGATAAAAAAAACCCTTGGACCAGTTTCCAGATTATACAGGTTGACAAATCTCACTGTTGTTGGCGAGATCTCATTGCTGGCGAGTTGGGTTACCTTATCATAAATTATATTATTATTATTATCATCATCATCATTATTATTATTATTATTAATTTATTATTGTTGTTATTATTGTTGTTGTTGTTGTTGATGCTGTTGCTGTTATTGTTATTGTTATCATAATTATAATTCTATACATAAAAAATAATTATTGCTATAATGTAGAACCACGAAGTAAATAACAGATAATTATGTCAAAAAATCAGACTGGATCAACTCCAAGGCCTCCCAAGGGTTTTGAGGAATAAGGCAACATGATCATTTATTTCAAGGGAACAAGGAATATTTTGGGGATAAATTTGAGGAACAAGGGATATTTCTACTATGAACAGGAACTTTGACAAAAAATTTAGGGAACAAAATAATGGAGTTTATTAATAGGGAAGAAGGGAGAAAAAGTGAAATTTTCAAGGGATCAAGGGAACATGCCCCTGGGATGCTCTGATGCAGTCCAAGTGTTGTCCCTGCCTGTAAATCAGCTTTGAATCAGCATTGAATGACAGTTTTACAAAGCAATTTGGTTTACATAAAATGTGCTTCAGGTATACAACAGGGCGGCAAGCAATCCAGTATGTACTGGAATTGATATGGTGTGGGGCAGATTGTAAGGGAAAAGGGGAGAGGGCACTGATCTGATTGTCTGATTGGGCAGGTTTGCAAAGTTATGCTCAAAGCATATATGGCCGTATGTCTCAGCTGGACAAGGAGGATGAGTGAGTAACCTCAAAATATAAATCCAAAAACAACTAAACTAAAACTGCTTGAAAATTACCATAAAATGTAAGCTAAGTTTGTCCTTTTACATTGTATGTTTACCCTATAAGCTTATAAGTTCATTGATATTACAAGCAGCTGATCTAAGATAAATTAAGCCAGATTAAGCTTGTTTGATATCAAAGTCCACTTATATTGGCCCATTCCATTTTAATCACGCACCCACCCCACCCCCCTATTGAGGGTCTAGGAAATCTGAAGCGGGGTGTTTAGAGGCCATTTCTGAGGGGGCAACAATGTTGGTGCCTTTGATCTTTTACAAATTCGGAAGGGGGAAAGTGTGTTGGCACTTTGATCTTACTTTCATGGGGGGGGGGGGAAGAAGTTTACTTTTCTGAGGGGGGTAAAATTCAAAGTTCCTCAATAGGAGGGGGGCAATGCGGATAAAAATGGAATGGCCCATTGGAAGAAAACGTCACCTCTAAATTCAGGAGTAAAGAACAATGTCTGCAGTAGAGAATTTAAATAGCAAGTGGCTCCTTGATTCTGCAGGCCACAGATTCTTGTCTGACCTCTCGGTTCACGAGGTGAGTCTAGCTTCTGTTGTTTCCACACTCCGGTTGCAGTCTCATGTTCGGAAGCAACTTGTTCGGTTTCAAAAAGACACCCGAACATAATTCAGAAGAAAACTAATAATTTGTTAGATAAATATGCTAAATTACCGATTTCAGGTGATTTCAATACAGACTGCACAATCGCAAGCGTAGTTTCCGCTCTTTACTTTATATTCCGCCATCTTGCTTTTCTGTTTATGAGCCTGCGATTCAGTTCGCAACCAATTAACAAATTGACACCTTGTCAGGGTGGGACGGTGGACAGTGTTCACTTTGTGATATTTCACCTTTTGTTCTGTGAAATTAACTTCACAGAAAAAAAAATCGTTTACATCAGAATATATTTTCTTATTATTGACGCTTTTTTCCCTTTTCTCATTTAATTAAAGGCCAAAATCCTGTTTTTTCCCTACAATTTCCAGTAATCCCAACTCCTCCCCACACAGGATTTGAATGTAATTTAAATATGGCGGACTACACGTGAGTTTGTTGTTCTTGTCGGTAAACCTGTGTTCTTCTTTCTGTACAACGCAAGATAATATAAAAAAATCGGGATTTAATACCTGCGAGGATTCGGGCTTGGTATAGCTATATTGTAAACAACTTAACTTGTCGGTCGAGATCTTGCAGATTGGTTCATATTTTCAGAGTACATGGTGGTGATGCCTTCATGCTAGCATTGCTTATTTGTCCATGCATTGTAGAACAGTCACATTCTTCTGAAAACATGCCAAGAACAGATGTAAGTTCTCAAAACCAATTGGGATTAGAGCTACAAAGCGACGAAAAGAAGCCACGAAAATCATCGAAATTAGCTGGTAAAGTTCTCCTTGGAGTTACTGGAGCCGCAGCTGTTGGACTTGTTCTTGTCACGACACCTTTTGTAACGCCAGCGCTGAGAAAAATTTGTCTGCCTTATGTACCAGCGACTGAAAGACAAATTACTAATATATTGCACATGGCACAAGCTGTCAAAGGGCAAGGGTCAAAGTTGGTAGACTTAGGCAGTGGGGACGGGAGAGTGGTGTGTATTACAATTGCATTATTATAATCTATAATTACAAGAATTTTTCAGACTGGTATTCTTGGTTTTCATGTTATGTCATGGCTGCCATACTAGACGACATTAGCAAAACACGAGGGGCGAGGAGTGCGCACTCCTCGCCTCCAGGATTTCGTGCGACATTTTTTTCTCGCGGTTTTCTTTCGCGTCACGCACAACGGACTGAGCGAAAGAAGGACTACTCGTAGTCTACTAGTTAGCTAACTAGCTTCTTTTGATCATTCATCATAGCTGCTAAGCCTTTGTTATTTGAATCTCCTGAGACCATCAATACAACTACTAGTATACTAATGAAGATGCTGCAATCTGTTTTGCTGAACTATCTTACACTGCCGACCATTCATCTCCAGTGGCCAAAGGTTGTTTACAAAATAATGGTGGCACTTTCTGGTTTCCCCTAAGTTTGCGAGGCTGGTTTATAAATTCAACTGGGAACCTTTCCAGTTGAAAACCACAACAGAAAGTGCTCACTAATTCTTTTTTGATTGTGATTGACAGGTAATTGCTGCTGCAAGACAAGGTTACAAAGCACATGGTTATGAACTCAACCAGTGGCTGGTTTGGTATTCAAGACTACAGGCCAGGCTACAAGGACTTAACCAAAAGGCTACATTTTCAAGGGCTGACTTGTGGAAGGTGAAAAGTGTAAAATTAAGTGCCATTTAATGTTTCTATTTAATTGAAGGCATTCGACTGGAAAATACTGCAATGCCTAGGAGGGAAGACTAGGAGGGGGGTGCCTGTTGTAACCTTTAGGGGTTATTCATTCTTTTTTTTTTTTGTGAGTTTACAGACCTCGACTCTGTCTCGGTCCATAAACACACAAAAAAAGAACTTGGCCAATATCTAGCCATCTTGACTGCACACTTACATAACCCATATATATATATCTATTTGCCATATATAAATGTATTGCTGTTCATATAAACAAGAGCATTGAGGATTTCTCCCTGATGAACAAGTCAGTTATTCACAACACAAAACTAACCAGACTGTCCATTCCTTTGAAGGTTAAACTGACAACCTATGACACCATTGTAATATTTGGAGTCTCAGAAATGGTAATTTTATATTTCAGTAGCATTTGCCTTCTTTTCTTTCCCATTCTTTGATTTTAATTTCTGACTAATTCTTTTATTTCTGTTTGGAATGCTTAGATGCAAAAACTGCAAGATAAATTTCAAGTGGAAATGACGGATGATGCTCAAGTACTCGCTTGTCGTTTTCCATTACCAAACTGGAAACCAACACAAGTGATTGAAGAGGGAATTGACAGTGTATGGCTATATCAGAAACCCAAACCGTGAATGATTCTGTATTTGTGACTAATCACTTTGGCAAAGTAAAGCACTTTGGTAATTTTCAAGAGCTACAGGCTGCCACATCTAGTCCATTTCTGTGCTAGTTTTTGCTACTGTGACATTTTTTTTGCCATCTGTGCCAGTAAATTTCCTCTGTCATTCCATTCTATAACTTCCATATAATGTATAGTTCCAGAAAATATCAATACCCATGCATCCAAGGAAGGTCAAAGGAAATTCCAAGGAGGAGGGGGGTTTCATAAGCCAAACTTTTTGATTAACAACAACGACGACAACAACTTTATTTACTCATCCATTTACAGTTTTTTTTGTTTTTGAAGGAAGTGGGAGGGGTATAGATATGTTTTGGAACAACAGAATTTGCAAGTAAAAAAGTTCTCCCTGCAGTGGCGCATTTCAAAATCATGCAAACCCCATTTATGAGACAATCAATGAACCTTGAAGGGAAACAAATAAAACAGATCAAAATCGTCCAGTCACAACCACAGACATGTGCACCACAGGGCTCAGCCTCGTTTAATATTCAGCACATACATGTTACAGAGCAACAAAGTGCAATCTTTGCCTACATTTACATCAAGGAGATGATAGATAGACATTTGCTACTTAACAATCTTATGTGGAACTTAGCTCTGTCTTTCTTATGTCATGTAATTTGTACAATGGGAACAGAACTTAAAAAAAAAAACAATAAGGTTGCTTGAAAATTACTGATGTATTGCTTAAAAAGCTTAGTTTTATTAAACTGTCCTTCCAACAAGATCATCTAATGGTGTGTTCTGAGAACAAGCCACAGTCATGAAGTGTCTCACATAGTGTTGTTGTTAAAGTTCTTCAGCTGCCATGAAACACCAACAAGGCCTCAAGAGTCAGGCTCATATCTAGAATAAGAAAACAGCTAGAATGAGGGTCTTAAGTAACCAATACACTGTATACAAACTAATGCTGTTAGGGACATTTTCTACCAACCAAGACAGTTAGTTTTACATGCCCCTCATTGTTAACTGGAGGTGCATTGAGTAAATGGAGATAGTAGACGGGTGCAGATTCACATCCCTTCCTCCCACCTTCCAGTCACCCCTTCTGATCCCACTGTGAGTTTTAACCAAGTATCACTCAGGCACAGAATGATTCACAAGTACATAAAAATGTACATGTAGAATGTCATATTATAATCTTAGCTTGACAATATTTTGCTGGATTATGACAGTACTTAAATTCTTCAGTATGAGCTGTTGACCTTGCTCCAAAACTATCCTAACATCGCTATAAATTTTAGCAAAGTCCACATCCTGGCCCAATTCCAAAATGGCATCAAAGTCTCTTGCAATTCTTCACAACAGGAGCCCATGTTCAGATATTTTCTAAACTTGGTAAATTTCATATTGATATTGTGGTCTTTTTATATACTTTGGTTCAGTGCTTTACTGTATATCAAAAATGCTAATAGGTATCAAACCTTTCTAAGACCATATTTTCAATGTATTACTCACTTGCGTAATCGAGCTCGTAGATCTTTAATCTGATCATTCTTTGATGTTAACATCTGCTTCATATTCTTGTATTGAGTTGTTTCATTAAATTTCTTAGCAAGATCCTAAACAATAAGACAGATAATTACCACAAGTGAATTATATGAACATGCCAGTGACTAAATTATTCTTAGGATATCTGTTCACGTTGATCACCAACCTTTTCTGCTTCTTCTAGATCATGTTGAAGCTTCAAAATCTCATGCTGCAAAAAAGTTAAATTATAAATAAAATACATTTGAAAATTACAAAGTTTCTCAGAGGTTTTTTAAGTAATATATCAAACATGAAAGACAATGTTTGACCACTTTTCCATACACCGATATTTATAGCAGAGTATTTTTGACGAATTTTGAGATGTGTTCAAACAGGTCTTTCGTATTTGATACATCTTCTCAATTGAAACTAAAACTAAGGAGAAAATGGATAAATAAAACCGTAAAAAATCCATGCTAATTAAGATCTTCTTATATTCAAACAATATCACAGTACTGTCATGATTTCTCTTGTTTTAACTTGATTAATTATTACTGAAAGATACAACTTGTAAATATTTACTTTGCAGTTGGTTAATTCATCATGTAGTGATGCAGCTTGTGTAGACCCCCTTTCTTTAGACTGTGGAAAGAAAAAAAATTGCGAAAAGGGCTTCAGTGATGCGCCACAGTATGCTGTAACTATCAAAAAGTAATTTCAACATTTCTCATTCAGTGGCCAGCATTGAAATTGACACAGAAACTGAAGTATTGATGATATTTACCATTTTCAAATCTAGTTTGGCAGCAGCCATCTGTTCCTCAAGATCAGCTACTTCTTTACCATAGGACTGTACGTGAAAAATAAAATGTGAATATTAATATTAATTCACATTAACATTGAAACCATCCACTCAGATATTGATGCATTGCCTGGCAAAAAACTGCTGGGCCATGCTGTGAAGAGCTAGTGCCCCATTCAGGAGAACTAGCTATTTGCCTTATTCCAAAATGGCCGCCATTTAAGTATTCTTTTGTTTACTTGCAAATTAGCCCTTGTTGCCTCGTTCTTAAACTCGATATTCAAAAGAATATTTTCCCTTAAACGAGGCAACAAGGGCACATTTTCAAGTAAACAAAAGAATACTAAAATGGCGGCCATTTTGGAATAAGGTGTATACTCACGGGTTGCTTCAAGTTACAGAACCATGACTTAAATGGACACAATCATGAGGCTTTTGCTGCATTTTTGGTTAAAATGGCTTTAACATTATGGTGCACAACACTATGATTCATGCACATGCATGATAAGTACTTAGTACAGTATACAGAATACTGGGATGAAGATATTTAAGTGAATTTTTGAAGGGAGGACAGAGACGCAGTGATTTGTCCAAGACAAGTTAAAACTCAGAATTACTGTTGCATGCATATATGTGATTGCACCCGGCTTTGAAATATATAGCTTCTGAGTGCCTAGGTATTGATAGTAATTTATAACAGAACTAAACCACTATTTTTCAGTTTCTATTGATCTATATACATGCCTTAGTATTTTTCATTTTTGGAGCTCACACTTGAGTCCCTTGTACTAACAGAGTGTGGGTTATCGTGGCTTGTACTGTGTACACTGAGACTTTAAACACTAACTCCAGGGGAGGACTCTCACAGAGGATGGGGGTGCTTGTCACAAATTTTGAAAAGAACACCTAAGAGGTGCCAAGATCCTGTTTTGTGGGCATGGCTTGAAATTGTTTTCACCCCTAAGATGTACTAAAACAACATAATAACTGAAACTACCTTTTTTCTGCTCAATACCCTAAAAGTTATTGTGAAAAGCTCTTGCTGTAGACCTTTTGGTGCTGACCATCTCAAGAGGTAACAAACCTGCTTTTTTAAGGGCCCATTAACCGATTTAGGCACGTGCTCGTGCGCGTTGCTAAGGAGGGTGAAATTTCACTTCCGGTTACTTATGTCAGCCTGAGCCCAGAAAATAAAAATAACTCAATAACTTCCAAATTCGCTCACATTTTAGATGTTTTTCTTTGTGTTTCACAAAATGCAAAGTAAAAAAAGTACAAGCAAAGACAAAATAAGAGAAAGACAGAAA
>Ga0126339_10003694_pt1 | contig 11187 bp, 5 predicted proteins | sample OrbTmetagenome_2_FD_92532 | JGI IMG/M metagenome (GOLD analysis project Ga0126339, IMG submission 92532) | Coral microbial communities from Petempiche,Puerto Morelos, Mexico - Orbicella T R C metagenome | ecosystem: Host-associated > Invertebrates > Cnidaria > Coral | place: Petempiche,Puerto...
GAACAAAGCACCATGGGCAATTAGGAATCTTATTAATTTATGCTCATTTAAAATAAGTACAATCTCAGGTGCCAAGAATATGTTTTATCTTTACCCAAAGTTAACACTACCAAATATGGACTCAAGTCATGGAGATATTTTGCAGCCAAGAAATGGAATGAACTATCAAATGACATTGGAATAAAAGTAGGCACCAATGAAATAGTAAACAGAATTAGATCACTAAATTTCGGGGATTAGTAAATTTGTGACATTAGTTTCACTATGTGAAGGTGAATTAATCAACATGACACGAGTGTGGGACAAAGAAAAATTCCGAGTCCCCGACAGGAATCGAACCCATGACCTCCCGAACACCGCGTGGACGCTCTGTCCACTGAGCTACGAGAACTCATGGAGAGCAAGGTCATTTAACTGAGTTCATATATGACAGGTGTCCTGCATACTGCTAGGATCAATGCTATCGAAGTCATCATGAGTAGTGATAAGTTAATAAAGATGGTGAATTTTAAGCCCAGTGTTTGGGAGGTCATGGGTTTCGATTCCTGTCGGGGACTCAGAATTTTTCTTTGTCCCATGCTCATGTCATGTTGATTAATTCACCTTCACATTTCATTACCGAGCTTAAAATTCATCATCTTTATTAACTTAGTTTTAATAGTATTTTGACTGCGGCGGTAATATTGTAATAATAGTTTTGAATAGTTTTAATCAGTATTTAATTTGTGACTTTTACCTCATGAATTGTGATATTAGCGTTGTTTAGTTGTTAGGTTCTCGTTAGTTATTAGGTGGAATACCTGTAAACTAGCTCTCAAGCTAAGCGTATATCCTCGTTAAATAAAGCATTCATTCATTCATTCATGTCAGGTTTATTTCACTTCTCTGGCCCTTTTCAATGGACATCTTGGCATTTTAAGAATTCCATTGGATACTATATCCTTTAAAGTCAATTTAAGTCAAAGATTGTGTCAAGGTTGCCTCTCATAAGCTTGCAAATCCGTATCCTGAATTCACGATAAGGTTTGGCAAAGGTGTTGGAAAGGTGAAGTGAGTTTTAAACTGAAATATTCGTGTTGAGCATGAGGTTGTCTTTCTTTGGATAAGTTTGCTTTGAGGGTTTAGTGAAGATGTTTTATATCTGGATAACTATAAGTCTTACGATGCTATTTTGCTTCTTTGAGTATCGATATATTTCTGTTCTTCACTCAATATTCTTTGAGATATTGTCTCTGAAACTATATATTAATTTTCATCCATCAAATTGTTATGGTACAAACTGTATGGCATTCGCTTTCACTCAGAAATAATCTCTTCGTCCTAGGAAGGCAAATAACGGCCAGCATCCTTTGAGCGAAGCTATTTAATTTGGCTGTGAGAAACTAAAAAAAAGAGATTTTAAACTCCTGAGCCGATATTTCTCTCATCTTTGAATTTTGCTTTGCTAAACTTAAAATTTGGCAGACCACCGAGACGTACTCTCGCCAGACCTTTTCAGTCATGGCAGCCATAGTAGTACCAGCCGTAGTGATTTGCTTAAATTCTCTAATGATTATTTATACAGCTACACTGTACCTAATTGAAGGTAAACAACAAGCTATAGGCACACAATAAGCTCATGAGTGAGCTCAGAATGCATGCACACACAAAACATGTTTGACAAAGCCATCCAAATGGGAAAATGTTTCACTGTGTTTGATCAAATGCCTGACTTCATTCAAATTTTATCGAACACGATTCAACATGTTCAAACATGGTGTTCAAATGGGAAAATGTTCAGTCCAAAACAATGTTTGTTCACCAAACAATGTTTGAAGGTGTTTGATTGCCAAACATTTACTGTTTGGACAGAGGTTAAAGACTTTTTGCATGTTACAGAAAAATGGAACAAACATTTTCATTGATGGCACCAAAAAATTGCTATGTACACGCACATAATAATTATTCTTCACAGTGCTCAGCAACTTTCTGATGGGATGCCTTCATTTTAATTTGACCATTGAATTCTAAGACATCTCAGGGTGGAATTGATATCATTGAGAGAGTAGACAGTGTAAGATTCTCATGCCAACACAATTGATATCTCCCTCCAAACATCTTTGATCTAGACTTTACCTCTATGAACTCTTTGAACAAATTGTACTGTAAACACCAGCAGATAAGCCGCACTCACGGAGAAGCTGCACCCAGAGTTTGGCAACTCAAATTTTGGGGAAAAGTTTTTGGAAGGAAATCCAAATATTTGAAAGGTGGATTCTTGAAAAAGATTCTGTACATGTACGTACATTTCTTGATTAAGTGAATGTAAATGTTAACCTGCGTAAACTCACTAACATTGAAAACAGAGAGTATTTCAAACTAACACCCCTACCTATAATTTTAGTTCTGCAATAGTACGGTCGTGATGTACGTTATTTACATGTTAGTTTATACATATACTTATACTGTTAATATACTTTTCTCACCTAAAACATCAATGGTGGCTGAAATATCACCATAGCTACATGAGTAAGTTCCAAGAATAGCAAGTGTTACATTTGAGAATGAAATGGCAGTCTTTGTCATATCACTGGACCAATAACGCATTCTCTTCACTTCCTCTGTCTTGGGACCCACTTTATACCACTTCACAAGTTCATCTTTTTTCTCCCAAAGTTCTCCATCATTTGGTAATGGTGGTAAAACATTGCAAATCAATCTAAGTATGCTTGATGAGTGTTTACTGTCCATTACTACCTCTGAAGTGTCTACATTTTCCTGTCTTGGATTATCCCATAAATAGCCAACTTTCACAGACGTAGCATTTATTATCAGAGATGATAAACCATAAACCAAGCCTGTTCAGAAAAATAAGAGTTAAATCATTAGCAGTAATGGTTAATATGCCGCTTTCAACAACAAGGATGGCTCAAAATACCATACTTGTCAACATTATTCATTTATTTATTAACAATTGCCTTGCAGTAATGAAGGTTGGGTCACTGCCTGAAACATCATTCAAGGAACTAAATGAATGTTCTTTTGACAGCCAGCTCTGCTGTAACTATAACATTACATACTGGCCTGAAATCATTCTCACTAGCCACAGAAAATTTATCCTCTTGCAATACTTCCATAATTTGAATTTACTCAAAAAGTTCCCAAACAACCTCACATGCCTGTCAGGCAAGTAGCCCAACTGCAAAATCCACTAGCCAATGGGCTATGAGACAGTACTTTCTTTGCTCATTGAAAGTAAGTTTGGAGACCCCTTAAAATTACACAAGAAAAGTGGAACAGACTATACAGAGGTATTTTGCATATTTTCCTACCAAACCAGATGTTTTTAACCAATAATTGATAAAGTTTTCAACACATGTGGTCACATTTGTGTACTGGGTAGCCTTACTGTCCATGCAGACATAATAGTCTTTATAAGACTGTGGTCTCAAGTTAACATAAGGAGAAAAATCTCCTTTCTTTCCAAGAAAATACAGTACATTTATTGGGTACTGTACGACACTCTATCTTAGTTCAGTTGAAAAGCGCCTACTTTACGTCTGAAATTAACTTTTGCACTACATATTGAAACTGTTTTCTTGTTATTACTATTATTTTATTTTAATTAACACACAACAAAATACTGCTGAAACTACTTACAATGTGAACTACTACAAACTAAAATTCAATTTCTATCCATTACTTACAATATTTTCATTTAACCTACTTACTTATATGAAAATATTGTACATATTAATTGAAACTGTCTGGAAAATCCATAACCATTTTCAATTTTAAAAATGCTGAGTACTAGTTAGAAATCAAAATATATATAGCTATGTGTATTTTAGTAGGCTTCAGTTGAAAACTAAATGATGAGTGGGTTAACTTTATGTTAGCTGGAACAGAGCTGTATTAAACTCCATATGTCCTCAAGATCTGAGTAACCTCCCAACCTTAGGCCCAGTTCATACGTTGCATTTCTGCCACGTCGAATTCAATTCAACGAATTAAATTCGACACAAATTCAACGTCTGAATCGGCCACTGCATTTCTGCCGCATGTTCGACTGGTCTTGTCGTACTATCCGACAGATCTAGAAATGTAACACCAATTCAAACATCAAATTTCTGCCGTGTTGAATCTAATTCATACATCATGTTAATGTATTGAGTATGCGTAAATTTGGTCCCGCCAAAGAGAAGGAAGAAATTTGGCTATTCTCGTCCCAATGCAGTCTGAGCTTATTGCAAAACAAACTGCTGCATTGTCAGCCTTCTCCTTCTCATTCCATTGGTGGATAATTTTCGCAAAATTAAAGTCCTTCGTCCCTCAGTATCTCGGACAGTCATATTGAATACTCTACATTTCAGACATTTTCTGTTGACCGACATACCCGACAGCATTAATTCTGAATTAAGTTCAACACAAGTGCGACGTATGAATCGACAGTCGCATTTCTGCCGCTCTTAATTGAATTGAATGCGACAAGGCAGAAAAGCGACGTATGAACCAGGCCTTAACTTCGTTATATCTATCTTCAGATGTACTAATATAAAATGTAAACTCGCATGGTATCAACAAATAGTGACGTTCTCTTTAGACCACTTTAACTACAATGATCAACCTTCGATTGTTCGATTTAAATGTTTTTGTTTACCGTTGTTTTTAATGTTTTTTTGTTTTGCTACAGTTAGAGACAGATAAATGACATTGCGTTCCAGTAACTTATTTACAGATAAAGGTAAAATGAAGAAATATTGGTTCTCTAGTTCAAGTTATTCGTTTTTATGAAACAACAATGGCAATATAAAAAGCTATAAAAGGTCGCGTCATTGTTTTCACTATACGGCCGCAAAGAGCCTGCAGACGTTTACTCCGAAACAAGCTAGGTGTCATAAACCTTTGCCTTTATTGACTATATGCGCGTTCATAAAAGGGTTAGAAAAGTTTGATTAGTGGCAAAAAGCTTATTACTTACCGTTACTGGCGAGAAATGCATAAAAAATTCCAAGTTTCCAAACACTTTTTAACAACGCCATTGTCTTGTCTTCAGTCGTTTACAGATACTCTTCTGGAATCTGCGCCCGCGACGATGGCCTTCTGTATAGCCCTCGTATCCCAGCGGAAATTTTTATATTCAATCCCAGTCTCCTGCTCTCCGTTTGGGCCGCTCGCCCGTCTTTTGAAATTACTTGCGCGATATTTAAGAAATAGAAAACATGTACCGTGTTTTTATCGAGTTTTAGTAGAATTCTACTAGTATACTAATGCAAATGCTGTAATCTGATTGGCTGAGCCATTGCACACTATCAGCCATTAGTGTGCAGTGGCTTGGTGTGGTTGAAAAAATTACAACGTTTCCTCGTTTCTCCGAAGTTTCGAAAGAACATTTAGTAACAACTGAAACAAAATTCCTAAGAAGACTAAAAGGAGAGCGTTTACGGTTTCTGGAATTAAAAAGCTCGAAATTTTTAAAAGAAACTGATAAACGCGCACACACAACTGTAGATGTCAAACAATTAGATTATTCGCTCTCGATTTTTATGAGGCGACAGTTGATGAGGCCGAAGGCCTCATGAACTATCACCTCATAGAAATCTCGAGCTCATAATCTAATTGTTAAGGTGGCCAAATACAGTTTTCAAGAGCCTATGCCTAATTCACCATTACTTTTAAGTTATTTATGCTTTGGCGCTCGTTTTTTGCAAGAGTCAAGGTTAACCACAGAAAAGTTTATTCTCGCAGTTTGACTAAGGTGTGTGGTGTTGCCATGGCAACGGGGCTGGTTAAAAACAAGGCTTAAAAAATAGTTTTTGTTTATTTAAAAAAAATCCAGTCGTTAGACTTTTTTCATTTTTTGTGTTCGGCCCCCTTAAATAGAAACACGATTTTTAACCAATCAGCGCGCGTATCTTCTTGGAACTGTTTTCTAATCACGAAAAATTATACTGTAGTTGCAAGCAGTAAGCAATGTACTTGTAGTGCAAGCTAATCAAAGCTAAAATAGTGCACGTGCCGTAATGTATACAGAACAAGAGGTATCAAAGAACAAAGGCCCGCACCTGTAATCCAGTAGGTTTTCAGCAATGGAAAGTCTTTTGTATTCTAATACTGCGTCATTACTTTGTCCTTAAGCTTGGCAAATAGGCCACAGTGACGTCTTTGGCAGAAGGAGAGAGGCCGTGAGGAGGGGTTGATAAACGCCAACTGGAAAAATAAATTTCAAGTTGTGACCTGAGAGATGGAAAATAAGATGACTGTGACATGTGAGACCTCGCTGCTAATACTTATAAGTCTGTTCCTTATAGTAGTTGAAGGACGTTTAAAGTCACACTTTCCCATGAGCGAACAGAAGGAAGAATCCAGGGGAAAAGGCAAGGAGACAGGTACACGGTTCTTATTTATCTTTCAGTTTGTTTTATTATTCTTCTCTTGATCGTATCAAAATAATTTGCCATAAATTAGCTTAAGAGTTTTTCATTCTAACTAAGTACGCTTGAACAAGATCAGCCAAATGTCAGTTCTCGAAAAAAGGAACATTTTCTTACGTTAACTGTTAACACGGAGCAATTGACCTCCCGTTAATGTGACATATCCAATTACGCTCCGGCCGAAAGTATGGGAAAGAATAAATTGAACAGGATTATTCGGCAACAAAAACAGAGACCAAATGTAAAAAAAAAATAACTGCTAGTAAACTGACGAGCTTTTTATTTCACATTCGATTCACATCTTCTTCTAAAGATTTCTTCAGCCGGCAGATGATTCATGGCGGCTCACAAGCCAAAAGCACGATACGCTTCTGTGGATTGGTGAGTCAGAAGCAAAATTATGGACAAGGTAACTCATAAATATTGCTTTTAGTATTGCTATCAGTACTAATAACTTGGACTGAAATGGTTAAATCTACCGGTCCACCTCTTTCATCTCAGTTCAAACGCATCTGACCGACTATCGGCAGGGCGGTAACTAAAAAACATTATGACTGAGGCAATGTGCATTGTTAAATTCGCTTCCCAGATTGCTTGCTTATGATAACTATAAACAACGAAACGATGAAAATGACTGAGGCCAGTGCCTCGGTTTGCCTCTCACTAGCTACGACCCTGATCGACGTTGAAACTTTGCACACATGACTTAAAATCAGTATCCTTCGTCCGTTTTTGGCGAATCTAGCTAACTCACTTGCTGAACCGGCGGATGAGCTTTGAAACAGGTGAAAGATACATCGCATTAACTTATCCGATTAGTGAAGATATTTATGCTGCTAAGAGCTAGTTTGGCGTTTATAAACTCTGCATACTTAATCCATCGCAGCCTATCTATCTTTTCTAAGTTTAACTTAGCCTTTTCATTTCCATTTTATAGCACTTTGATTGTCTAACGTATACTGACTGGCCCTATCCTTATTATTTTCTTTTTTTAGGTATAGATTTGCAGCCCATTTACAGAAATGTCAATCTTTGCCGTATCACTTCAGTCCAAACGGCAGAAAAGGCTGAATCAAGCCACAGAATGGTAAAAATTAAATGATTTATTCTGTGTGGCAATCTTTTATGTTTCCTTTGCCATCATCTGGTATCGATTAGCTGAGGGTAACAATTGAGTCTACACGAACAAAAAAGAAATGATCATATGCCGATACATTAAAATTGGACACTGAAAAGTTCTTTGTTTTCTTAATTGTCTCAGAAAACTAGTGCTTTTAACATGTTTAAATTCTCTTCTTCTCGGTTAGTGCTTAAAGCCCCGTATGCCAGCTTTAGATTTTTAGCACACGGATAAAACAGTTACATTTTCATGCAGGAACGCTCGATCGTGTTTTGAAAGAAAGGACATCAAATTTCGTCAATATCTCGCAAAGGAAGAATTTAGTACGCTTGGATTGGCACCTGCATTAAATGACAGTCTTATTTCGCGTTTATTCAACATAAAACTGATATTAACTTTCATCTTCAGCCTTGCACAGCCCCTCGAATGTGCGTGGCCAATGAAAGTTTAGTTGAGCAACTTGCTCTGTTGGACGGTCTAAAGGAGGTCACGAGCGCTCTAAACTGCAGTTGCCTTGATCCACGCCCTCCTTGCCTCAGAAAGAACAACATTCGGGTATTCCACTGGGGAACAACGTACGAGAGAAGCGTAGACACTGGCCAGTGCGTTGGCTCCTGCAGTAAAGGTATTTTACATGGACTGCGCCCGAACGTGGTCTTTCAGTAGTCACCTATCAATTATGCATCTGGTGGTGTATGTTTCACAGAAGAAAATATCGCCAAGGATATCATAAAATGTCGCCGGGAGTTACCGATATTATTTTTTCCTACTTACTACCGGAATATAAGTGCTTTTACTAAAGGCTGGGTGGCCATGGGGATTTTAAAATATGATTGACATTAAGTAGAAGCAATATCATTTTTCTTGTGACAGGAAAGAAGACTTGTCATCTCATTGCCAGTAAAATTGTTAGCGTTAAGGGTCCAAACGGTAAGTTTGTTTCTAGTAACCATTTTTGCGCTCTCTGTATTAAGCCAAGTCATTTATGATTGTTAAGTGATGCCTCTCAGGCTTATGAGTCCAAGGACCACTGTGTCAAGATGATTATCAAAACTCTGTCTCGATGCGGTTCAGAACTGAAGAAAAGAAAATGAAGTATTTTATACTTAAATTGTTTTATGAATTTTTCTTTCTCGAAGATATTAGCTCAATAGAGCCACTCTGTTAATTCGAGTTGAAATAAAATGCATTCGATGTTTCCTCGATTTTCTGGAAAAGAGAGCCAACATGAGATAAAAGTGTTTTTGGAGGAAAGATCATGTGAAAGCAGTGATCGGGGCTTTCTGAATTTGGAATCGGACGCACTGATAGTTTAATAGCTCTGCGCGTTTGCGCCTTGACTAAGGAACGTATAAATTATTTCATGAATATGGCATTCTTTTCAGTTTAACGTAACTCGATTTTCTTTCGATTTTTTCAACTGTCACTTTATTTTATTTCTGGCTGATTCCACAGGCGCTCATTGTGTTGAGAAAGTGCTCAGGTGTAGCTGTACGCGAAGCTGTCACCGTGTGTCATTCCATCAGTTGTACAGTGCCACTGTGTTTGACGAGAATACTAGTAGAAATGAAACACTGGAACAGGTTTGTTCGACGTCATGAGAACAATACGTCAGGTTATGTTATACAAACATATTTGGAAGCTAGAGGGGAAGCTAGGGTTCGAAGATTAACACTGTTCTCGTTTCTGCAGGTCATTGATGTCGGGCGCTGTGTTGGAGAATGTTCCGGAAGAAAGAAGGGACGTTGTATTCATTGGTGAGAATCTTTTCCATACTATGTAAACAAGGGATCATTCCTATACCGGTTCAAAACTTAAAAACGTATGCCTGCTATGTGGTAAAAATTAAGCAAATGACGGTAGATTTGTCAATTCGAATGACTCGTAAAATATACTCAACACAAAGAAACATGTGATTTTATAAGAATGATGCACTCAAGGTCACGTGACTTTCATCGTGAGCTTATTATTCTTTACAGGGTGGATAATCCTGTATGGCGTCCAGGCTCTAACGTCCCGCCCAAAGTGTGTATGCTGTCATCTCCACCCAGAGAGACTGGAGGTAAATGTCGCCCCATGTCCATTGAGAAGAAAGTTTTGTATGCCAACAATGGAGCCCTAAAGACCGTAAACGTCATAAAACGTTGTAAATGTTTTTAACGTATAACTGATGAAACTAATATTTAGTCCAAGAATTGCACTTAAACATAACCTACTGACCGATCGACCATACAGTAAACGAGCTATCTGTGATCTGATTGGCTACAAAGGGGCCGTCTATTGATCGATAGATCACAGCGGGAGCTGCTCAATCTTTGACGAAACCATTTCAACTTCTTGTTTTGCTGAAGTTTCTGGAATAAAAATAGTTTTTGTTGTTTGATAGATCGGTCAGTGGGGTATACTTAAACGATTAGATGGCTCCCTCTGGGTTGATCTTATCCGAACTTTAACGTTTGACTTGCCAAAACCTCAAGCTAGCCTCTTATTAATGAGTCAATAGCGATGTCCCTTTAATTTTTATCATTTATCTATTCATTTGCTCGTTTATTTTTTGGATGACTGTTCGCTTGTCTGTTTATTTTAATTTACTGAATACAGAAAAGGACTGGATCGGACTGAGAACCGACCTCGGTGACGTTATGAAGTTCTCCTAATTTCATAACGCCATAATTTCTTATTCAAACACGATCCATCAGATTCAAACTAAGAACTAAATTGTGGCGGCGAAATATTCCATAATTGATCACTTGTAAAGTAAGGTCAAGAAAAAATACAAGAGGATGTCATTCTTCACATTACAATTCCGAATCGAGGCGCAATTTTTCAAACTTTGCAGTTGTACATTGTTTTAATAAAAAGAAATTTCTTGTTGTCGAATTTTATTTTCCAGGCACTTGCGCCAGATATATTATTGCCATTAAACCCAATTACACCTGCAATAAAAGCATCTCAGCTAAAGTTCGTATTAGTCAGACGTTATTAGCTAAATAAAACATCAATCTAATACTTTAGGAAGAGTTTTACGCAGCGCTACAATTTATATTAACGCTAGTTCACTTAGTCTCCTTCGCAGCCGTTATTAGGGACGTCACGCAACGCTTCTCCCACACTAGCGGAGAAGCGTTGCGTGACGACCCTAGTAACGGCTGAGACTAGTTTTCACTAGGCTCGATTTCCAGCCGTTTTGGAAGTCCGGTTGTTTATCCTCCTCCCAACGAGGCGAGGAACGTGGGCTCACAAAATGGCTGGAAATAGAGCCTAAGTTTTCACTGGCACATCAGTAAAAGCATTCAGGTATAAACAACGTACACAGACACGATGCAGTAAAGATGAACTGAAGATGATGCGTTAGCGCCCTTTGAAAGGAACATTTACTGAAAAGCGTTACAGCACCGTACTGCCTCTTCTGCAATGCTTGTGCTTTACTGAATGGCTGGTTTGCAGTGTCACGCAATCAAAAATAAAAATCATAACCACTCAATAAATTAAGTGAAGAAGCTGGGATATGAAAGATGATTGATATATAAACAACCTCGCCAAGATTTAGGGCTGTGCAGTTTTTCATATTCCCGTTATTCGGAGAAGTGTTTCACACAAATTTATAGAGCTCTGTATGGAGTCGCCATGTTTGTGCCCTCGGAGGGACACAAA
>Ga0126339_10003696_pt1 | contig 11184 bp, 6 predicted proteins | sample OrbTmetagenome_2_FD_92532 | JGI IMG/M metagenome (GOLD analysis project Ga0126339, IMG submission 92532) | Coral microbial communities from Petempiche,Puerto Morelos, Mexico - Orbicella T R C metagenome | ecosystem: Host-associated > Invertebrates > Cnidaria > Coral | place: Petempiche,Puerto...
TAATAATAATAATAATAATAATAATAATAATAATAATAATAATAATAAATTATTAATTTATATTGGGCTTTTTAACATAAAATGATCAAAAGCGCATTACAATATTAAAATATTGCTCGTAAAGATAAGATAAGGATAAGATAAGATAAGATACTTTATAGTTACGCTTAGCTAATCAGCCAGTTTACAGGTAATCAACGGCCCGAGTATATTCAAAAAATTAAAACTAAAAATGTACAATAATTGATCATATAAAACTATAAAGACCTATAAACGCAGAGAACTAGAAATCTAAAGAATCAAATCACAATAAGTTCCATAACATTTGGAAATTCTCTCAAAATATTAATTGTGAGCCTGCCGGGCTGGTGTAATTTGAAAAAAATCTCAAATACCACAAGTTGTGGAAAATTCTTACTGATAACCTGAGCTTCCATACTGATTTATCTACAATTACTTATTTATTATACGACTTAAAAAATTACGAACGCGCGCGCCTGCGAGGTAGATTAAAAATCAACGATACATTGGCTGGCTCTCAGGCAATCTCAATGAAGTACTAAATTTAAAATTTTCTCAGTCATAATAAAATATCAAAAAACGAATACTTTCTATTCAGTTTGGTGCTGAGTCATAAGGTTCTTGCAAATGTTTCAAGGATTTAAGCTGGGTCACTGCCCTTACGGTTAACATTTTTTACGGCTAACGGTTAAAATTTCCCAATTATTTGGCCCGTTTTATCCCAGACGATCCCAGACCAATCCTCCGGAAACTCCTTCAATTTTATGAGAGGGGATTGGATCGAAAATCTCAACGCACGCGCACAGGTGATGGTCACAACGAAAAATGGCGGAAAATGGTGAGGTTTTGAAGTTTGAGGTTAATAGCTCAAGTCTTTGACATTATTCCAACTAACAAACTGCGGTAACTTCTTTTTGTCGCTTTTGTTTCAGCTTCTCCCGCTATAGCTGCCGAAAATGAGGATTCTATAGGTAAAACAGGAATAGCACTATTGATAGGACATGTTATGTGAATCTCTCGATCGAATTTTCGGGTGCATTACTGGTCTGAATGTTTTGACAGTTTGCCAGATTTCTTTTTATAGAATTTGTTTGTATTTATGTATTTTATTTTTTTCTGTTGTTCTGCCAATTTTTCATTCCAGGAACAAGTGGCTCTGTGCGAATTTTAGCGCCGCCGAAGTTTATGTTGAGACAAGATACGTCTGGGAGAGTGACGGTACGTAAATAAGTGAAACATCCAATGTCTAGCTTGCTTTTGTGCTGTTTGAAAACCAGAAGGAAATATTATTTTATTAGCTTTTCTTCATTAACTCTTTAGGTACTTTTGTTTCAATCAAGACGAACTGTATTCTTGTATTTGAATCGTTTAAAGTCTTTGAAGTTTCAATTTATTCACGCTGTAAATTTACGACGTTGTATCAGTATGGTGCATGTAAACGATTCCTTGTGCTAGCTAAACTTGTGTTATAGTTATGGTAAATACAGAACTCAACTCAAAGCACTAAAACCTGACGTCAAGATACCTCAAGGTTTTAGTAAAAACCTGGAGATTGATTGACTGCCGGGTAAAGATTAATGAAGGGAAAGTGTCTGTTTTCTGTTCATGAATAACTTAAAATATAATGTGCCTTAACCAACACAAGAATTAACGTTTTTTTTTTGTTGTTGCTTTTGTTGATGTCTGCCATTTTGACTACATGACCAGAATGTGAGAGACTGTCAACAAGTCATGAGTTTTGTGTCTAGCAAGCCAGTGAATCAAGAAAGAATTATAATCTACCTAAGAACTACAGATTTTGCACAGGACTGGTGCTAGACAATCACCTTAGCAAACCAAAAACAAAAATATGCAAGGAACTTGTTGTATCCTGTCAGCTTATAACCTGTTTCTGTGAGATTTTTGTATATCATTGTGAGACCATCCATCTGCACTTAAAACCAAGCAAAGCTATTAATCAATATAAAAGCTATTAAGCCAATTACTTTTCAACACCCAAGTGAAAACTGCCCTTTATCCAAAGATGATTTACCAGTACCGGTAAATGCAATTGAAAGGGTAAAAATTGTTGTCCTTTGTTTTCACTCTAGAATGCTTATCCTGAGGATGATGCAGAGGAGGAGGAGGCTGAAAATGAGGAATTCCACTCTACTGGAGTTTCAGTTAAGGTACTTTAAAATATGTACTACTTATACAAATTTAGTATAACGAAGAAAGTGATGTTTAATTGTTAACATCTTTTAAGCTCTTTGGATTGAAAGTTTCGAGTTTCTGCTAATTTTGCTCACTCTGTAGGATGAGCTTTAAGTTTTGAAATCCTGTTATTTGAACAAGAGTACACTAGCAAGTCAGTTATTGGATGAAGGGAAATGTTTTTTTCCCCTCCAGACTTAAAGGAGCTCAGGCACAGCATACTGAGTTATTTTGGCCACGTACAAAATTACCTTTAAATTGAAGGAAATCCTGAAAATAGTAGTTTAGTAAGATAGATACATGTAAATGTCAAAGAGATAATAATGAATTAAGAAACAAGGATGGTTAAGGATGGAGAAGATTAACATGGATTACAAATGATAACCTTGAAAAATTTGGGCTAAATTTTCAAGATGTGCAAACCGTGACATAGTTCCTTTAACTTTTTTGTTAATAGAGATCAGCAGATATGGAGGAAAGGAATGATGATTCGGAACCAGAGGAAGGTAACAGAAGACTGATAAGAACTCTTTTAGTATTAAGAATATAATTAAATTGTTTTGAGCTTGTTATTTTCTTGATTAAAATCAATCTTGCAGATCCATTATTTGTCTGAATCGAGTTTTTATTTAGGGTCTTTCATTTATGTTACAAGTCACGGAGTATTTTGTAATGAAATATGGTAACCACAGATTTTTATCTGATAGACTTAAAGCAGATATTTACATCCAGAAAATTAATAATTCTTCTCTAGTCAATTGAATTGCCCCAGAGAATTGATTCTAATGTCTTGTACAGGTATATTTGTTAAAGGTATCTTATGTCAGTTGGTATACTGCTGTAGCTGTACATTTGTGTATGTATACATATGCATGTTTGCATAAAGAATACATTGTTTTATTTTATTTTACAGCTGCTTGTTCATCACCAGTAAAAAAGGCAGCAAAACTTGAAAATAAAAATAATGAAGGTACTTGTTGTAACTGTAACTTGTTGTAACATCTTTACTATCTTGTTTAAAAATTACAATATTTAGAGAGGAAGCCACGTCAGCCTTAGCTGGTTTTCATGCGGGTTCTCTATCCTGGTTGAATTGGATTGTGGTTTTAGTGGAGAGAGGAAAACCGGAGAACACAGAGAAAAACCCTCAGAGCAAGGCAGAACCAACAACAAACTCAACCCACATATGGCACCAGGCTGGAATTGAACCCAGGCCACATTGGTGGGAAGAGAGCACTCTCACCACTGTGCCAACCCTGCTAAACGTATTGTTTCACATTGTGATAATAACTATTCATGAACTTTTATTTTATCTACTTTCAGAAACAGAGGAAGTTAAACCTCCAAAGCTTCTATTTAAACCATCCATTCTCTCTGATGTGGCAAAGAATTTGACAAGTTCATCATCTAAATGTACTTATAACAATAACAATTATTTATTTGTTTTTCTTGTGATTCTGTGTTTAGGATTTATAATTAATAGTTATTATAATTAATTATTAAGGGTCATTACTATAAGCAAAAATGATGTTTTTTTGGCAAAGACAAATATACTTTACTTTTTTTAAAAAAAGAAGCAAAAAATCCTGATTACACTGCCTATGCACTTGATTTTAAAACTAGCTGGATTCCTGGCACTTGAACAGACAAAACAATTATCACAAATAAACATAACATAGTTTGGGATCCAAATTGGCAGGAGGTTGTCTCTTTGGCTCTATATAAACATTACTGTGGCATTGAACTCAGGACTACCAAGAACAAATTGAGCTAGTAGAAAGATAGAGGCTTGCACTTAAGACCGGGTCAATAAAGACAGAGAAATAAGTGGTCAGATTCAATCTGCAGATAACAAGTCATTTTCCATGCAGTCAAAGAGACTATTATTTTTAGCAAGCTTGACCATCTTCTTTAAATTATTATAATGGGCTTCACTCTAAAATAATATTGAAATCTTTATTATTTTACTGATGACATCTTGCAGGCCTAAAACACCATTGTTTCATCAGTCACCACATGCTCCTACATTTATAATTCAACAATTTGTAACTTAAATTCCTTTTCTGTCTTATAGTTGATAGAAATTCCACAACTTCTCCAGTTCCAAAGGTATGTACATCTTACATTTAGCCATTTTTAGCCCCCATAATCCCAAACTTTACAGTTCCAAACCTTTAAATCTGGCCCCTTTCTTGACAAGAAAGGGGCCAGATTTAAAGATTTTGAGTCATTCCATGAGTTTTGGATTCCATGCACATTTGGAAATATTTTAAAGAGAAAGTCTGTATTGAATGATTTATAAATCAAAGGTAGATCTTAAAAGTTATGATCTGACAGACAGACAGCCTGACTGACTGACTGAAGAGTGAGTCACACGGAGATAAGGTTGTTCTGGGATTATAGTAATTATGCCACTTTGATCCTGAAATAAGCCTTTCAGTGCAGTAGTTTGAAAATGTTAGTTGCAGTGATATTTCTCTCAGCATGACAGGTTTTACTTAATGTTGCTTAATTCTGTTTATTTTTTATAGACATTTGGGGTGTCCAGTGGTGAATCTTCTGCTACAGAGCAGAGCACAGACACATCACAGCGCTCACATGAGTCTGCTCCTGGAGAGCAGCTGGCAGGAATAATTGGAGCTTCTTCTAAGAATTACTTTGAACAATTTCTCACTGGCCCAAAAGAGTGAGTTGAACTGATATAACTTCATGTTATTTGTTGTCTTCTTAAATAAGACATTGTTACATGTTTATGTGGGTGAACCTGCAGTTCATGCAAGCATTCTGTGAACGGGGAGTATGGATGTTTTCTGGAGCCACACAATATTTTCTGCAGAGTGGGATTGCAATAGATAAGATTAGCCTTAAGAAAAATAGCGATATGGGAATAAAAGTCTGGGTTGTAAGTGTTGGTATTCTTGTTACATATTGCAATCTTTCTCTTGCCAGATCCTCTGCTAAACCCCCAAGTGGATCATTTGTATTTGGACAAAACATGGGCGAACGAGTTATGGTGAGGGTTGCAAAAAACAGATCTTCTTCACTCAGTATTGTACAAATAATGCAGAGATGAGTGCAGATTTCCTGTGTTTCTGTCTAACACATTATAATAACATTGTGCATTATTTAACACATTGTAACATTGTATTCTGTTAGTTTTCTGCTGACAATACTACAAAGGAGGAAGGACCTAGTGAGACAACAGAGGAGAAACCAACAGACACCAACAGCACTTCTAAGGATCACAAAACAGGTTCAACAAAAATATCATAAAATAATAAGTTTGTGGAGTATCAATAGTGTAGTTCTAATGTATAACTGTAACAATTCACTGTCAGAGACAGCACACAACTCTATTTATGTGTTGCCTGCAGTGCAGGCGTCATTTTCAAATGGGACACTTGATACATGTAGATCAGGTTTTAGATGCCGCCATCTTGGAGTGTAATTGAATGTTTGACTGGTACAGAGTACCACCTCCCACCTACTCCCTCCACAAATTTTCCCTCACCGCAACCCTCCACAGTTACCAAATCCAAGATGATGGCCTAATACAACAATGTGCACTAGCGCGGCAATAATACACCTGCACTACAGGCTAATTTATGTGTCTCTTTAGGCTTGTATACACAACATGGCTCTTCAGTCTGTATTGTGCACAATGTTACAGACAATAAGTTGCCCATGTTACAGCAGTCCTGTTTCTGACCTCCGACTATTAACCCCAAGGCAGTAATCCAAGGTATCATAGTAGGGTGTGCTAGGGAAGGCATTCTGGACCTCGACTAGCACTACAACGACTATCTCATTTTACGCCCCAGAGGTTATTTGCTGTTGTCTTCTTCGGCATCCAGATACAATAATGGCCCCAAAGATATCCAACAACTTGGAAAACATTTAGCAAGTTTACCCTTTTACCCTTTGGGTTGGTCTGTGTTTGTTCAGTGTTATGTATCTTTGTTTGCTTGAAAGCTGAAAAAAGTGCAATATGTAAGTTGTTTGTTTGCATGTACTTATGATCTGGAAAATGTGACCTTTTCATTGCAGACGAGGAGCTGAGAACGCTAGCCGATTTGGCGCAATCCTGTGCAGATGCATCAGGTCCCAGCTCACCCAATCAGGATAAACCTCACAAGTCACTAGCTGAAGCAGCAATGGCATACCAGGAGGAGCATCTCAGTCCACCAAAATCCCAGCCTGCACGGGTGGCTGTTGTCACAGGTGAAGAAGAGGAGAGAAATGTTCTTCAGGTAAGTATTGGGTATCCTGTGGTTCAGTGGCCAACAGGATGTAGCACTTGAGATCAGCATACTGAGGTGCAAGTCAAGTTCTTGTCTAAAATGCCTTGTGTTAGGTTCTTACACAAACAGTTGTATACTCTTAAGCAGAGGCCTAGGGGGTGAACAAATTTAGAGCCTCTTCATATGAGCCATGTCAACTGGGCTGGCTCAGTTTCTGAGATCTTGCCTCACCACTCTTTCCTTTGTAAAAATTTTGTGTTCATATGGAGATCTTACCAGGATGAAAATTTCCCATATGAACACCAGGGTTTCATTAAGGGCTGGGTACTGGACAAATTGACCAGCTGTGGGGATGATTTTGCCTCTTTAGTTTGACCATCTAGGGGAAAGTTTCTCTTAAGAAGAAGCTCAGTTCAAAACCGTCCTGTGGAAAAAATTAATGAAACCCCTGGATTACTCTAGCCTGGGTGACCACAACAAAACTTTTGTGACAAAATAGGTTCAATTTCACAACATAGCATCCAGGATGGCAACATTTTTGTCCTGTGTTTATTTCCACTTCACAAGTATACAAATCACCTTTATTAGTAAAGTTACACAAGCCCACAAAGATACGATAGTTGCAAACCATGCAAGTTCATGTTCCAGAGTTTTGGTTTTGTTTCTTAAATTTCTTCCTGGTTGATATGGCTGAAATTTCCCACATGATCCGACAACAAAATTTGTCCCGGTAACCAAGCCACCCGGTTAGCAGGTTCATGTGAAGAGGCCCTAAGTCTGCATTGCAGATTACCTCCAAGCTTTTGTTATACTTCCCTAGCAGTTAGTGCAATGGTAATCATTCAGAAACCTGGATGGAGAGAAACATTGTAAGAGCAATATGTCTTGGCTATAAAGAACATGCCAGTCACCCCAACCAGGGCTAGAACCTGGACACAATCTGCTGCAATAAGCCTTCGACAACAGTTACAAGAATTACATAAGGAAGTTTGTTTGTCATTATAACACCTTGTTAATTCTGTGTTTTTTAGAGCAATTGTCGGTTGTTTGTGTTTGATACTGTAACTCATTCGTGGAGAGAAAAAGGAAGAGGTGTGCTCAGATTGAATGACATGTGTCAGTCAATGACAGAAGGTATCTTCCAATCCAGGCTAGGTAAGTCATGTTCTCAGAATTCATAGCCTTTTGAATAGAATACAAGGGAAATCGTAGACAAACAGCTGTGAAATTTTGTCATATGGCTATCTAACTTTCTTCAATTGTGACACTTGGCTCATAAAGCCTCTTGCATCCAGTTTCGGTAATTACACTGTATCTTTCAGTAGGGCTATGTAACAGGGTTTTCATGAAGGGCTGGGCACCGAGCAAATTGACCAATTGTGAGGATGATTTTGCCCACCTGGTTTGACCATCTGGAGGAAAGTTGTTCTTACAAAAAGGTTCATTTTTACAAAGTTTTGCCTGCCTGTGAAAACCAGTTGCCTTCTTGCTGAAAATGTGAATGAAACCCTTGCTATGTGATTATTGCAAGGTGACTCTATCGTCCCTGCACAGGCTTCTATCCCTCTAACAATCCAGCAGGGTTGGAGCTGTTAGACACGAGAGTCTCAGCAATTAGGTTATTGAAACATGCAGGCTTCTGGCAAACTAGCAAGTCCAACGTGAATTTTGATGTTTATTAACTTATAATTAACTGACAAAGTTACATCACTGTGATTGGCATAGAGCAGGCAAATTTATCTGTAATTTTTAATTGCATTGCAATGCTCATGCATTCAAAAATTCCACATTCATATTAAATGAAGTATTACATGAAAGCTCAAGTAACTAAGGATTTACCCTATCAGTGATATTTGAAATTTTTTTCCAAATTACACTCGCCTAACGGCTTGTGCAATCTTGAGAGAATTCTCAAATATCACTCGTAGAGAAAATCCTTAATTGCAATTGCATTTATACGATTACCTATTCTAAGTAAAGTGACGAATGACGATGTGCTTTTTTTAGTGATGCGCACCCAAGGAAGTTTACGTGTTGTCCTCAACACTAAACTGTGGCCAAGTATGACTCTAGAAAAAGGAAATGAGAAAAGTTTACGAATCACTGCAATGGATAGTGAAAAAGACATTAAAATTTACCTTATAATGGTGAGTACCAGTTCAGTTTCTGTTCTTAGTACATGGTTTGAACCCAGGAGTATCAGTAGACTGACCTTGGAAGTTGGTACACTAACTTAGAAAAAAACCCTCTCAACAGATGTCAACAACAACTGGCATCTTGCAAACGACTTATTCCCGACATAAACGAAACCAACAAACGGCCCTCTAACAGACCGACTTAATTTGACTAACAGTAGATGGACCTCAAACAGACTGACTTAATTTGACTAACAATAGATGCATCGAAACTTACTAGAACCGACCAAAGACTGTTGACAAATTTTACATGGCGTTTAGCCATTACCATTACGACCAATCAGTTTCAACAGACCAGACTTCCAACACCATCTACTAAACATTCAATGAACGTGCCATTCCTGAACATCTCTCTTCAAGAACATTAGTCACGCGTACACGTGATGAGCCCGTTTATTTTCTCCCGCAGGCCGCTCCAAACGATATCCAGCGTTTGTGGACCGCCATTGATCGTCGCATCCAGGCCTTGAAGCGCGGTGAGGATATACAAACACAGGAAAAAACCGCTGACAAAGATCATGAGGAAGAAACCAAGACCGAGCCGGATGATGAACTCAAGGGGACTGAGCCCGAGGACGATGATGACTCGGTTAAAGATCGATGCGAGGCCCCGGATGACAGCAGTAATGAGTCTTGTCCCAGGGAGGAGGGCAGGAAAAAGGAAACGGTTGCTGATGACGATTAATAAGACATCGAATAAACAGTGATCGCGAACAAATTCTGTTACTCAATACAGTACAATACTGTGCACTCTGGAACAACTTCCCATGTCAATTCTATGTGACACTGACGTAACTGTGTGAATATTTCGTCTCATTGGCGGCTGTCACGCAACCCTTCTCACCATAGTTACTACGTTCTAACCGAGGGGCGTTGCATGACGACGCTTGAAATGAAGCCTCTGAAGACCAGAAAGAACTTAAAGAAGAAGAAAAACATGGACATAACTTGTTTGCCGACCTACAACACTGAACTTTCATTTTGCTGCTGAATTAAATATCCTTGAATTAATAAGCAATCGCCACGTTTGGCCTCTTCAATTCACTTATCTCGCACAAAGTATTTTTCCTTTCTTCGTGCGGCGTGAGCCTGCGCGCGAATCCACTGGATCACATGAGAGATGCCATACCTGTCCCAATACAGTTGTAGAAAGTAGTTTTTACATTTAGTGGCCTCTTCCAGATTCAGGTCCACAGGCGAGGTATAGGCCCGTAATGGACAATCTCTGTCGTCTTCGCACACAGTTAGTATAGGAAATAGATCGGACGGCCTCTCTCTTAAAAAAATAAACTGAAACATTTTCAAGTGACACTTGTGATTTTTAGCGTGTTATTTGTTTGGTACGATTTTCTTTGAACTATGTGTTGAAAATCATTTACAAATTAAACATTTCTTGAAGGATTGTTGTCATCGCGCATTTGAGGTGTTATATCAAAAACGATTTTTTTTAATCACATTTCCAAGCTTCGAGAACGGAGCTGAGCATACACCTCTCGTAGCGGAGTACCGTATTTTTAACAGACTTTGAGGTGTTTGGAAATTTGATGGCTTGCTCGAGTTTTTGATGTACTAAGCAACTCAATCGAACCTAAAACTAAGTAGAAAAACAGGCAAATCGTAAAATTCAATAATGACTAAGATCCAATATCAACTTATGATGATATGTTAATAATTTGGGAACAATCAAACCGGAAATCTCTGTACGGACAGTACCCGTCATGTTCGCATGGGAAATTTTTCCTCGTAGACAACTGGACTCCTGCTATGAGAGAATAATTACAAGGTTTCATTCCATTTTGTATCGTAATTATAAAGGACTTGTGATCCGGGCTGAACTGTTGTTCAAAACCCTTTATATCTACAAGGATTTGATCCAGTTTAACTAGACTCCTTTTAACCTGTATCTTCGGTGTAGATTGCCCAAATGGAAAATAAGATATTGAATTGGCAGTCTAACTGGTTGGTTATCCTTTCACCACTAGGCCCCATGCTATCTTACAGTTGAGTTACCCCAGAGTCGCTACGTTATTCTCTAAAGGGAATGCGTCTAAACTCACTTCCAGAGTCTCCTTTGGAGCGTGCACTAATTTTGATTGGATGAGAAGAACTGGGAACTCGTTACAAAAGCAATGTTTCCGTCTTCCACAGGCTGTTTCCCAGTTTGACATATTGGTACTCATCGATCAACCCTTCTTGTTACCAATTCCCGCTGTCAGCTTGAATGTGATCGTCAAAGGGGGTTCCACGAAGCCGCTTTACTAGAAATTATTTTGCTGTGGCGGGATTGACGGTACTGGTACTAGACGGATTATTTGTATCTCAGATAGTCTCTGTCTAGACAGAAGTAATAATCAAACTTGATAAAAAATGTAAGACTGATCAAACAGTTGGGTCGAAATGTTCTCTTTTCCAGTTCTAATCTGATGCAATATTTTGTCAGCTAGGTAAAACTTACCTCCATCACGGCCTGAGGTTAGTTTAACCCAACTGTGCTGAAGATGGATTATCGATCTGTAGCAAATGAGTTGCAAAAA
>Ga0126339_10003697_pt1 | contig 11183 bp, 3 predicted proteins | sample OrbTmetagenome_2_FD_92532 | JGI IMG/M metagenome (GOLD analysis project Ga0126339, IMG submission 92532) | Coral microbial communities from Petempiche,Puerto Morelos, Mexico - Orbicella T R C metagenome | ecosystem: Host-associated > Invertebrates > Cnidaria > Coral | place: Petempiche,Puerto...
CCCCCTCAAAACACTGTTTTCTGAGGTTTGTCTCCTGGACAACTTGCTTATGGACAGGATGAACTTAATTCCATACTTCTCGAACCATTCATTATTACGTTATCGTGTTTATAGTGAACACCATTTTTTAACACTTAGGAGCTAGTTATTCATTAACTATCGGTGCATGTGACCTGAAAAAGCTTATTTTTGAACTCAGAGTGCAAAGTCCTTTAACGTGGTACCAAAACTGTTCCACAGAGTTGTTTTGCAAAAAAAAAGAAATTATGTGTAAGACCCCCTTAAGTAAGTGTAAATTGTACTCAATGACGTAAAATAAACAGTTTGGTTTGAAAAAATGGAAACAATTTTTCAACAGTGTTAAAGAAACTCCGCTGGAAGGCGCCGTGGCCTCGTGGTTAATGCGCTCGTCTCCGAATTGACCGGTCCGGGTTCGTACCTGGCCGGGGACATTGTGCTGTTTTCTTGGGCAAGACACTCTACTCTCACAGTACCTCTCTCCACCCAGGTGTATAAATGGGTACCTGGAAAATTAATGCTGGGGGTACGATGGACTAGCATCTCATCCAGGGGGTGAGTAGAAATACTACTAGTAGCTTCATGCTACAGAAACCGGGATACGCTCTGGCCTGATGGGCCACTTGGCTCGTATGCAGACTTTACCTAAGGACACTCTAGTCTGTGGCCGCGTATCTATATATCTAGACTTAGACGATAGAAACACTCCGTATTTACACCTCTTCCCCCTCCCCACCCCTGCGCAATGTTGGTAAAACACCTTACAAGTGGTACATAACTGCATTTTGCTAGTTGTAACATTGAAAACGGAAAAGGGGTGTGAACACTTAAATAGAAATGATGAACACACACATAATGTAAAGTCCTCCATGTATTTCAGCTACACTTGATTGAGATTAGAGGTTATTTTGATGCACGTTTTGTTCATATCCTTATTTTGTGCTCGTTTTTCGTTTAGGAATTAGCAGGTACACTACCGTGTACACTACTGCTTATGAATTCCCCCCCTCCCTTTCCGATTAGATGTCCATCAGTCTGTTAGCTAAAGCATTCCGTACTACATTGCTCAGCACTTGCACTCTCACTTATATTCCAGTCCGTTCCCGTTTAAGTGGAATAATCGATAAACTCATTTCTTTGTGTCAAAGTTGTTCTGATTAATGTGCAATTTTCTGCAAATTCGGTTGGTAGTTGAGCCAGATAGAGTTCTTACTTTCAAAGTTTGTTTATATTGAGCATGATGAGCCAGCTGGTAAATTGATAATGATTTCCATCAGGTGGTTGCTCACCAGATACTGAAAACGAACGAAGATCCATGTAACAAGAGATGAAAAGAAGAGATTTTGCAAAACAGTCAATTTGACAGAGAGCAATTCAGCGCCGTTCATGTGAGGTCATGTCAAGGGATGGTACTGTAAGTATAGACTGCGAGTAGTCTCTCTGTTGCTCTAAATACTCAGGAAGAACGCAGACACTGAGCGTAGCACGATATTCCAGGGGACGAGCGGCGAAGCCGTTCGCCCATTGTTTAGCTAGTGTCTGCGTTCTTCTTTTTAGAGCAAAAGAGATACTGTTCACAGTCTACTGTAAGTACAATCAGTGCCCGGTTTTTCGAAAGCTGCTTAAGGCTTATCTAGGGTAAAAAGTTAACCTGGGAGTTAATTTCTCTCAGCAAAATAAAGTTTGTGAGTCCCAATGTTTTATGGAGTTTGAGATCAAACTGAAGGACAAAACATAATAACAGAGATCTTCACTGAGGTCTCAAAGCTTAACTTGTGAAAAACTCAAGCTATTCCTTTGATAGTTGAATAGTGCTTTGAACAACCGGGCCCAGGGACTCAGGTAGGTTCAGTATTGGGGAGTTTACCTTGGCACAACGATGACGCTAAGGGCAAACTCGGATGCAGAAGTGATTGATAGCTGGAACCAAAAGGTCGAGACAGCAGAAAGCAAATCGTAACTTTTAAGAAAATTACATTTTTAATTTGTAAGACATGTTTCGATGTTACTAACATCATCGTCAGTTACAGAATATTTGAAAAACTGTTAGGACTATATAACAACTATGCGTGTTTCGCCTAGTTGTAATATAGTCCTAACGGTTTTTCAAATATTCTGTAACTGACGATGATGTTAGTAACATCGAAACATGTCTTATAAATTAAAAAATGTCGTAATCTTCTTAAAAATTATGATTGATAGCTACTTAAGAACTTCACTTATCTCTGAGATCTTCTCAGTGTGTCTATCAGTATCACAATCCTGAGCTCGATATGTCAATGCAGAATTCAGTTCAAAATTGCAATATTAATAATTTATCGTTGGGGTTTACCATTTCGGCCGACAAACGCAAATTTAGTCATTTCACGTTGTTGTTTTGAAGAGGACGGCAAAGAAATGCACCAAGATTCATAGCCATTGTTCTACTCATTCAACCGTTTGTCTGTTGACGTTCCCGTTGCCATCGTCTTCGTCGTTTAGCTTCGTTTGGGTAAATCAGACTCCCTATTACTAAAAGATAGATGACTATGTCCCTTCAACTAGGTTAGGGACACCTTGTGGAGGTAATCGAAAATATAAATGTCTTTTAGGCACTTTTTAAACTTTTTAAACCGCCTTAAAAGGCCAGGGTCAAAGACTTTCACTGGTAAATATATTTTCTTAGTTATATTTCTAAAGACATAAGTGACAATGAAATCGAGTTTAGCACACACTAAGGTTTTAACGTTCTTGACATTTTAAGGTAGATTTGGTGAATCTAATAGGTCCATAAGCGTACGGGCACCCTCGGACTTGGGGGGCGAGCGTGACCTTCTTGCCCGAAAAAATTACGTAATGCCCGAAAGTGTAAGTGTTGAAATCGGGATGCAAACGCACTCAAACTGCATGAAAAACAAAAACGTTCACAATTCTCTTATCGAATGAGACTGCTATAATTCTAAAAATAGTTATATGAAAGCTTGCCTACTCAATGACCTCTATCAACAGTGTCAATCTAGTAAAATCCAAAACTTATTAAAAGAAAAAGTTCCTCCTTCCATGGCGTTGTCCGAAAAAATTACCTATCTTGTCCACACTGTTCTCAAAGACTTTATTGCCATAGGCGCGCTCAATACAAAGACATTTGTGTTTCAAAATGGACCGTTTGGACGTGTTACAGAAGCTAGACTCTTCGAGAGCTCCTCGATATACCGGCTCGAGGCGTTCAAAGAACAGCATGAGGCATTGCTAGTGTCCTTTGAAATAGTCTTGCTTTGGCCACAGCAGACTTGCAGCGCACACTGCGAGCCTTCTATGAATTCAAACGCCACGTAGATACGATAGTAAACGAAATGGATGTAATAGAGGAACACCTCCTAAGAAAAATTCAAAAAAGAGTTTGAAACACCCCTTTGACATTCCAAACGGCTCTTTTTAGAGCCACCACAAAAACAAAAGTATTGATCTTTGTTCGCTTTGATTCGTGTCCTTGTTTTGTTGATGGGAAATTGGGAAAGGAAATATCCTTATTGTGGATTTCCACGATACGCATTTTTGCACGTCAAATCTTGAAACCTAAAAACAAAAAGAGGGCCTATTCTTTGTCGGGAGCCTGAAAGGCCACGGTCCACTCACTACCGTGGCGTCTTTGGTACGCCAACGATACTTCAGATCAGCAGCACATTCAAATGATGCACTTTACTTGACACTTACGGTAATTCCCTTGAAATTGTTCTACTATCAAACTTTTTTGAAACTTGACATAATTAACATTCATGATATGAACATTAAAAAAATGCAATAATAAAATGGGGTCACCGTGCTTGTTTATGCGTCAGCAGGCTCTTAAAATGAGCTATTTTTACTGGTCGCGCGTTAAAAATTCGAATAATCTTCATACAGAATTAAGTCTTGGTTACTTGAAAGATACAAAATTATTTTTATCTTGAAAGTAGAGCTTCTTTTATTCACATAAGCAGTATTGCTTCATTTAAGCCGTTTTTGATTGCCTGGTTGTGGAAATATTGCACTTTTTTGGACAGTTCCGTGGTTTGCTTGAAGTCCTCGCCTTGGCCAAAATACACTCAGTACGGAACCATGTTCCAAAATGTTCTACAAACAAACGTTTTTTCTTCTTCAAATATGTTCTTTATTAGACTGTTCTTAGCAAATGCCTGAAAAAAATCGGGTCACCGTGCTCGTTTAAGAGAAAACGACCTTTTATTTCGCCATCGAGCTTAGTTTGAGGGAAATCTCTTACGTTTTGTATGAGCACGCGCTCATATGCGCGCGTTAATGACAAGAAAATCGTGCGCAGTAGGGATGCACAATGCAATACTAAGGAATCACCTTAAAGTACACAACTCTTTGAAGAAACCAGTTAACAGCCCATAAACTCCTGGTAGAGTGTCTAATCAAACAGAGATTCACAAAAAGTAACCAACTAGAAACTCTATTTACGAGATTTTGAAATCACGCCAACAGCAGTATTTTGTAATGCTTTGTCTCAAGTATCGTTGTTCCGAATCATTAGCATCCAGCTGCAACCCTGCACTTTAGAGTTTGAAACTTCGGTGAGTGGTTTAACTTGGTGCACGGTTTTTATTAGCATTGACAAAAAATATACCTTTTTTGGAGTGACCTTCTCCTTTAAAGGGCACTTCTGACACCATCTCACGGCTCCTAACCGGACGGCCCTACAACATCCGTGTAGCCCACAAACCTACGACTACGTTACGACACTTACTGACCAACGTTCAACACAGGGACGAACCCAATAACAGACAAGGACCAGTTTGCAAGATCAAATGCTCCGACTATCAGGCTTCCTACATTGGTGAGACTGACAGAAATCTCTCATGAGACTGACTGAACACAAACGAGCCACAAGAAATGGGGATTCCAACAATCACATTGCTGTGCATCATCAACTGACAAACCCCAACATTCACTGGGACTCTGCTCAGTGCTTACCCTGCAGTACAAACTATTTTCAACGACTGACTCTGGGAAGCTGGTACACTAACTTAGAACAAATGCCTCGTAACAGATGTCAATAAGTACCGGCGCCTTACAAACGACTTATCCGCGAAACCGAAAAAAGGACTTCTAACAGATCGATATAATTTGACTTACAATAGACGGACCTAAAACCGACCAATTTGACTAACAATAGACGGATCGAAACCGACCAATGACTGATGACAAACTTTACACGAGTCTTTCAGCTAATACCATCATGGCTAAACTGACCAATCACTTTCAACGGACCAGATTTATAACACTATCGACTAACAAACACTATTCACTTGACTCTGAAGATGACCCGCTCAGGCTGCCGAAACGTCAGTCACCAACAACAGTTCTTTTCAGAACTACACTCACCCGGACGACCACACTATACGAACAACATTTCCTCAATTTATCTGTTGTCAACTATCTGGTCTTCTTGTCCTTCTTTGGCACTCGGTTGTAATTCATTATGAAACAACCGACGTGATGAAGCGATGACTAACTCGTTACAGCATTTCTTTCCTCGGTCCTTTTTATGGCCTGACGTGAAAAGAATGTCTTTTGCTATTAAAGAGTCTGAACCCGTCTTAGTTCGTCTTAATGAAGTGGGACGCGTGAAGTATCCTGCTCTATTCCTACCTGGAGAGTATTTACATAGTCATATCGCCGAAAGGAACCGGAGAAAAGCTTGACATAAACGTCCAAGGGCCACTCAATTCTAAGACCAAAATTGGTAGAGCTACCTGTGACGAATTGGATTCGCTCCAGAACAAAATCAGGGTATACAGAAGGCCAAAGTATTCGTTTTCGGACAGGGTGTAATATATCAGAGACATGCTCAAAGACCTCGCAAATCCGATTTAGGTAAAATGACAAAGGAGGACCTTCTTCATACTTCCGAATAAAAATCTTCAACTTTTTTCTGTCAAAAAGTGGTTGAAGTCTGTACATCAACGATTTAGCACAGGCAAAGACTTCAAAGAGTTCCTTGTGTCGCGTCCGCATTAAGTTGTGCAGTTCTTTGTGGATCAAATTTAGTTTTGCCTTCTCCCTGATCTTTAAAATGGAATCCTGGTAGGCTGGTTGATATAGCATCAATTTTGTGAAATGTCGATTAAATTCCGTTTTTTTCCTTAAACACTGTTTGACCAAATGACTAGTTGCAAGCCCTACGTCCATCTGGCTTGCCGCTATCTCATACCAAATTGATGCCGTTGATAAAGGAATTTCGTTAATGGTCTCAAGAAGTCCACTTAAACCACAATAAAATGAATCGTTGTTCCTTTTTTCATACAAGAACAAAAGAGATGAAACGAAATGACGAATATCTGGCCTAATATCTAGCGTAACATTTGCGGGAAAGTGGCCGTGTATGCGGTTATAGATTAATTTATATTCAGCATCCTTGTTCGGGTATCGCATCTTTCCCCCATAACTTTCAATGATGCTGATGACGTGTTCCCAGGGATTGTAGATGTCACTTTCCACTTGAATTCCGAAAAACTTTGCCAGGTACATCGGTGTTATTCCATCCGCATTAGGGCAGTCCACATCTAACTGATGAAACTTCCTCTCATTGAATAATTCTTCTATGAACTTCACCAGACCACGCGAGGCTGCTAAATGATACAACGTCAGTTCTGGTTTACTGGAGTCACATCTGACTCGGTATCCACGAGTCTTCATTGCATGGCGAAGAAGTTCAATTGCAGCGTCAGAGGCCCTCGTCATTCCAAGTACTTGTTCATCCCAGTTGTTAAATACCGATAGTTCCCAGAAATTGTTACCAGCGTGAAGAATAGCTAGTGATAAGGCATCAAGTCCTTGTGGACTTAAAATCGAGTCATTTGCACCATTTGCAAGGAGGTAGCGAATAGCTACTAGATTTGCCCCTTGTGCAGCTCTGTGTAAAGGTGTCAATCCCTCGGAATCCAAACAGGAATTTATGATACCGTGCTTTAATGGGTGCCTTTCAATGGCTTTAGCCAGGGGACCCTTCTGCAATTTACTTTCTGAAGGATCACATTCTCCACGTTTATCACATTGTCTATACTCGAAGAAATGTTCATCTGATACAGTAGGTGGCCGGTAACACAGGAGATGAAAAACTGAAACATTGAAAGGCTTTCCACATTTTATAACAACTGGCACATTAAAATGCTTGAGGACCACATCTATCCAGTCTCCGCCATTGTGTAGGTAACTTACAAGGGGTGTTCGACCAAATCTGTCTTTACATGTTAAACTGGCTCCCTTCAGCAGCAGCAGTTGTGCGCTGTAAGGTTGTTGGTTTATGATTGCCCTATGAAGCAAGCTACCTCCTGAACGCTTACATTTCTTGAATGAGGCGCCATAAGACAAAAGAAGGTAAACAACCATCTCGTGATCACATAAAGACTGTCGCATATTGTGAAATTCTGTTGCTAAAAAGAACGGTAAAAGTTTGGGTACAACTGTTGCATTGTCAACCGCCATATCAAGTGGTGTTTTGCCTTGTTTGTCTCGTATATTGAGTGCCGCCTTTCGCTGTAGGAGAATGTTGACAGCATCAGATAAACCATTGTAAGCGGCAACGTGCAGTGGTGTTCTTCCTCTTATATCAACAGCATCGACGTCGGAACCCCGAAGAACCAAATTGAGAAATGTGTCTAACCAAGGAAAACGGTCTGTGTTTTTTACTTGATTGCCTTCTTTAAAAAATGTAGTCAAATGACCCCGTCGGTCTATCTGAACCAGTTTAAGAGACCCATTTGAACAACTGTCATTCACTAACACTCTTTGAACAAACCGACTTGATTTAATGTTAAGAATCGAGTAGTGTAGTGGCGTCAGGCCATCATCATCAACAGCACTGAGGTCTGCTTTAAAGTAAAGCAGATCACCAATGACTTCGGCAGCGCCACACGCTGCGGCGCTGTGAAGAGGAGTAGATCCGTTCAGAGCTTTGCCGTTAATGTCACCCCCAACTTTCGAATGAGAAAATATGGACACAAAGCCTCGCTGATTGTGACAAGCTGCTACGTGGAAAGGTGTTGCTCCAGTACAATCCTGTGCATGAACGTGTGCCCCATGTCGGAAGATGAGGGATATCCCGAGGTTTTTATGGCCATACCGTGCTGCGAGATGAAGAGGAGTGTATCCACAATGGCAGATATCTTTGTGATAATAAATTGATTCCTCAACATTAAGTTTACCGGATGATACAAATGTTCCTGAAGCCATTTGAGTGTTCACATTTTGCCAGTGATAGCACTTGTAATTTATCTTGTGTGGTTGTTTATGGAGCAAAATGTCAACTAGTTGTGTATCATTTTTACGAACGGCTTCATGCAGTGGTGTTCTTCCCGAATAATCATAACAGTTGAGCGCGTTTATTTGTTGAGAAATGAGTTGATGAACAACATCTTTGTGTCCTGACGCAACAGCTGCATGAAGTGCAGTATGGCATAAAATTAAATGTTTGTCATCAAACAATTCTCCATAACTAACGCCTTCTGGCTCGTCCCAGTTTCTTTCCCAGTCAATGCACATCTCAAAAATGCTATGATTAAGCATTTCTTGGGGAATACAATTTTCTTTTACCGGAAAAGGAAGAGGCGAATTACTTTGAAGGCGATGTTTTGTCCTCAGCCAATAAAACGAGCCGTCGCATCTCAAGCACGTATCTTTGACGCCGTTCTCTAAGAGAAATTGCACTACTTTCAGTCTATTATTTGCTGCCGCATGATGAAGAGCCGTTTGATCTGCCACTGCACCTGCTTCGTATAGAATTTTAACAACCTCTACATGTCCATTTTCAGCTGCTAACTGGATTGGAGTCTGATGAGCACAATTAAATGTCGAAATGAAAGCGTTGTTGTCAAGGAGATAACGAACAACGTTGACGTGCCCTCCTTGAGCAGCGGCGTGAAGTGGAGTGGCACCAAAAAATCTGGATTTGGACTGAAAGTCGGGCGCGTGTACACGTATGTCGGGAAAACGAAATTCACTGGAACCATATTTTGCTTGCTGGAAGGCAGCTTTTACATCCTCTTTGAACATGGCAATGATTGAGTTTGTTTTTCGATTAACTTTGGCTCCTTTTCTCACCAAAAATGCCAAGTTGTCCACAAGTCCATGTTCTGCCGCCAGAAATGTGGGCGTCATTCCACGGTTATCAACACAGTCGACATCACTGAAATGCCGCAATACCAGTTCCAGCACATCTGAACTGTTAATTGTTGCAGCAAGATGCAACAGAGTCCTACTGTTTTGCGGATCCGAGGAATTGACTGTCTGTGAGGGAAAATGGAGGAATTCTTCAACGTAGGCTGCTCTCCATCCCCCAAATGCAATGTGTTGTGCTAAAGTGAGAATGTGCTTGGACAATGTAGATTTATCTCCATCTCGAATGAGACTAAAGTAGTAATCACATAATTTTTCGTGTCCCATCTTTTTACTGACGCGAAATTTCCTGTTGCTCTCACTTACAAGCCACTCAGTTAACGACAAATGATACAGTGTTACTGTATTGTTTTCTCCGTATCTCAGAAAATGACCCAGTTCCTTTAGTCTACTTTGAAATTCATACTCCTCCTCTAGGTTTCTTTCGTTCATTCTAAGAATATCAAAGAGCTCTTTTCGTGTCAATGGTTCAAACGTGGCAACCAGGAGTTCCAACACACGTCTAACAGGGTTAAAGCTTCCTCTTCTAGTATCAGGGTAAAGCCTTGCAAAATAACTATGGTAGAGGTCTCCTAATGTTCTTGGCAATGCATACGCATCACTTAACTCGTGTCTTGAGAGTTCCCAATGACGAAGCACTTCTTTAACAAAAAGAAAGTTTCCTTGACTTTTACTGAGCAAAGTAGAGACTAACTTTGAAGTACTTTTCACGCTGTCGTCTCCAAACCACAATTTTACATGGTTGAGCAAAGGACTAGCTTGATAAAATCTCGAGATCAAAAACAGCTCAATATCCTCAAGATTCCTAGAGTCTTCTGGATCGATAATTAATTCTTTTATTTTGCTTGAATGCGGAGAAGCGTCAGATTCATTTCGCGAAGTCATTATGAGCTTTAACCACTTCGGAAACCGAGGAATCTTGTTGTTCAGCAGATAAACAATGCTGTGACTTGTTTCACCTTGTGCAAGGCATTCATCTAAGGCATCTAGCACGATGTACCAGTTTTCTTTCGGTTCGTTCTTCAAGTTCCTCAGAGGTGTCAAAATTGTTTGTTCAAAACAACCCACGGGATCGTGATTTTGGATGCAATCAAGAACAAATGAGCGTTGAATATAGGTGCTATTGGAAACAAGATAGCCATATTCCGGCAGCCTGCGAGCTATCATCTCTGCCAAGTTTCGAACGAACTTTCCCGTCATTTGAGTATTTTTGTCCGAGTGCTTACACAAGTGGTAGCCTAGAATACGAGCATGGATCAAAGAACTTGACGTCCTCGAACAGATAAGTTGGGATGACAGGGCGGATTTTCCCGCACCTGGATCTCCTATTATCAGAACACCAGAAACATCGCTTCCAAGAAGTGCATTTTCGACTTCGCGGTACAGCCACTGACGACCCATGAAGTTTTCTGCACGGGCTGTATTCAAATAGTCGGACATGTTGATATCTTTGGTTTCAAAAGGCACACTAGCGTCCTCTGTAGGGCATCCTGGAAGAAACGAAGTACAAAAAAAATGGGTTCGTGATGTAAACCGTTTTAAAACGGATGCCCTTTGAACTTTTATCTAGCTTTATCTACGATTGTATATTTTTGTATATACTGTAGCAAGGCCAACAAATCTGTCCTTTGGCAGTTCCAGCCTTGCAAAGAATTTGGTTTAGTTTAGCCTTCAAGTAACATCTGGTAATCCTTATACAAGATACGATTTTATGGTTTAATCAGTTCTCTGTTGTTTGGTTTGCTAAGTTCAGACTGTTTTTTCAGTCCCTAACTTTTAGTTCTCGGAGCCTTCCCTAGCCTTCCTACAGTGTCTACAGTTTTTGCAATGAAACATAACTGGGAACGAGATTACATGCATGTTTTCATTATTCGGAACAAAACCAAGGCAAAGTTGATCGGCCTCAAGCACGCGTCAGTGTGAAATGATGACCAATGATTCTAGTCTTAGTTTTACTCGCGCCATGCAGAATGGTTGAAAAGTGGCAAACGTTTTCGGTCTCCATTCGA
>Ga0126339_10003698_pt1 | contig 11182 bp, 14 predicted proteins | sample OrbTmetagenome_2_FD_92532 | JGI IMG/M metagenome (GOLD analysis project Ga0126339, IMG submission 92532) | Coral microbial communities from Petempiche,Puerto Morelos, Mexico - Orbicella T R C metagenome | ecosystem: Host-associated > Invertebrates > Cnidaria > Coral | place: Petempiche,Puerto...
TATCAGTAGGTATATATTCTGCAAGAGGTTCCCATTTTTCCATATCGCCGCTTTTTGTCTCCAACTCGAGCCTTGATTTCAGAAAGCGTAGATAATGGTCAAAGTTAGGGGACATTTCTTTAGGAAAAGAAATGTCCGAGTACTTTTTAGAAAGAGAGGCCAGTGAAAAAGAAATAAAATAATAACAATTTTTCCAAGGAAGTTAAGAAAGCCTGACCCAACAAAATTTGGGGAAAATGTTTTAAAATTACTGTAATTGACAGTAGAGAAACTACACCCTTTAAAAAACATAATCACGACAGTGTTTTTGGAAAATAATTTATTAATGGCAATGGAACTTGAAATATCGGTAAATAAGAAAAAAGTAAAAATGTAAAATCATTGTATATTGGAAAAAAGATGGCATTTGAAAATATTCAATTGTTCTATTACGATTACAAGACGACATGTGTAATGAGAAATATTTGTTAAATGGTATGTTCATTGATGGATATTTAATAACTAAATCATTGCTACAAAGACTTACTCCACATGCCCCAGAAACACCAGCTTTGAGGAGAAGCTTGAAGTGACTTGAGGAATCTGAATCTGCTAATGAGTGCACCTCCGTACATCCTACAGCATAGAGGGGGCAGGGTCGCACTTCCTTTGAACACACAAAAGCCAAGTGGGACAGCATCTTGCATCTGAAGAAAAATGAGTGGAAAAGATTTAGCAGCAAGTAATATTTTAGATAAAGAGCAAATGAAGAGTATCTACCACAAGTAGCTCCCATCAATAACGATACATAATTAACTAAAATCTACCTTTCAACCTGAATCCCACAATTGTTCGGACATGGCACCAATTTGCCAACAAAAAGCTCATCAAGACCTGATTGATCACTATGTGGAACATCCACACCAGAGGAAGGGCACTTCTCTGTCCTGTGAGGGCAAATTAGCAGATGCTGGGCAAGTTCACGTTGGCAAGAACGAAGAATGCATCCTCTACCTTTAAAATTGCATTCCACAATCTTCATATCGCAATGTGGAAGGTGATTCTCCAGACCAGCTTTTGGCCCAGTCCAGCTGCAGCCACCAGGAGAGATCGTTGACGGACACTTCATTACTCTCCTGCTAATAGCACCTGCAACTGCAAGATTTCTAACCAAAGTACCACTTAAAACTCTCCTGTCAACTGGACAATGATTATTATTTGACTGCCACTGGGTGATGCAGTGGTGGCAGAAGGAATGCCCATCTTGACAAGACACTGGCTTGTTGAACACACCATAACTGCAACAACAACAACAAAAAAACGTCACAATTTATTCCAAACAAAATTGGCAGTAGCCACAAAAATTGATGCTGTCACAGCCTTAAAAATTGATTCTTCAAATATGTCTATAAAAAATTCTGCAATTTTCGATGGAAAAGTTGATGGCATTACTTATATATAGGAATAGACCTTTTTCGACTGGGCGGTTTGTTGCCCCATTTCAGACCATGTGATGATACTCTTGAGAATTCTTCCTTCAAATTTTTCAAATAGCTGGCTGTATATGAACAAATAATTTTTAGATGGATAAAAGAACAAATTTCTAGGGAATATCACGTGGTCTGTAATAGGACAACAATCCGCCCAAGAGAAAAAGGTCTCTACAAGTAAGACTAGGACTGTCAAAGGATGGTAATGTCTTTGAAACCATTCCAAGGTTGGCAGAGAACTCTTAAATTGCTGCAAAATATGCAGGAATAACATTCACTCACCAGATACTGCAAAGAAACTCCTGGTCCACAAATTTACACAAACAATTTAGGAGAATATCCGGACATGATTCTATCGGACAGTTAAGACTTAAAAATTACGAACAAAAATGAGCGAAAAGAAAGACAAGAAAGATGGATCAAACAGACAATGATTGAGGGCAGCAATGATCAAGCAAGTGCGAGAGGAACAGATTGAGGAGCTGCAGACGACAACGAGATAACACTAAATAAATAATGCAATAAATCTAAAGAACCAAATGTAAATATATAGCGGCAATAATCCTATTGAGCGAACTGTGAGCTTGAATGATCACTTCCACAAGAAGACGATCAGGCAAAGAACGAAACAATCAAAATATGGCGGAACTGTATCGAGCCGAGAGAAACTGGGGTAAATAGGCTTCATGTAGGAGAATAGGTTGCGTCCTTAACAACAGGCGGTAACCAAGGGTTCGAACATCACTACCGGCTTCACGTTACATGGTATACTTCATTACGAGCTTCGCATTACATGGTATAGCCATGACAACCATTGTATTTCGAGATAGAATTACATGACATGATGATATCACATTACTTATTTCAACCTATTTCGACCTGTTTCATGTCTATTCGATACATGATGAGTCGTAATATGTCGTAATACGAGTCGTAATAAGTCGTAATATGTCGAAAAGTAATTTTGCTACAGATGGTGTGCCATATTGGTCATCTCCACCTTATTTCTCGTTGAAAAAGGAATGAAATAATAAAGTAATTGTTGAATTACAAACTACCGGTGGTACTCCCAAAGCAGGCTATCTTAGAGTAATTCAAATGACCGCTGTACAAGAAAATCAACAGGTAACCTCGGTCAACCATGGGAAACCATGAATTAACTGATCGATATTAAGAGTATCCTTTTAACCGTCATTTGGTTATCCATGGTTACTCATAGTTACTCATGGTTACTGGTGAAAAAACTGCATTTATCTGCATTAAATAATTGTTATACCAAGCTGAACTGAAAAAAGAAGCAAAAACTTTGTACAATAGGAATTAAAATGAGACACTGTTATAAAAGTAACTATTGGGCTTAGAAGGCCCGTTTTTATCGGTTTAGTGACAGTTTACCATGTGTAATAACATCATTTTTATATCACACTTGCATGTTTGAAGCATTCTGTTCAGCAGACAAAATTACATAAGATCACTTGTTTTGTCACACTTTTGAACTTCATGTAGTGAGTTCCCAATGTTTTATCAATAGTAAGGCATTAAAAATAGAATAAATTAACTTTTCTTTATAAATGGTTTACCAATGGGAAACTGTTGGAAATTCGCCCAGTAAGGTGTGGGTCACATTTGGGAAAAGTTTTCATCTTTGCCGGCTAAAAAACTAGAAAAATTTGAAACCACAACCGGAAAGGAAAACTTTTAGACAGAAACGGAGGGTTGCACTAGTGGGAGATAGTTGTCAGTACCAAATTTCAAATTTATTTGCTTGTTGATGTCATCCCAAGCTTTGCGGGCTTGACTGCTGTTGATGCAATCGAAATTCTCGGCCCACAGGTTGATAGCATTTTTTTTTCATCACCTGACCATCTTTAATAAGATCGTTTTCCAGTATCTGTGGGTTCAGGATCAGAAGACGATTGGGAAGATGAAGACGATGACGCTTGTGAAGCACTTGCTTCCATGGACCTGGCTGGTAGACTGTTTTCCTGGGCAATGCTCACATGTGAAGTGCTCAGTTACATTCCCCTTCCAAGTCACATCATGGTAGATGGGAGCATACTGCGGGTATTCCATGCTATCGCCGTAAAAACCGTGAAAACCTTGAAATTGTGCGGGATTATAATAATAGCCTCGTCCATTCATGATGAAAGACTGCAAACTAGAACTGAGCTTCCCGCGTGTATAATTTTTCATGTTACGCTGACAAGCATTGACAGTTACCTCTGTGATTCCCATTGTTTGGGTTGACTTTTCGAAAATCTGCCTGCACCACCCGAGCACTACGGCATCTTTGATGTTTTGCAGATTCGCAAAGTTTTGGCTGAAGCAGAAAACGTGCAGTCGCAATAGGCAAAGGCCCACGATGGCAGATTTCCACCGACAAGTAAAGAAATTCTGGCAAAGATTTCCCAAGTGCGACCCATACCTAAAAGTTGAAAAGCACTTAAACCATTGGTTGATATCAAATTTTACGTGCTCAGTACAATGCTGTTATCAAAATGATATGCACACATTACTGTGACGTCATTATGAGGTCATTTGCAATGGTAAACCATTGTATTGAGGTCAGATTTTTGCCAAAGAATGGTACAGTTTCTGTTTTTTTGTCAAAATATGACAACTGAATAGAGAAAAACTTGTAGCCATTGTGTCATAGGAAGAATTATGTTGAATGAAAGTGAGGTAGACACTCTGAATGCTTTAAAAGTGAAGAAGTGATAAACAGCACCTTGAGGGCTAAATATGTATCAATTTATTTTACGGAACTTAATACAAGAGCCACTGACCAAAATACTTTGATACAAAACAAATTTTAAAAAGTGGGCTTAATTCTCAACGATCGCCACCTGTTGTGGGTTGTTTGCTTAAAAAAAGCTTACAAAAGGGGGTAATGGGCACCCCAGGACCCCCCTAGCTACACCCTTGGCCTGTTACAACCAACTGATGGCTGAAGTGGTACAAAGTGGTTCGGCTCTAGAGTGGCATTTTGAGGTACCAAGGATGTCCTTCTTCACGTAATAAAGATCATAGTTTCTTTCGACACCTGATGAGGCAGTTGCATTTTTGGGCTCTCTACTGCATGGCAAAACGACCTCACTGCTTGGCTTACACTGGGTATGCTGCAAAAATTGGTCAACTGATAACTGACACTAATGCCATTACTTGAAGCATGGCCCCCCATTTCCCACTGTGGCAAGTGATTGTTGCTTCCTGTACTACCACATCTTGCTGTTTCTTACATCCTCATTCTCTGAAGACAGGGCAATGGCAAACCAGGTACTTTCACTGTAATTGCAGTTCGTAAAGTTCTTTACAAAATACAAATGCAAAGTGTAAAGGTGGGCCTCTAAGAACAATTCAGCTGCCACAAGTAGCTCAGAATGTGTGCCAACTTTTCAGTGCCTGTCAGGGCAATTGATGTACAGAAATATAAACAGTTTCAATCTGCCGTTGCCGTCTTGGGCAAAAGGTTCCCTGAAATGTCCGTGGGCATCAGACACCAAGAAATCTCGTCATCTGGAATCTCCATGGCCACTTGATAAGTATGCGCACAGCCAGATGAAAATTAAGGTGGCCAAACAGTTTTAAAGTGCCTATGCCTAATTCACCACTACTTCTAAACTATTTATGCTTTGGTACCTGTTTTTTGCAAGAGTCAGGGTTAACCACAGAAGGGTTTATTCCTGTATTTTGGCTAAGGTGTGTGCTGTTGCCATGGCAATAGGGCTGGTTAAAACAAGGCTTAAAAAATGGTTTTTCTTTATTTAAAAACACTCCAGTTGTTAGATTTTTTCATCATTTGCCCACTACGAATTGACATTAAATCCCTTGTGTCAACACTGTTCTAATAAAATTTTGACATAGACGATTTTCGTAATTTGCCATAAATCGTTTTTACTGCATGTTCTGTATTGTTAAAAATTCCCTACGTCAAAATTCAGATTTTTTGTGATAGATCATTCAAGTGGTTTCTGCACTATTTTTATGCCAAATTTCTTGAAATTCTAACGACTGGATCTTTAGAAATCAGCAAGTTTCTGCAAAAGCAATCAGTCTCAATTTTTCGAGCAACTGTGCATGCACTGCATTTAAGCAGGTTCTTTCGGTAACAAAGAAAAAGCTGAGAATTGCTGGGTTCTTTGCATTGTTACCTTTTTCTAATATATTTTTGTAATAAAAGACTAAAGCCATTAATACAATCCGTTCAAACATAGAGAAAAATAGCAGAGATGGTGCAGGTGTTGATTGCCGGATCACTCTATTGATGGCATATTTGTTTTTTCCAATCCTTGTGTGTACGCTGAATTGCATCAGCAAAAGCATGTATGAAAACTGTGTTGGGCCACGCCAAAGAATTCTTTTGGATTTGTTGAATAAAATTTTGCATTCAAGTCTCTGGTTGTTGACCACTGCTTCCTGCAAAAGCAACAAATCTTGCATAACAGATTTATAAGAAAACTTACTCGATCAGAAAAAGCTAGAAAAAAACACTCAAAGTTAGCCCTGGCCAAAATCAGTATTGATAGCACGTGTATGTATGCAAAATCGATCTACTAAGAGGTAATTATTTGTTGCGTCAACTCCTATGTTTTGCTGTCAAACTGTCATATCAGTTGTGCCAGTTGACATGTTGTTCGCGATGGAAGTCTTGGTGTAGACTTCTACTCTGAAAAGCCCTGTTTCTCACTTTCCAGTATTATTTCTACTTCTTAACGTTAACCACAAACTTAATTCTTGATTTACAACAAATTTGAAATTAATGGCTAGGTTTCAAACTGATAAAGTTGGAGAAATATGATAAATACTATTAAATCACTTTTTCATTCATATTTCATAATTAAGCACAGTTCACATGAGATAACTTGCTGTAGTCGAAGACAGGGATCACACGGGTAAATACCACATCTTTGGAAACCTTTCCTTATGACATCTGGGGTTGTGCTGCTACTTCAGGCTACATTGAAGATTTTTGCAAAATTGAACTGATTAATAACTGCACAGGTGATGTGACTGAAAGCAGCACAGGTGCGCACCCATCCTCTTTTAAGCAGCCCAAAGAGGGATAGATCCAGAGGTTGCAAAAGGTGCAAAGAGGGCAGAGGGAAGCAGAAGACCAGAACTTTATTTGCTGTTGCTGTTTCGATCAGCTTCGCTGTAACATGCACTTTGTGGCCATCTACAAGCAACAGTATGGGGCATTCGGGAGGTATACAAAAAATAGATCTTTCTTGATCTAGCCAGACTTCCCGCAAACAAGGTTCCTCATGGAGCACCTTCCTGAACACCATTTGGTACTTGGCCACTAAGACTTTTGAAGACGAACTTTGGTGGAATACTTTTGCCAGCTGCTGACGCACACGCCAATACAGTAACCTTTTCCTACTGACCATTGGACACTCTCAGTTCATGTTTCATGCCTCTTGCTGCAGCAACGATCTTGTTGATTGCATCAAACTCAAAACCACTTTTGTTCAAGTTGAAAATTTGGTGTGTTTTTAAAGCAATGATCCATAGTTGTTGTGCGTCATCATCTCCAACAGCCACCTATAAAATGAAGTTCTAAAGTTCTCCGTAGAGCACATGGAGACATCTGGGTGCCCTTTCAAGAAATGTTGCCACCACTTATCTGATAAACAATGCCCTTTAACCTCCTTTCCTCTTTTGGTAGCCATTTGGGTTGCCATGAAGATGATTATTTCCTTGCTCTTTCCATATCCTTGCTTGCTGACATCTACAAGATATGCTGTAAGCTTGGCCTTATCAGTAGGGGTGACAAGCATATCTGGGCCGTTCTTTTTTCCATGTTGTAACCTCCTATGAATATGATGGCCAAGACTAGATTTTGGAACATTAAATTCGGCAGCTGCTTTGCAAATTGAAAGTTACCCACTCATTACACTTTGAATGGCAGCAAACATGCCTTCGTCCCTCCATAAAAGGGTTTTGTGGGGAGGCATTTTGCTTGAAGACTAAAATTAGAGCCCTTTTGTCAGCTAACAGGGTACCAAAGGGTCAATGAATACTAAGTTTATATTAGTCTCTGTCTTTTTATTCATGCATTTCAATTCAGCATACAGTAGAACCCTGGTAACTCAAATTCTGAAGGGAAATGAAAAACTGCTTGAGTAAGTGGGGCTTTGAGCTATCGGGGTCGATCAAAATATTTAATTTTCCAAGTTAATAATTAGTAGTTAATTGATTTTCAGCACTTCGGTATACAATACAGTGCAAATTAAACTTATTTTGCAAGAAACTAATACATTTTGTAACGACTGTAACACTGCATCTGGTATGACTCTTATGATCGGTAAATAACTGTCAAATACGTGATCTGTTCATTAAAATCAAATCGCTTCAGTCTTTGTTCTAGTGTTACAGGGAGTGTTAGAATTCGATCACACGATAAGAAAAGCTAATAGGATATCTCAATGGGCATCCATGGCGAGTTATAAGAACCAGAAATTTGAGTTATCGGGGTAAATTTTGACCGGGTTTTCGAGTTGTTCCAGTTAATCAAGTAAAAGTGACTGAAAATTTCGGTCAAATCCAAGGGAATTGAGACTCACTTTGATTTAGCGGGGGAGTTCAAGTTACCAGGGTTCTACTGTATCTTTAACAGGGAAAGAATTCCATGAATGAACAAAATTTTCTCCCACAAAAAATTCCTGCGGGATACTCGCACATACTTGTTTCGCTGATCTCTTTAAAGGTCAAGGTCTGTCTGAGAATTGGTATTGCAGGCCTATGCGAAAAACGTTCTTGAACAGCAGATGCTATCAGAACTTAACCCTGATCAGGGTCATGGAACACAAAATGGCTATGAAAATGATTTGACGAAGCTGTGAGGATGATGTGTTGGATTTTACACTCATTGCAAAGGATTTTTGTCTGTGTAAAGGAAATTTAAAGGGAAAGAAAGCAAGCACCATCTTGCCACAGGTGAGAAAAGTGTTTTGTTTGTTAGAATTCCGAAAGAAATGAGACAAGACGTGGTAGGAACAATGACATTTATTTGTTTTCCCTTGCAAGCTATTTTCTTTTCTTATGTGGTTTGTTCCTTTACATTCTGGTGACTTTTTTATTTTGTGTCCAACATTAGGCAGAGTCTGACAGTAGGTACCAATACCTTACTACTATGTAATTTGATTGATAAAAGAAGTTATAAGGGATAAATAAAGCTGCTGTTGTTGGTATCATTTCTTTTTTGATTTGATTTTTGGGGACTTAATGGTAGATTTAATTGTCAGGGAGGCAAATAGGTATGCATGGCAAAAGTTTGCTACCAATGTTGCGCAGCTCAACAAATGGCAAGACATAACCAAGAAGTGAAGGCCTATTGTTATCTTATTAGTTTCACACAGTTTTCAGTGGCAGATGCAGACTTCTTTGCAAGTTGGGGGCCCAAAAATGTTTCAGGCCTTCAGGCCTTAGAATTAAGGTTAAAACCGGAATAAGCTGGCCCACAACACTCAACATCTAATGCCCTGTGTCTTTTAATGAGAAACTTTGATGTTTAAACTTAATATCCTTTAATTCAGCTTTTAATTATGTTAGAATGTGGTATTTACTCACATTTCCTTGTGGTTTCCCTTGCATGTCCTAAGCTGTATGTGTTTTAACAGATAAGACCTGGTTGAAAAGGCCTTTGTACATTTTTTGTTCATTTGTGCAATCACCTGATGACTCATCTGAGTGTGGCAACTCTACTTTTACATTTTCTGATAACAATTGTCAAGTACATTGTTATTGCCTGGATCCTAGAGTAGCAATTAAGCCTTTTTGGAAAAAAATCCTTGTTCAATGTGCAACGGTAGAATACTTGTAAATATAATAATGATGACACACATGCTGCACTCTTGCTAGCTAAAAATGCAATTCATCAAAGTTTATTACAAAAACTTATAATTAACAGGTAACGGATGATACTGAGCTTTTTTTTGCACCCTGCAGCCAATAAGGTCTTTCCAGGAGACTGCAATCACTGTCACTGTTCTCTAAATCCTAGGGGGAAATAAATTGTTTTAAATTGTTTTATCACTACATTCTTGTTACTTTCAAAGTGTAAATAAAATAACTGATGAAAGATAAGAAATGTACAGGAAGCCAGTACATGTGAACAACAATAACAACATAAATAACCTTGCAATCCTCCTTCAGGACACCATCACTGCCAACATAAAGATCAAGTTCTTTTTTGATAGAGCTTATGGTTAAATCAACAACATTCTGTATGAAAAAATAAACAGCTATATGGTAGGATACACAGCATTAAGCCTCCTCATTCAAGTAAGACCCCATCTCTCACTGAAAGTAAATTTTGTAAAGTTCCCCTCGGTTTTTAAGAGTAATTGCCAATAAAAATCAAAGAAATCGTGGCCACGGTCAAAAAATCGATTTCGCTCAGACTTTGTCAGTTTGAAGGCCTAAGTAACTAAAGGAAATCAAGTTAGTTTTTTGAAATATTTAATACAACGGCAGAAAACCACGAAAAACGGTTTTCATACGGGAAGCTGGCATTTCACTCTGCAAGAACCCAAAAATTCACACTTTTCAGCTTCTTGTTACACAGACGTTTACATCGCTGTGAATCTTTCTCAACTTAATTGCATATATTGACTTTTCCTTTTCCTGAGCAAACTGAGCCCCAATTAAGTAAACACACTTTTCTCAATAATGCAAAACTCAAAAATAATCAAAATCCAGCGAGGCAAAAAGCTGACTGGTAGTGCTTCAAATCTTCTGATATTTTAACCAGAGTCTCCAGTCATTGAGGTTTAGGTCTGCAGTTTCATTTATTTGGGATCTACAAGCAGTTTTGCATGAGCGCCGGTCAAAATTCCAGAAAATCACAATTCAGTGCCATTGAAATTTACTAAGTGAGCTAGTGTAATGCAAGTCACCCCCAAACCAAAATAAAAAAATTGGTGTCAGAGACATCGCAATCACTGTATAAGACGTTTAAATCCTTTTACATTTACTTCGTTATAAAAAATGTATCTATATCAGTCATGGCTCACACAAGTGAAAAACTAACTTGAAAAAAAGGAGGGAAACACAAAACTTTTACTTCTCCCTGATTTGTCATGCACGATCAACTTTGCAAATATGTTAAATCCATTGTGTCAAAGTCAGTCATATTTAAAACTCTCTTAGTTGCCAATGTCTGAGTCTTTGCTTCAATAAGAGAGAATTTCCTATTAAACCTAGTAAAGAAATGAAAAAAGGTCAGATTAGTGCTAGAAATCGCACCAATTAATTTAATTCCGTATGTGAGACTGTATGTCGTCTAGGAAGCCAATAACAGGTAACTGTTCCCATGGAAAGTAAATATTACTTCTTTATCTAAATAAACAACGCACTCACCTCAGAAGAAACCAAGGTTATTACCGGTCATAATAAAAAGAGACCTCAGCATTTACAGACCACCAGTACACAATATTTTCCCCTCACTCGCCAGTTGTTAAAAAGTGTCCCTGTTATTAATCAAAGGAGACCTCTGGTCAAACTTGTGGATTAAGTAACCTAGAGATGAAACATGTTAGTGAACTTGCAATTACTGGTGTATTTTTAAAGGCTGTTAAAACAAGCCGGGTTCAAGACAGGGTAAAAATCATTTAAGCTTATCAAAATAAAGTATTTACGAATTTTTTCCAAGTTTATGTGCATTTCATATCCCACTCAGAGTTCACTTCAATATACTAAAATAAACAAGA
>Ga0126339_10003700_pt1 | contig 11173 bp, 7 predicted proteins | sample OrbTmetagenome_2_FD_92532 | JGI IMG/M metagenome (GOLD analysis project Ga0126339, IMG submission 92532) | Coral microbial communities from Petempiche,Puerto Morelos, Mexico - Orbicella T R C metagenome | ecosystem: Host-associated > Invertebrates > Cnidaria > Coral | place: Petempiche,Puerto...
AAAAAAAAAAAAAAAAAAAAAAAAAAAAAAAAAAAAAAAAAGAAAAGTGGGGTGGGTGTTTGTGGGGGTGGGGGGGGGGGGGGGGGGGGGCGCTTATAACCAAAATTTGGTTATAAGCGCCCCCGTAACTTTTGGTTTACAGGTGGATTGGCCTATAACCAGGGAGGCTCGTAAACAGAGGGGCTAATAAGAGGCAGATTACGGTAGCTTCTGACTGGAAATTATCATTTCCTCAAGCCTTTGGAGACTTCTGCCCAGATGTAGTTCTACAGAAATTCAGCTAGTGTATTTGATAAGTTGTTCCTTGGTTACGAATTATTTGTATCCAAGCAATAACCAGTCATCAGTATGCAATAATTATTTCTCGGTTAAATGATTAAAGTCAGCTTAAAAGACAAAAGCTCGCACAACCAGTTTTTAAACTAAATTGACTTTTATTGCTTTATAATATTGTACATGTAACTGCATAATACATTTTTAAATATTTACAATGAAGCTCAAAAATTAACAACTGAAAGCTTTACATTTTCCTGAACATTTTTACAAAGCATCTGTGCATAGTCTTAATTTCTTGCAGTTAGCTAGACTGCAACTTCACTAGTTTGATCAAGATATATTGTAATCAGCTCAATTTGAGTATATGCCAACAGATTTTTCACTGTTGCAACATTTTCTATGAGTACAGATTTCGAATGAGAGCCTGAACAAAGTCTGTGGTACTTGTACTGCCACCCATGTCCATCGTTAAGAACTAAAGATCAAACAAAAAAATAACTTTCTAGTTAGTAATAGGTCGCATTTATCACTGATCCTATGAGACAGAGACTCCTTCCTCTTTCTGCTCGGTGAGAATGAGCACAAAGAGAGGGGAATATCTGTTTTGCAGGGTAACTAATCAGCAATTTTAATCATAAGTTCAGAACTATAAATTGCCATCAAAATTCTCTTTCACAAGAAATATACTAGTTAATAAATATAAACCCTCAGTTGAAAATTTTTGTAGAAAATTATTCAAGCACAAGTTCAATCATGAAAAATGCTGGAGTTTTGCTTTTCCATGTACTAAAAATGGAAAAATTGATATTCAGGGTGCTTACATACTGTCAGTTAAACTGCAGCAAAAAGTTTTGTGATGTTTGCTTTTTCATTCGATGCCAATGAAATGACAAATCATAAAGTAAGGTGGAAAGTAGTTGTAGTCAGCAGAGAGACAGACCTTTCCCTCAGATATTGTTTTCTCCAGAGCTTCTTTGATCATGTTAGCATAAAATCCAAGACTGAAAGAGAAGACATATTGTTAATAACAGAAAGTGAACTTCTACAAACAGAACCTTTCATTTTCATTTTCACAAGTTAAGAGTCTTTTTCAGACAAAATTTATTTTTACAAAACAACCATAAAACTAATTTTTACAATACTAAACTGTTAAAAGGGTAAAAAAAAAGTAAGAAAAACCCCTTGAAGCGTTTCCAACATTATGTCTTCGTATTAAGGACAAACAAGTATGTTTTATTAATAATACCTTTAAAAGATAATTTCCAACAAAAATAAAAATTGAAATTTAAAACATTACTTCATATGTTCCAACATGTCAACACCAGCTAGAATCATTGCAGTGGGGTTAGCAACATTTCTCCCAGCCATCTGAGCGTATGTATGGCGAGCTCCCTGTCATGAAGAAATGATAATACAGCATCGTCTAATATATTTATAATAAGTAATTAGACTATAAACTCGGGATTTCTATGAGGTGATAGTTGACCAGGAGACAGACCAAGTCAACTATCACGCATAGAAATCCAGGGCAAATAATGATTGTTTTACATCTAATAGTTGTTCAAAACTTTATATAAATCCTCTTCACAAATACCTCGAAAATGTAAAGTGGCCATCATTTTGTTAACAAGCACACACTGCTACACTACTCACTATCTATCACAGAATAGATAGTGAGTAGCATAGCCAATCAGAGAACAGCATTGGTGATTGAACACTAGTAGATTTAAACTAACATTGGTTAGAATAGTTGCAGTGCGACTGTCTTGCAATGACAACCACCATGACCTTTGGTTTGCTCACATATTGCTCTCATATTCTGACTATAATCACTAGTGATTCTGGACTTCAAGGAAAGAAGCTTGATGTTTTACCCAGATTTACAAAACTTACTGTATATTTGTTACCCACACATTAAAATTCAGGAATCAAATATCCTGAAGCCATTTAATATAAATCAAGGATTAAAAGTTATTCAAAGGTTTTTAGGCCTAAAAGGGATAACAAACAATAAATTTGAGACTTCATGTAACAATGAAACTGAGTGATTAGATATATTTTCAGCAAATCCAAGACTTCTTTTAATTAGCTTTGGAAAAGAAATCAAGACTCAGAGACAATGTTGGTAAACATTTGACACGACAAACCCTGAGATATTTGACTATAACTTTTGCAAGATGCATAATTTGAAAGACATTTTTCCACCTGTTCTTACACTTCAAGACTGGAGTGTGTTATTTTGTGCAAATTTTTAGTTTGTGGATTTTGCCTTCAGATAAGTGTCAGCATAAGATTAAGATCAGTAAGAGACAAACATTTACAATATTTTATGGAAATCACTATCTGTAGCTTCAAATAAAACTGTGCCTATCCTGGAATTAACTGTAAAAAGGTGTTTTGAACAACCAGGCCCAGATGTTTATTAAACAACATTCATCTGACAGTTAAGACAACAAATACTAACTGGCTCAAATATGGCAAAGTTGCTTCCGAGACTTTTTCCAGGCACAACACCAGCTCCACCAACTAAGGCTGCTCCAACATTGTCCACAATACTGCCATACAAGTTTGGTAGCACCATCACATCAAACTGGTGTGGTTTGGCAACAAGCTATCAATCATAGAGAGGCAACAACAAGTTAGGTTACTGCTTATGGATAGTATACTAGGCAAGGCAAAGCCTGCATTCAAGCTTAGTGACCCCTCTGCCATGTTTGAGGTAGTCAAACACAAGAAAAAAACACTTGGAAACTCTCAAACTGCCCAAACTTTCAATTAGGTTATACTTGACATGCTTTCTGGCCTTTTTTGTACAATTGGTGAGTCAATTCTTACTCTTTATGAATAAGCAGTCCTATGGCCTCTGTCATTTCAGGAGAAAAGCAGGACAAACAATTACTATAAACTAACCACATCACAGCAAAGGTAGCTACGTTCACTTGAGTGATACCCAAAGGTAAGACTTTGCTGACAAACTAAACAGCTCATTGGTATTACATGCAAAGGACATTGAATCTTTGTAACATGTAAGCCTTGTGACATGGCCACTTAATACCTGCATACAGGTGTTGTCCACTATCATTCCTTCAAACTTGATCTTTGGGTAGAGTTCAGAAACTTGTTCACAGGTTTTTAAAAACAGCCCATCACCTTGCTTCCTGTTGATGGAAAATATAATGATGGAATTAAATAATGTATTAATTAGATGAAAAATATACCAAACCTGTACAATATCCATATTATTTATGGGATGGTAAGCATCAAAGTGCACACAATCCATTTTGTTTTTATTTCTTTGTTGACCTATATTTTTTGTGAAGTATTTATACATGTAACAACCTACATGATGTTTGCCTTGTGAACAGCAGTGACTTTCTGTCTTTTGTGCTTGGTTGCATAATCAAATGCAAACTTGGCAATTCTCTCTGATTTCTTCTTGGTAATAACCTTAATCATTTCTACAACTCCTGGTACACTCTGTGGAAAAAGAACAACACACCCAATAAAACACTCATAGGTGAATATACTTCTGCCGAGTCAGTGTTTAATTTTGTTCAACCATATTATGCTTTGATGCCTGGCTGTAAGAAGAATATCGAGAGCCATACCTCATGCTCCAGACTGGTATATTCACCTTCTGTTTGTTCTCTGATGATTATCATATCTACATTGCTATGCCTAACAAACACAAAAAAAGGAACAAAATTTATAAAAGACCACAGGAAATAAATTATAACATAATCAAGACAATTGTTACCAGGAATATGTTTCTTACTGGATTTGGGGAAGGGAGTTATCTCTCAGACAAATGAGTCTCTGCAGAGTTTTTACTAGTTTTGATAGTTAAGGGTCCTTGGGACCCATTCCAAAGAGTTGGGGGTTCTTTTTGCTTGTTCTTTTTCCCTGTGTCCCAAGGACTCACTTTGCCAAAAACCTGTGCGTCCTTTTCATTTTTTGTGCTATAAGATGCACACCTGTGCCTTAATGGGAACTCTGATCTTTTGCTCTTATAAAAATTCTTTTCAACTGCCTGTTCATGCAATTTATTAAGTATGTAATATGTAATATTTTTAAATACAGTTATCAACGAAGTCAAATGTAAGAAGTTATAATTATAATAAGATATATGTCAAAAGTGAACATTCTGTTTTGTATTTATTTAAAATCTATCTGGCTTGCAGAAATACATTTACCAGTGTCCAAGAAGAAATACAGTGTAAATAAGAATGGCTCACATTTTTTGACATTTTCAAAGCCAACAAGCAAAAAGATGCCCTCCTGAAACTATTGGTGTGCCTGGTCTAATTGCAGAGAATTTTTTATCAATAGTTCACAAGACAAACTTTCCTCTTTCCCAAACATATGAGGTAGTCTTCAGGTAATTACTTACATATACTACAGTCATGTTGTTATTTATAATTTTTTTCTAGTTCCTAGGTCACAGACTGTTATCTATAAGTTCAAGGGTTTACCTGGTACTAAAACCTGGGAGGCTTTTGCAGTGAACAACATTTGCGAACAAGTCAAGTTCAGTTCTGTGAATGAAATGATCAAAGGATTCAGGCAAATCAATTAAAAAAGTATATAAGGCTATCCAAAAGACAGTCATCTCTTGGTTGTCAATCAGTATCATTTAGAAGCACATGAATGTCCCAGACATTATTTTCAGTTTGTAAGGAAAGATTTCAAAGAAGCACAATCAACAAAATAAGTGCACAAACGCAAGTTCAGTATGGAAGGTGGGATGACCTAGACTTGTAGTGATCGGGGGGATTCAAGTTATGGCTGGAGTCATTGCAGTGTGTTTTTGTGCAAGATTCTTCGGGCTATGGTTTTTAGTGTCTCTCTCCACCCAGTTGTATAAATTTTACACCTGGGTGGAGGGAGGCACTGTGAAATTAAAGAATGTTGCACAAGAACACACCGCAATGATCACAGCCATAACTTGAATCCTGATTGCAATTATTGCCGGAGGGTATACTCTGTGATGGACTAGCATCCTCATCGATGACTGTGGATGAAATGCTTCTACATGTACATGTTGTCACTTGAGGTTACAGCTCCAGGGTCTCTAGGTCACTTTGACTCAATAAAGACACTACATTTTTACTATCAATTCAGCACTTACTTCATTTTTTGATTGAGAGACAAGTGATCTTGACTGGTGATGCTTGATGGTGTAGTCAATGCCCCTGGAGGAAATATGAAGTCATAGATTATCAACTCACATTAAATAACATTGTCAATATTTACGATCTTGATAGCCAAAACTATTAAGATGTGCTACAACTGATGTGATAACAGATTCAAGTAACTTGTATTCTTCTTTCTTTTTTTATGGTATGAATAAAATATGTTGTTGTTGTTGTTGTTGTTGCTGGCATGTTATTAAATACCGAAAGATGCACATAGTCTACAACACAAAATGAAAACTTATGATTTGTGATTCTTTAAAAAATAACACTTGTTAAGAATCATGAGTCACCACCTTTCATTACTAAATAATAATATAATTATCATGTGCTATTTTAACACATGGGAAAAGACCTCTGCAAGATTCAGAAAATGCAATGATTAATATGTCTTACCTTTCAACCCTACACCAGTTTTCTTCATTGATTGTACTACATCATCCAGGGTATATCTGCTGCCATAGCTCATATCACTAAAATTAACAAATACCATCAATAGTAATCAATACTATAAAGACAAGTATTGGTTCTCTAGCATATTGGAAAGCAGAATCGATATTGAATCAATATTTAATCACTATCTTACCTAATTGGAATTTCATCCCAGTCAACAGGTGCTCCAGCAGCACTAAACAGAAAGATGCAGAAGTAGTGTTAACATGGAGATGTAGTTTTTGTTTACCTCTAAGTGTGAAAAAACTCAGATATTGATAATAAATCTACACATAGATCTACAGTTCTGCCCAATGGCTTTAATTTGAATGATCATACAGCATTTAGCATTCTATAAACTATTTTGCACACCACTAAAAAAATAAAACGGTATCACCAAGTATTGCTCCAAACCTCTAAAAATGCTGCCAGAATGTGAATTTTAAGCATCTAGTTCATTCGATCTTTGTCATCTACTTTATACTAAACATGCTAGCAGCCAATTTAAGATACCTACAGCTTGCTATACAATACCTCAGTAATTCTCACTGCTATCTACATGTAAAAACTATGATTTTTAAAGAGAGTGCTACTAGGTTACATGTTTTTACATTTGAATGTAAATTTGATAAGCCCAAAGGAGGGTGTGGACAAAACATGGGGTAGGCCATGGCCTACCCTGTGGCCTAACCTATGGCCTACTGGTGGTCAGATTTTTAAAAACATAAACAAAACATCAGTAAGAGTCGAACAAGGAAGGTGGGATAAAATCATATCCCTCAAATGGGGGTATACTAAAAAATCATTAACATGATTCTCAACATCAGAGGGAATGAAACAATGCAAACCTTACAGCACTCAACCTTGAAACATCCTATTTCTCATTGTCCTCGACGTCTAGCTTCCCCAGCCAAGAAATCAACCATAACGGCATGTTAAGAGGGAGTGGAAGGGCCTGGGGGGACTCCCGATTATAAAAAAGACGGGGGTGCTGGTCGGAAATTTTTGAAAGAACCCTAAGAGGTACCAAGATCCTGTTTTGCAGGTGTGGTTTGAATTTTTTTCCTCCCCTAAGGGAGACATTATCTCCTGTCATATTTTGCAAAAGCTCCCGCTGTGGACCTTTTTGAGGCTAAACACCCTAAGAGGAACCAAAACTGTGTTTTTAACCTCTAAAGATAGAGTTACTTAGTGACTTTTTAGTATACCCCTATTAGAGGGATACAAGAAACCACGAGGCATATAATTTTATGCCACCTTACTCATTCAACTCTGTTATGTTGTTAAAAATCTGACCACCGGTAGGCCATAGGGTAGGCCACAGGGTACGTGGTCTAGGCCATGGCCTACCCCACGTTTTGTCCACACCCCAAAGGATGTGTCTAGAATTAAAATGGTTGATTTCATGAGATTAACAGTTAAGAATTAAATTTACTGGTATACAATTGGTGTATTACATGTACCTGAAGACTCTTTTCACACTGTGGACAAGCTCAGGTCCAACTCCATCTCCTGGAATAAGTGTTACCAAGTATTTCCCTTTAGACTGTGCAAGTGCCTCACTCTTTGAGGCAATGCCAAATGATCTGGACTTCCCAAAGGTAGCTGGCAAAAGCTGATTCATGAAAAAAAAAAAAAAAGGAAAATTAATATTTGCAGCCAAGATTGATAGGGCTTCTGGTAAGGTAAAGCCTACATTGGGACAAGTGGTTCATACAGCTGGACCTGATTAACCAGTAACAGATTCACTGGTACCCATTTACTGGTACCGTATACATCTGGATGGAGACAGATACTGTGAAAGTAAAGTGTCTTGCCCAACAACACAATGTAGTGACCCCAGCCTGGACTGAAACCCAGAGTCAGGCCGCTCGATCCACAGTTCAGCACATTAGCCATTGGGGTACTACGCCTTGACTAATGTCTCTTGAATGAGTATAAAACAAGTTAGCCCTGAACATTATGGTGTAACACTGCAAGCAACAAAATTACAAAAGAATCCACCTCAGATTACACTCAAATCATGATCGACTTCAATACTGCAGTGCACAGTGCTGAAAATCATAAAAAATCATCCTCACAGCCTGTCAATTTGCCTGATGCCTGGCCCTTAATGATACCCCTAACTGTACATAAGTAATAAATATAATAACAATACTAATAACTTTATTAATGTGTCAGAAGGATAACCCTCAACTACTAGACGACACCTGCCTACAAATTAATAACCAAACCTAAAAATAATTTAAAAATTAGTATATTTACAAGTTGTATACAATCCTTGATCAAAAGAGATTGCAGCTTCCTAACAAGTTTTTGCACTACTTTTCTCATCTAAGGGAAGCTAGGGTTTTGCAGAAATTTTTACAATGAATTTCCACACAAACCCAATAATTAATCTCATACCATATTTGCACCGGTTCTAAAATGAAGAACTCCATTGTAAAATCGGTTGCTTTCTGTAATATGTACAATGGAGTTGCTCTCACAGTCAACAAAATTTTGTTTGTTGCTGTTGTCCATTTCAGTCATTCCAGTGTTTCCATACGTGATGAAATGAAGCTTTCTGGGTATGAATGTGGTTTTCATCTATACTAAATAAACCTAAGAAATCTAAAATAGTTATCAGAGCTGTAGATTACCTGAAAACTTCGCTTCAACAACGAAAACCGGCCGAGGGAAGACGAAACCTTAATGGCCGCCATTTTGTAAGTTCAGTGCCGTAGAATTCCAGCGTTTTTACATGACGATAATAACATCCGCTGGCAGAAATGCTTAGGTGTTCATTGTATTTTGCGCGGGAAAATATTCGCGGAAGATTCGCGGAACGTGTTTTCAAGATGGCGGCCATTCCCACCATAAAGAAGCTGGACGAAGCTGTTGTTAACCGCATTGCGGCTGGAGAAGTGATCCAAAGACCTGCAAATGCGCTTAAAGAAATGATAGAGAACTCGCTTGATGCAAAGGCTTCATCTATAACGGTGACAGTGAAATCTGGAGGCTTGAAACTTCTGCAGATACAAGACAACGGGTGCGGAATTAGAAAAGATGACATGGCCATTGTTTGCGAGCGTTTTACTACAAGCAAGCTCACGAAATTTGAAGATCTGAGCTCGATAGCAACTTATGGCTTCCGAGGAGAAGCCCTGGCAAGCATAAGTCACGTAGCTCATGTAGCGATCACTACAAGAACAGCAGAATCAAACTGTGCTTACAAAGCGTCCTTTTCTGATGGCAAACTTGTTCCACCTCGGTCCGGTTTATCTGCCGACCCTAAGCCTTGTGCTGGCAATAAAGGAACGCAGATAACCGTAGAAGACTTATTTTACAACGTTTCAACTAGAAGAAAAGCGCTAAAAAGCCCTGGCGAAGAGTTCGCGAAAATTGCTGATGTGGTAAGCAAGTACGCCATTCATAATTCTGGGGTTGCATTCACTTTGAAGAAGCAGGGGGAGAACATGGCGGATGTGAGAACAGCCAGTGGTGCCTCGATTTTGGACAATATTCGTGCGATTTATGGCACAACAGTTGCGAGGGAGTTGCTGGAAGTGAGCTGCGACAACCAGAGATATGCATTCAAAATGCACGGTTATATTTCAAATGCAAATTATTCTGTAAAAAAGTTACAGTTTTTGCTGTTTATAAATCACCGGCTTGTTGATTCCTCCTCAATGAGGAAATCTATAGAATCATTATACGAAGCTTACATTCCAAAGAACAGTCATCCATTTGTGTACTTGTCACTTGAAATCGCACCCAGTAATGTTGACGTCAATGTGCACCCCACTAAACATGAAGTTCATTTCTTGCATGAAGATTCCATCATTGAGGCCATTCAAAAGGCATTCGAGGAGAAGTTATTGGGGGCTAATTCTTCAAGAACATACTTCACTCAAACCCTTCTTCCTGGTGTTGCAGTGACTGATACCTCTGCAGGTTGGTAGCACCATAACTGACTTTTGATTCAGTATCTTGCAAGTTGACAAGATGAACCAAATCCTGGGCTTTGATTGGCTACCTGATCATATCCCCTTAGGATTACCCACTGTGTCCCACAAGAATTCCTTTACTGACCAAGCTTGCTCAGTCACTATGGACAATTTAGCCAATATCCAGCCATCTTGACCTCATTCTTGGTCAGCAAACCATATTTACTATGTAGCTGGCTCCTTGAGTGGACAAAATGAACTGAATCTTGTGCTGTGATACCCGAGTGGGCAAGATGGGGATCTCTTGCCTGCTTGGAATTACCAAGTATGTCCCATGAGAAAACTAAATAGTGTTCTTTTTCCACATAAGTCCTTTATTGACCAAGCCTGTTTGGTCAAGATGGCTGGAGATTGGACTTAGTCAATAACCCATATATCTTAGTGTCTGTGAAGTGACATGGTGTATTTCTGTCCGCCTTATATAGGATGTTAGTTGGTTGTAAATTACTCCTCAGTATTTTTTCAGGTTAACTTAGCAACTTGCCTATACCCATTTAGACTCCTGGATGGCGAGAGACACTGTTAGGGTTAAGTGTGAGTGTCTTGGCAAGTTGAGAACAATGCAACAACCTCAGCTAGCTCTCGAACAAAGGTCCCTCAATCTTGATCCTAGTACACAAACCATCAGGACTCTGTTCCAATAAAGTAACAAAATGAGCCTGCTAGTGAGAGCAAAATGACATAGCTCTTTTTGAATGGCAAGATAACTTATTGCTTTTCATGTTTGAGGAAGCCTCTTCCTCAAATTACTTTATCCCAAAAGCCTCATTTGTACTCAAACAAGCTCACATAGAAATGGATCATTCATTATCTTCATGTCTAGTAACATCTGATGAAGGGAAATCAAGCAGTACTAAAGTGTATGCACATCAGATGGTGAGAACAGACAGTAGAGAACAGACACTTCATGCATTCCTGCCTCCAAACGATCATGCAGATGTGGCAAATGCATCTAACAGGTACAAAGGCTGCCCTTTAGACAGGTTTATATATATATTTGGTGACCAATAGCTCACCAAGACTATTGTCTGATGCTGCATCACCATATGAAGAAGCTAGTCATAAAAGGGGATAAGTGACGATTTTGGTTGCTTTTCGTTTTTCTTGCTCCAAATTAGCTGAATTTTTGCATGTGGTCTTCAATGTAATAGAAAAACGTGATTCTGTATTTTTGTCGCTGGTTTTTGCTTTGTTTTTGAGTTAAAACGTAGGCAAAAAACTTGGCTTTTCCTAGCCATGTCTTTAGGAGTTTATTTGTTGAACAGCAAACAGGCAGACTGTTTA
>Ga0126339_10003701_pt1 | contig 11173 bp, 8 predicted proteins | sample OrbTmetagenome_2_FD_92532 | JGI IMG/M metagenome (GOLD analysis project Ga0126339, IMG submission 92532) | Coral microbial communities from Petempiche,Puerto Morelos, Mexico - Orbicella T R C metagenome | ecosystem: Host-associated > Invertebrates > Cnidaria > Coral | place: Petempiche,Puerto...
GACTTTACCTTTACCTTACTGTAATGTCTATCCTGCTATTTATATGTTGTAGTCCTGGAAGTTTGATGAACCAAGAGCCACTGGTCGATGAAGATGATGGCAATGAAGAAGAATCACTAGAACTGCAAGAAGTCGTCATTGACAAGCAGCCACAGGTAATGTGGCTAGTATTTTAATCTTGCTTAATGTAATTGAAATAAGTCAACCCTGAAATAATGCTGGTCATTCTAGTAACTCTTTTTAAGGGCACAGGTGTCTGGTCATGTTTGAATGCTGAGAATGCTTTCAAGAACATTTTCCAACACTTGAAAGTAGTACGCTTTTTTTGGAAAGCTCAAACCACTCATTTCAATAGAGAATCCTCCAAAGTGTTTGTTCAGCAAAATTTTTTTTCCAGGAAATAATCCTGGAGGGCTATTAATTACATGTATACAACAAAAGGTTGCAACTTTAAAAATTAAAGTTGATAGCTACATGTATTTTGTGAAATGAGTCAAATGTCCAAATTTAATATTATATTGTTCACATCATTCTGACTATGATTGCTTCAGATTCCTCATCATGAATCTGCCAAAGAAATACAAGTCACTCAACCAGTGGAGGAGGAGGAAGCTGTTTCTCCACTTACTGATGGACAACCTGCTGAGGCTCCTTATGAAGAAGAGCAGGAAGATGTCGAAGAGGAGGAGGAGCCTGAAGAGCCAGGGCCTGAACTAGAGGCACCTTTAGAGGATGTCTCTGGTGAGCCTGTTGAATCAGGTACCACACTTGAAGCTTTTTTCTTACCACTCAAGGGCGCCCTGTTGCCCTCACTGTAAACAACAGTTATATCAGTCTTTCTTGCTGGACCAAACATCAGCCTCTTAATTCATATGATGTGGTTTTCTGTGTTGCTTTAGATTGAGTTTACCTAGTAAATAAAGTTGTGCAATTTTCTTGCAGTACCAGAGAAGCCAAAGACCTGGGCTGCCCTTGCTGCATCTCGTGCACCATCAGGTCAATCTAACTCTGCTCCAGCTACAAACTCACGCCCTGTGAGACAGACACAACAGGTGAGTGTTACATGGAGAATTTGTCTGTGGTGGGAGGCTTACATGTACCTTTCAAACCTGCGTGAGAGAACTTTTCTCTTTTCAATGGCTGCAGAACATAGGCAAAATTTGGAAAGGTATACAAACGTAGGCTGTTCACAGCCCTTTATTTCCCTTATTTTTATTGAACGCACAGATTGAATCACGAGAGAACTAGACTTCAGCGTAAAATGGGATACTTCACAGGGTAGGGGGTGGGGAATGAGCAGAATATTTGTTTAGCTTGTGTCACTCACCTCCCCAGCCCCACCCCTCGTTCTTCGAGCTTGTAATCACTTCATTCGCTTTTTCTTTTGAATGCGTTGCAAAATAAAGAGGCTGCGAACAGTCTAATACAAACTATCACACACAGAAACAAAACAAAGCAAAATAAACACTTGGGTACTTGTTTACTGCATTTGTTTTAAATTACTTTATTTGCTCTTTGTCTCCAGTCTCCTGCTCAGGCTGTCTTACCACCACCACCTACACCCCAGGCTGCCCCTGCCCGCCCCTCCAAGGAAACCCGTGGAGGAATGAGCAGTAGAGAGGCAAGACTGACGGCACGGAATGCACCTGATAATCATCAGGTGTTTATTGGTAATTTGCCTCCTGGAGTCAAGGATGATGAAGTGCGAAATGTGTTTTGTAGTAAGTAACATTAGAAAATGCTTTGCAGTAAAAACAAAAAGAAGAGTTTATTAATTCTGATGTTGTCCTTTTTGTCATTTGCTGCTTTTCAGAGTATGGAACAATACTGGAAATCAGGCTCAATCCCAAGGTAGGAAGTTCTGTTATATTTCAGCTTTATTTTTTTGCCCCTTCATTGTGAATATCAGCTCATTCAATTTTCGTATTCTCGATATTGTACTGGAACTAGCTTGCAATGGAGGTTCATGCGGGGGAATATCATTAACCCTTTGAATACCAAACTTTCGCCAAAAAATACCGTTTTTAACCGTTTAGTCAGGTTTTTTAGCTGCCATGACGCTAAATAAGCCTAACTTTTGCTAAAAAAAGCTTTTTTTTTTTCACTAAAAGGAGAGATTTTTCGAGTATTAGGTACAAAATTGAGCAAAACTTCAATTACGGGCATGCGCATAAGCCAAAATTTGGACTCCTTTTTTTTTTTTTTTGCCATTAACCGTTCTCAATTTTGTTTGTTGGCCCTTTCCTTTCTGTTTTTCTCGGCCCTTTTACACTGGCTACCTTTTGCATTGTATGTTCTTTCTGGCTGCAGTGAAAAGTTGGATGTTAATTAAGGGCGAAGCCTAGAAATGGACCTTGATCAATCATAGCCGTTGTGGACCATTTTACCACCGTTTTTGCACCAAAACTGATAACGTTGTTTTTCGATTTGCGACGTCGGAATGTCGTCGATATCTAAACCTGACCATTGGAAAGGGCTAGCCTAGCTCTACTATCTGCTTATCAAGAATATCTGATGACATTTAAATTGATGACGTGACAAGTGGTAGCACGACCATTAATTACGCATATAGGCGTAGTTGGTATTCAAAGGGTTAAGAAGAGATCAATACCATTTGCATTTGAAAAGACTCTCTGCATTAGCCTCAGTTGCAAGCTAGTTCCAGTCCAAAAGCGAGAATATGAATATGGTCAGTCTATTAAAGGTCAGGAGCTATTTTGTGGCCGTACTGGCAGGCCTATGACACCATGACTTGCATTCATCAACATGTGTCTTAGTTTCTGAAGCATGAAGCAACTGTTTGCACAGATGTAACTTCCTTTTGATGACATTACCTTTAAAATTCTTTTTCTTTTTTTCTTTTTTTGGTTTTCATCAGAACTTTGGATTTGTGATCTTTAACAGCTCTGACCCAGTGGAACAAATTCTAAACAACAGAGTGAGTATAAATATTTAAATCCTGAAAACAAAAATATGAGCGATAATTGAACAATTGCGGAAGTATACCTTGCTAAGCTTAAGCTGAAAGTGTCCCCAATTAGTAGAGGGCTGAAGACAGTCCAAAAGTATCTTGTAAATGTATCCTATAGTTGATGATTTTCCATATTCTCGCCACCTTTCTGCTTGACAGTGTATTGCTATTGTGAGGAGAAGCTAGATGATTGATCACTGTTATCCATGGGCAATACAAAGCTGCCACGGTGCAAAGAAAAAAAACACATTTTCGGGAGAACTATGATTTACTAGTCCCAAAACTATTCTCACTAGCGCCCGAAAAGTTCATCTCTTACGGTACTTCTGTCACGTGATTTTCCTGAAAAATTTTCTGACGGAAATCACTAGTCCGATTAGAAAATTTACAAGACTTCTTTTTGCACGCTGTGCTGCCCGTATCAAGGGACTCCTAAGATAAGAAAACAAGGACTTACTGAGATTTCCTTTATGTCAAAATATAGTGGTAGAGGGAGTGGAAGAATGGTAAAACCAACGAACATCAAAGTTTTACACGACAATTTTCTGTATTTAAGTCCACTACTATTCATTTTATTTTAAGCCAATCAAAATTGGTGACCATGAAATCAACATTGAAGAGAAGAAGCCTAGCGGAGCAGTCGGCCGCGGTGGAGGTGGAAATCGTCGAGGTGGTGGTGGTGGCGGAGGTGCGCGTGGAAACGCGCGTGGGGGTGGCAGTGGAGGCGGTGGACAAGCTGGCCGAGGAGGCGCTGGAGGATCTCGGGCGGGTAACCGCGGAGGATTTGGAGCGAATACTGGCAATGCAAACGCAGGGTCTGGATCTAGCGGGCGATCGGGCGGGCGTCGGGACAGCGGGGGTCGTGGCGGGAAATACAAGTAGTATGGTGCGACGTTGAGAGAAGTAGCATAAATTATTCCCAAGGAAAACAAAAGACAAAAGCAAGCAGACAGCCATGGTGGCGTTTTTGTTTTTTTTTCCTTTTCACTTCCTAGAAAGCTTTTATGTCGTTTTCATGTATAATGTGTTGTCGGCCGAACAACATGGCGGGCTGGTTTGCATTTTGTCTGCTGGCGGATAACGTTGAAGATTGTTGTAGTAGTTGTAATTATAGTCATACAGTGTCGCGGTGTGCTCGTCGTGTTAGAGAGTTTTATCGTTACTAAATAATAAGCCACTTACGTTTATTTTTTCAAGGCAAGTGGAAAAGCCAGGCTTTTACACCACCGAGCCGCAATGCCGCCATGGTTTTGCCCATCCTCTATCGCTCTTTCAACACAGGCGAACTTTATACGAAGTGAAATTTCAGATTTAAAAATAATTGTGACCTTTTTTTAGTATAGAGACCGTCCAAAGTTATATGGAAATGCGACGTTTGCAGTATTTATATTGGATACCACTATTACGAATCACCAAGGAATAAAAAGAAGCCTGCAATATTGTAACTGGTGCTGTTGTTAGTATTCTTAGCCGAAAACGCCAGAAGCGACAGAGCCTGAGCCCGCGGTCCGCCATTTTGATTTCACGGGGTTCGCGTAGACCTTGAGGAGGCCTTGAAAAATTGCCTTCAAATCCTTGTCGAGTCCTTGAAATTTTGTCGTTGAAAAGTCTTGTAAATTTGTAGTTTTCTACTTGAACAGCCTTTGAATTTTTATAAGCAGTCCCTGAGTTTTGTTTGCAAGTCCCTGAGTACTTGAGACCAAGGATAAAAAGCAAATTTGACATAAATTGTAATTGAAGATACACTTAAGCAGTCTCAAAAAGTTTATTTTCATGATACAGGAATTAAGTGATTTTAATGGCAGTCACCTAACAGTATAAGTAATCTGCCCTCAGTCGAGAACTATACATAACAAGGACCTGAACCATGGTTAACACTCGTCTCCGGTTTGCTTGCGCTTAGTTCCGCTCGGATTTGCTTGGGATTAACCTCCATTTTGCGGTTTGGGCGACACTGAGTTATTTATTTATAATTATTTGTAGGCAATTTAACCCCCAAGCCCCACATTTGTACATTTTATAATTCAGTTTAGAGAAAAAAAAATCGTGCGAGGTGCCAGACTGCCTGGTACCAAGTTCCTTAGCTCGCGCTCTGCACTTGCTCGCCACAAAAGTGTGAAACGCGTGACGTGGAGGCTTGGTGGCAGAGGTTTGAGATTGCGGACGTGAACTTAACAGTGTTTTGTCGCTTTTATATGGAATAAGCGACACAATCGGGCAGGATGCAATGAACGTGAGAAATTTTGACGCAAAGGGAGATTTTTATGGGAAAAAAATGGAAGGTTTCCACGTATCAACATGGATTTCCTTTGGGTTATAGCATGTGAACGTAGACCAATTTCTGGTTGTCTTTCGATTTGTATGGAAAATCAATAGACGGAGATAAAGTTAATTGTTTATTTTAACGTCTAGAGTCACACGAAGCAAAATTTTATTTGGGGATGAAATCTTACAAGATGCTATAGCCCTAACATCTTCAGTTGGATTTTTCAACGGGTCGACTTGAATTGAGCGCGATGCTCAACGAGTTTGTTGTGAAACTCTATAACTCTCTGAAGGGTCTTGGCCGAGACAAAACGCCGCGTCATACTTGCCACGAACTGAACTATTTTCCACAAGTATTTGACAATACTTTTATGGGATAAAATATTAGTCTCGATATCTTTTTAATCTTCTTTTTGCTAAGAGAAAACAGAAGCCGTGGATGAGGGAGCTCTCTAAGCCAAAATCCAGACGACGATCGAATAGTATCCCATGATGCAATTTGCTACGTACGTGACGCAACATCGAAGTTATCATGGATTTCAGCGTGGAATAACGTGGTTTTCTCCGCGTCTATTTCTTATTTTTATTGCAGTAAAAGGTTAGAAAAGTGCATTATTTAAATCTTTGACGCGATTATAATGATTTGCAAATGTTTAAGAGCGCGGCCTTATTATAGTATTCTTGTCATTGATCGTGTTATGTGACTATTCGCATCACAAAGTGTTCGTCGACCCGTAACAAGGTCGTGAATATTCGCTTTTCTTGGCACAGTATGTTGATGTCTTCGATTTTTGGGCATCACGCCACAAAATATAGACATAATGATGATTTTTGGCAAAGAAGTACCGAGGAGTACCCACATTTTTATGACCTTTCAAGCGATCGAACTGGACTGAAATTTCGTAACATATCAGTGCAATTACCAGTGTTGCGTGTGTGAATGTCTGCTTTTAAAAGTCTCAGTTCGTTTGGCGCTTTATTCCCGAGCTTGGTCATCTTTTAGAGTCAAAATGATTATTTTCGAAGGTGTTTTGTTTGCTATTCTTTCCGAAACTGCAAAATGTTCAGCAGTGATAACTAGCCTTAATAACGGAGTGTTTAACTTCGTAAATTTCAATAGTTAATGGAGCCGTAATCAAGAGATGTCATGCAGCAAACGGCACAACACGGAACAAGCCTGCTAAGAAGCGAACAAGAAATGTCAAAAGAAAAATCAGAAAACCTTCTGAACTTCGGAGAATGTACCTGTTGTAACTTATTCGTATCAGCACAGGGCTTCTTACCCCAGCGAATAATTCGTCCGTAGGCGAATTCACAACAACCACACGAACGAGAGCTCTTCTTCGTTCGTCTATGCTTTCCACATAGCTTATATGTATTTCTCGACAGACCAACGAAACACAAGTAAAACCTTTCACTGTAACGGCAAAATTCTCCTTTGAAACGCATTGAACATAAACTAACTCGGTACTCTTAAAAGCAGAAGCCACGTAATCCCAGACAAGTGTGAAAGCACGCCATGGCTTCATCCTGAGAGCGTGGAATGAATGATGACGTCACGTACGCAGTGATAATATAAGTCTAAACCAGATGCATCATGGGATACTATTCGATCGTCGTCTGGCCAAAACCTTGCTGGACCTTCCATAGAATTCGTACGACGGCAATTCTTTAGATTCTCTTTCGTTATTTCCGGGTATCTTTGACGTTTCATAAAGGGATTAAAAAAGCACAAATATCCGGTACCATACCAGCTTTGACAGAAAAGACGACGGACGCTTTTTTCCGACCCAAACGATATACGCTTTCATTCAAAGGTTAACCTCGCTTTCCAGACGCTGGTTATATAGTCTCGTATGGTTCAGTATGTCGCAGCTATATACTTATTGTAACCTTATCGTAAATGAAAGCCCTTCCGGACACCGGTTTTATGCGGCCGCAATTATGTACTCAGATGTACCTCATATTGTAACCTTTTCGAAAATGAAGATAAGCTTTCTACAGGATTAATTATATGCGATTTAAAGAAAGTCACAGATTTATTTTCATTATTACTTTGTAGACTGCAAGTAACAGTTAAGACGTTCTTTAACTTCCAAATTTAGTTCTCTTCTCCATTATTTACAACGAGTGTCTCTGACGTCGGGCGTGCTCGCTTGATACGGTCGCCAGCCGGTCACCAGGGGACCATTTCTCCAAAGCCCCGCAACCTTTTCGGGTCCGCAAAGCCATTTTCAGTTAATCTGTATCTAAAAACAGAGAGGTGTTTACGCCTGAAACTTCTTGTATGAAGGGAATCTTTGTTCATATTTTAAAAGGATACGTGAATAAAGCAGATCAATAATTATAAGGTTTGAGATTTTGCGGATGCGAAAGCGTTTCGGGACCTTCGAGAAACGGGCCCCAGAGCCGCTAATACGAACGCTCTTCCGTGTCTATGTGGTGTCCGTATTATCTGGGTTTTATATAAAAATTTCACGTATTTTTTTTATTAAAACCAACAGCTGCAAACGTGATCGTGTTCAATGATATCCGATACATCGGGCACGGCTTTTAATTTTTGCGGTCGCGCGGCTAATTGGTTTCGAGAACTATCGAGTTGAAAGCAGATTCAATTTTATCAGATAGACTTTATTTGACAGGTGGCAGATGCTTTTCCAAGTCAGTTGAAAATGCCTCTAGGAAATCGATAGGCGTGTAACAGAGATCGGTACACTCAAAACAGGAACTACAGCTATTTAGAGAACCATTCAATTTTTTTGTGTTTTGACAAGCACACTATGCGGACCGGAAGTCAGACGCGCCAAGATTGTGCCTCTCCTTTTTACGGAAGACGAGAAATAAAACCCACTGAAAGCTGTTATTCGTCAGCGGAAAAATCGCCACCTGCGTTTTGTGCATTGTAAGTAGTATTTTTGTGTTTTTTTTCAACGCCATAATAGCGAAATTGAAGTTTGCGTGACCACATTTGTTGTTCCGTAATGAAAAGCATGCCAAGCAGAGAAATCGTGCTAAAAGTTAGTGTCAAATTTCAAACTTCATGATTGTGCCACTCGTCATGATTAGTTTTGCTAATCGCCGCGAGCTTTCGTAAAGGTCAAAAGGCATATAAGCTTACGAAACAAGGCTACTTCTTTTTGAAACGGGAAATCAATGCGTTTATATAATTATGGTCGTAAAGTATTGTGGTGGATTGAATTTGAAGAACGCTTTCGCTGCAATTCTTCTTGTTACGACGGGGTCTGTCGTTTTGATGGCTGTCACAGTTTTACAAGTGCCAAGACTTTTTCCTGTTCGTAAAATTTCATTCGCGAATACAACCGAAATGGACATGGTGGTGCGAGATCACAAGTTCGACATGCGAGGGACTGAAGTAATGGTTTTCTTACACATTCAAAAAACAGGAGGATCGAAATTCGGTGCTCAACTTGTGAGCAACTTGGACTTAAAAAGGCCGTGTGTATGTTCAAGGAAAGGGTCACACGACCTCCGTAAACACGCAGCTAAACAGAAGACTAAAGAAAGAAAGGTTTGTCACTGTTTTCGTCCAGGCTCGAAAAGGATTTGGCTGTTTTCTCGGCATCATTTAGGTTGGCCTTGTGGTTTGCATGCCGACTGGACGGAGCACCATGAATGCGTTCCAAAATACATGAACAAACGAGAGGGGCGAAACTTTAATAGGCGAAAGTTCGTGTACATTACGATAGTCCGAGAAGCCGTTTCAAGGTTTTTGAGCGAATTCGCCTTCGTTCGGAACGTAGGTGAGATGTGGAGAGCTTCTTCTCTTCGCTGTAATGGTCGATCGCCAACTCAAGAAGAACTTCCGCAGTGCTTCACTAGAGCAGATCTCAGCGACGTCACTCTCGACGAATTTCTAGGGTGCCCTTGGAATCTAGCTTTCAATCGCCAAACCAGAATGCTGGCTGATCTACGGCTGGTAAACTGTTACAATACAAGTGGAATGTCGCCAACCGAACGAGGAAGACTCATGCTTGAAAGCGCCAAGAGAAATCTGCAAAGAATGCCCTTCTTTGGCCTGACTGAATATCAAGAGGCGAGCCAGTATCTCTTTGAGAAGACATTTGGGTTGAAATTCGTGACTCCGTTTGCTCAGTTGCCCGAGGACGAAACTCGAGCGGGAAATATATTGCCAATATTAGACAGTTCTGTGTTGAGTCAAATAGAGACCTTGAACTCGCTGGACATAGAGCTATACACGTTCGCCAAAAACGTGTTCTTTAAGCGCTTGACACACTTTAAAGAGGCAGATAGAATTAGAATGGAATGGGAAACTGAGTAAACATGTTACAGACCGTAAAGACTCGCAGTTTGTTTACTAATTCGTTAAACATGTTAAAATCTCATATTAAAATGTTTGTCCAATTTAGGGCCATACGAGAGAGACTTTGCGAGAGGGAACTCTGTCTCTTTAGTCTTTTGATACTAGCAGTTCTCTGGGGTCGGCTGTCATAAAGCTGCTTACTAGAACTGCAAATGAATGACCATGAATAGCTAATCATTTGAACGAGCTGTTTGCTATGGCGCCGTGATGGCGATGAGAATTGAAAGCAAGTTCTAGTCGACTCAATTTCCTTTGATATCGTTCTCAAGTTTATTGTGCACATCTGTTGTAAGAAATCAATATATTTATCTCGGGTTTGATCAGCTTTTGTTTGACATGTGTCGTTGTCCGAAATCATATTCATAATCTCAGTACTTCGAGCAGTGACAGACTCCAGGCATCTTAAAATTTTATTCAGACGTAAAAATGTGCGATTGATTCCAATTCAACTAAGATCGCAAGGGCGCTCTTAGCCCTCCCTAACTTGGGAAGGAAGCTGAAGGACATCATAACAGCAGGCTGAAAATTCAAACAAACCGATCTGTAAGTTTCCATTTCTGCTGAAAATCCATAGCCTTTGCTGAATCAAGCCGTAAACTGATACCAAGCCTTCAAACTGGATTTTTCTACACTTGATAGGTCGGCAGTGCTAAAGCGTGAGCTAATAAGGGTGGGAGGGGGTAGGCCTATCCCTATTGTGCTTAGCAACTTTTGAGAAACGTTTTGGCGTTTGGAGCAACTTTTTGCGGTTCTGGCAACTTCCTGCAGGTTTTGCCTTTCTGAGCAACTTTTGAGCAAAATATCGTTTTAGAGCACGTATCAAGCACGAAAAAGTCAACGGTTTCGTAGAAAAATTCAATTTATGCAAATTTCTTGAATGTTTAGCAGCTTTTTGAAGCTTGAACACATACGTTCGGCAGGACATCAAATGAACCGTGTATTTTGTTCCGTTAGACCTAAGAGTGTTCTTAAATTTCGCCCATATTTGCGAGCAACCCTAAAGCTAAGTTTCAAGCTGTTTTTCTTGACCTAAAATATCAAGAAATTTAGGAAGCAACTTTTGAATGTTAGGTAGCAACTTTTCGAATTTCTGGCAATTTGGCAACTTTTTGGCATGTCAGTGGGCAGCTTTCCAGCATTGTACGAGCACAATCGGGGCAGGCGTAAGGGTGGGGCGCATGCTCTTTCCCCTGAACCTTCAGGAAATGTTTCTGAAATCAACAAGTGTGGTGTTAAACAATTACAAAGACAAATTTACTTCTCTGCATTTAACTTTTGATAGCCTTGAGATCTAGCGAGTTTTTCTCAACAGAGAGAGAGAGATCGAGACTAAATGGATTCAAAGTACAGTCCAGTCTTTTTACAGAAAAATACAAAAGCAAAAACCGACACAACGTTGAATGATTTTTTGAAGGTGTACTATATTTCGGCTGGCCAAACCAGCCTTCTTCAGGTACAATGGAAGATTTTATATTGGTGCGTGTTTTTATGTAGCCGATATTTACGTAATACCGGAAATACGCAAAAGTAATTGATAGTGTAAATTGAAGATAAGCATACGGTAAAATAAAATAACATGATAAAAGAACATAATA
>Ga0126339_10003702_pt1 | contig 11173 bp, 3 predicted proteins | sample OrbTmetagenome_2_FD_92532 | JGI IMG/M metagenome (GOLD analysis project Ga0126339, IMG submission 92532) | Coral microbial communities from Petempiche,Puerto Morelos, Mexico - Orbicella T R C metagenome | ecosystem: Host-associated > Invertebrates > Cnidaria > Coral | place: Petempiche,Puerto...
CCCTAAACAAGGCAGGGTTTGATTGTTCGCTTGTCTATTTTTTTCAAGAATCCGCCATGTTTACCCGAGGATAAATTCTCACCAGCGTTTGCGAATTTCGTATCTCAATGGTAAGGTTGTTGTTCGACATTATTACATAAACCTGCTAAAAGTTTACTTTTAATTATGTACCTAAGAATATTAGCGAGATTTCAAGGAGCTAAAACCCTGTCTGGCTGCGAGGAAACACACTGCACCTATCAATGAATCTGCGGTGAGGGGGAGATTTGACATCAAATAGCGAATCTTTTGGCCATTTCTCTACTCCAGTTCTTTACTCTACGCTTGTTAAAAAGAAGACTAAAACTGAGAACTCCATATTTAACAGAGGTGGCCAGTGATACGTGTTTATTTCCTGCCTTGCTGGGCGTTTCTTATTTACCGGCTGTGGATTATTCAATCTCAGTTCTTTTCTGTTTTATTATTATTTCTGTTGTTTTTTAAAGGAAGGTTTATTACGTTGATCTTTGACGAAAGGTTATTAGTAATAGCGTTTAAAGAGAATTAAAGAGAATTCTGTGAGCTTAGCTTTCAGTGAGCTGTTGACGAACCGAAGGACGGACGGACTGACTGATCGAATTTTATATTATCTTGATAGTATGCAGAAAAACCCTTTAGTAAGACTGACTCCAGAAGCAGTTTTGGTAAGTGACAGTTTTTGACAATCTCACAATTACAGATGCAAGCTCCTGTGTTGTTCGTTCATCTACACTGCATTCTCCTACTCAGCGTATAATTTTTCTTTTTCCACCGTATAGACTCATCCTTTCATCGCGACAAATGATGATGGTAATATTGACATGATATCCATGTGGGTGTGTCGTCAACTGGAGCAGAGACAATCACGTGCACACAGCTTGGACTCGCCTAATTCAGAATCACCATGACTGTATTCATACTCAGAACCACAAAAGAGCGTTTTCACTGACGTGGTCAGCAGCCAGGTCGGCTAGAAGACTACGAGTAGTCCCTCTTTTGCTTAGTCCGTCGTGCGTGACACGAAAGAAAACCACGAGAAAAAAAATGGCCGCGCGAAATCCTGGGGGCCAGAAGTACGTGCGTCCCGCCCCCAGGATTTCACGCGGCCATTTTTTCCTCGCGGTTTATTTGCGGTCTCGCTCGGCGGACAAAGCGAAAGAGGGACTACTCGTAGCCTAGTTGGGTAGCAGCTCTCGTAAGGTCTCGCGTGAATGGCTTGATACCCTTTGAGAGGACAATAGAACAAACAACAGAAACAATGCCCATACTAGGCTCAAAACAATAACAGCCGCTAACAAGTAAGGAATTACAAGCTTTCGAGAACTGCTACACTTTTGCAGCAGCCATGCAAGAGTTCACCTCCCACAGGATTAGTTTGGGACACCAACATGGCCGCCGTTTGGGTTTCAATATTTTGGGACACCAATATGGTTGCTGTTACGTCATGTGAAAACACTCAATTGGGTGTTACTTGTGAATCTTTTTCTTCTAACCAAACAAGAATGAAGGACTGTAACTTCATTAACTGGCAACTAAAGAGAAGCTGATGCTTGTCGCAAATGTGTCAAAATATGACTATAGAAAAAAACAGCTGAGGAGGATTTTTTCGAGTCCCCTCCCGATTTTTTATTTATATTCTGAAGTCAAATTTAGCCAACATGAACACGTACAGAATTATGTTTGTTGAATTAACTTAACCATTAGCAGGATGGAGTGAGTATTCATGGATCTACTGACCCAGCTCTCGCCAAAATCTGCCCGACTCTGTAAATAGTTTGTAATTAATAGTAGGCAATTATCAGTAAGAAATGTAGTATAATATAATTAATTAACTAATTAATTAGTTAAGTATCAAGTATAGGTAGTGCGAAACAGACGTGACGCTTTCAAATGCACAGAAGTGACTGTTAGAATACAAATGGCGATCACAAAAAGTGTGTTTCATTGTGTCTTTTTACCTTTTATGCCGTGTGCCAATTTTGATCTGCGTGTGTTCCTCGTCAGCTATCTCTCAGGCACTCGAGTAAATATTAATTGTTAAATGCAAGATGGCGAATCGTGAAAAGACTTTTCGTTCCGTAGGCCAAAAAAATGTGGCTCAATTGCTTTCCCCAACGTAATAGTAAACCAGTAACCAAAAGTCGCTTATCAAAACAACGCCGAAAAGTTGCGCAATTTTGTTCGCTGATGTTGAACCAAGAGACGATGATCTCTTGTTTGAACTAAGCACTATTAAGCAGATTTGCCCATTTCGATTTACACATGCAAACAGACATTGAGGGCCTAAGAGGTTAGAAGAAAAACCAAGAATGGGTTAATGTATAATTATGTTAGTGGTTGCTTCCTTGTCTTTTTGTCAACTCATTCAGAACTGTACCAAACTTGTGGTTGACCTTTTTCCCTAGCTCTTCTATTTCTTTAAGGCCTTCTATAGCTTCATTTATCTTCTTTCCAAGGGCGGCTTTTTTAGTTCCGTCCTCTGGAACTTTATTCTGAAGAAACGAACCACTCATCTGCAAGCATTCTTTATTCCAGTCGTTAAAGAAATCCTCGAATCTCCTGAAGTTTGCCCTCAAGCTGTCCAGCATATCATCCCGCGCACGTCTGAACCTAGCACCTGCATAGTCCAGCTTGTGATAGACGTCTGTGTTGTCGTATTCCTTTTTTGATGCTTTCTCCGTGGAATTTTTGGATGGCATGATATATGTCGACACTGGCGATGGAACCCAGTCGGCATTGTCTCGGGACCGCATCTAATAATGTAGCAAAAGGTTCTTTAATATGGGAATGAAAAAGTATCTTACAGGAGAGTCTGTATAGCAGTCCCGGAATCTCAGTCACCGGTTAAATGTTCGGTAAATTTCACTACTATTAGGACGTATCAGTAAATATTTCAGATTTCATATCAGTTATCAGTTAAAACGCGCGTCAATGCTGAGGTGACAGTTTAAATCTTGACCAGTGCTAAACAAGTTTCTGCCGTATCTGTGGTTCTCAGTCGTTCTTCCATATCCTGAGGAAAGCCGTTTGCTGGCGCGTTGAGTTTGCAACCTCGATATCAGGCTTTCTCTTTCCGTTGACTCCCTTGTCAACGACAATGGAGGCAAAGAAGAGAGACAGTCTGGAATCGAGGTCGCTGAGTTTGGTGGAAAATATGTCATCATGATGTCATACGAAGTGTGATAATTTGGGCTGGGAAAAAAAAGATGTTACTAACTTTGGCCGACACAGCAACTCCTTCGTGCCCCATGCTAACAAATGGAAACAACAGTGAGTCCTCCTGGAAAATCCTTATTGAAACTCTGGCTTGTGTAATGGGTTTCCCATTCAAAGTAAACGAGATGGGAACTTCTCCGTTTTCTGCCATTTCAAATAAGACGGTACAGCCAATCAAATCGCCTCGTTCAGCCATGGCATCTGAAATAAATCACACAGAGTGTGGGTTAAAGTAAACTGGAATCACGAATTTGCTCTTCGTCGAAACAACATAAAATTTCTACCAAGTTTGTTGTTTAATCACAGATGTTAAGTTTTATCATAAAACGAGAAGTCGTAACTTTTAATATATTTGAGCAAAATGTCTACTAGACCTTCAATTTCTATAATGGAGTCTGCTCTGTCAGCGTCAAGAATGTCGCCTTTGATGTGATATCCAACACAATCGTTTTGCCACCCTCGGCCTCGAATGAAGTGAAATTTGTAATCCTTTCTTGCCACTCCAACCTCCAGACTTCTACGTTCCCCCGCTTCCAGAATAAGCACCTAAGGACACGGGCAATGGCACTGAATAGGACGCTAAATGCACTGTACATCAAGAAGCTTCAGGAAGCTTACAACCGCACGGTAAAATTTGAAGTGCAGTTTGCTATAAAAATTATGTAGAAGCTTAAGGAATCCATTGTGTTGAGATGTAAGATAGAAACATAATTTCTCACTCTTACCCGCTGCCACTTTACTTAACTGATATCAGGAGGTGTTTACATTAAACGTCTACGCCATTGCAAGTGTAATTGTTTACAGCCGTTAGAAAAATTCAAAAAAGTCTACTTTCACAAATAAAATTTTTCTTCACAGAGCCGAGATCCCTTTAAGGTCATTCCCCAGTATTGCATTGCGCATCCCTACTGCGCATAATTTCACGCGGGATTAGCGCGCGCGCATTAAAAAATGGCGGATTTTTCTTTACGCGGATTTTTCTCGCAAACGAGTATGGTGACCTATCATTTTTTTCTGCTGTTTTGCATTGAGTAATAAATTTCTCTGTGTAAAATGAGTATGGACCAATTCTCAGTGTAGAAGAAAAAACAATCGTCGGAAACGTGAATTTAGCAAGCAATCGTGACTACAATCATGGTTCTATTATAAGGATTTATTGGGTATAAACAAGGTGCTGTTGTTGCCAAACAAACATGGGGACCCCTCATTTTTATTTCAAAATTTAAGTTCCTGTAATATAAACAATCAATAGGCAAAGTTTCACAAAAATCTCAGTGCAGGGTCTATTTCAGTGGAATGACCTTAAGAACAAAAGAAGGAAATGTAGCCAAAAACAGTAGTAAACGAACGCCGATGGCTTGTTATGTTATCGATTCAGTCCATACCTCAAATTGCGGGAGTTCTGGAGAGAATGGGACGAGATATCTGGCCCCATGATTACTTTGTGAAGATGTAGGATGATCCTTACATATCTGGCAAAACTCTGCTCCCTCGTACATAAGAAGACACTCTTCAATCCTTATGCCTTCGCTTTCCCACGCCTAAAAAGCAAACGCTTGTTTTAGCAGCAACCGTGGTACTTACACGAGGAAATAAGAATTATACAGGAAAAAATAAGAAAAAGTTCTTAATTCCCAACATTTCGTCAAGTCAACCCGAATTAATCTTCTATACACGATTACGAAACTTGTCCCAACAACAGTATTTCTGGAAGCACTCGTTATTATTTTGGCAACTACAAATACTTGCGGATCTTCCGAAAATAATTGTACTTGATCACCTTTGGACCGGTTGGTAAAGCGCACTGGCCACGCCCATGTGCAATAAAGGTGTTATAAGCAACCTGATTGGTGAGTGGACGTATCCGTTTCGTTTCCTGAAGCAGGTGATCCATTTTCCCCTTATCTGTTTCAAATCAAAGAAAAAATAGAGCCACGATTTATCATGACTAAAAATTTGATAAAAGTAACAGCGTAATTGGACATCATTCAAAGAACATTGTGATAAGCTAGACTATTGACTATGAAATAATGCTTTGCCACTCAATCGTGAAGAGTCGAATACCATTCATCCAGTAGATAACGCGTTTTGTCGGTGCATACACCACTCCTTATGTAATACTTACCTGTGAGAGGAAATGTGTACCCATAACTTGCGAAGTAGTTAACTTGGAGACTTTTAACAGCCAAATCCAAAGATTCTTTCTGTAAGTTAAACAATTAGCAAGTTCAGAGTGTATCATGGTTGCCACAGACATTACTTTTTAAAATTCCCCGACTTTTCCCGGATGAATGAAATATTTCCCAGACCAAATAAATACAAAATGTCAGATACAGTTGCGGCTTCTACCTTCCCCTTTCAGCCGTCCTTTCCACCCATTCATTAGACTGATGAGTTTTCAAAAAATTTTCCTTCTTCTTTGTGGAAAAACATTGTTCAGATCGTTGAGATCAAAGTGACCCCAATTGTTTCTTCCAGCCTTTAATGGTATTGAATCGGCCGTGTAAAATTATTTAATTTTTCCTGACCTTTCTTCGTATAAACAATTTTCCCTGACATAAAATAAAATTCTCTGACTTTTTCCTGACCTTGAAAACCGTTTTTCCCCGGAACATTTCCTATGATAGAGCAACCCGCGTATGCGGGAGTACAAAAAACCCCAAACCAGTGTGAGGAACACGATCGAAATCAATTAAAATCCTTACGTTCAGTTGTAGCATCTTTTCATCCAGGCGTGATCTTTGAGTTCGCCCCACAAGGTTGCGCTTGAAAAGAAAAGAAAAATTTGCGTTAATATATGGAACTTATATATTTGATTTTCGTGGGAACGTGGTATAAAAAGCAATTATCGCCCAGCTCTACTCTTGCTATAGCACAAAAAATGTGTAAATTCACTGCACATCTCTCAATAGAACGGTTTTTTATTGAGTGTCGTAAAACCAAAGTAATCACTCTGGCCAACCATAAAGCAAACAGACAAAAGTAAAGACATGTAGCTGACGTAAAGGACGGGAAAATGTATACGAGCGAGTACCGATTGGTTTTGGCTTTACCTCTGAATTAAGCCAATCATCAATTACTTTTCGACACTCAAATGAAAGGCGCTCGCTTTGTGCATGTAATATTAGCCTGCCTAGTAGCCGTTAAACGGGAGAGGGGGAGGCAAAGCCTGCAACGCAGCCTAATGTAATCTGGGAGACTGTTTTATAGGTTGTCTGTAGATTCAGGACTTGAGGAGAGAAAACTTTGAATAATAAATACCTACTTCATATTTTGGTATGTTGTATATATTTTCTCGATGGCGCGGTGACATTTGAAGTGACCAGCTTCAGTGAGGGACAGGCAAATCCCGCAAGACCCCTCGAATATACAGCGATACTACACACTTTCGGATGGTTAGATTGTCTTACGCCTTATAATGATGGGCTGAACTTAAGTATGTAATTTGCAAACGGACTGTATTTTTCAACTGGTCCAAAATACGTATCGAAGTAGTCTTCCAACTTCCGTTAAATCTTACGTTTTCAAGGGATTTTCAAAAGGACTCTTTTGTGAATTCCGTCCTCACCGTTCTAAATGAAATCACCTCTCGTTTTGACATGGTTGTAAATCTGGCCCCTCTAGATTAGCAAGTGGTGTATCTGCGGGCCAGCCTGCGATCTTGCTCAATGAACCATTTTAATAAAGTTTGTTTTTATAGTTTGTAGTTGTGTTCCTTAACCAACCTTACTCAGTTCATTTCAGTCCAATTCCTTACTTACATTTCCATTCTTACGATCAAGACAGCAGCACAAGCATCGCCACAGCGAACGCAGGCGCAACAGTAGGCTTGAGATGAGATTAAAAGGAACAGGGATGGGATCATAGGTGCTGTACGTCTGTATTCTAATGGCTTTCTTGAATGACCACTCTTTCAATGAATTTTCCTTCAAAGCAGACAAATTGTGTAGAATGATAAGGCTTGTTACTTGCTGTTGTCGTCAACAATGACATAAATTGACAAGTTACTATTAACAAAACACGAAGATTCTGAGCACGGTTGCAAACTAACAATTCTCTGAGCAACACCCTATTTTTTTCAAAAAATAAATGTACTGTGGGCATTAATGTATACTGATTTGATTTGCTTTGCTCAGGTTACTGTTGTGGTTTTTGATGTTTTTGTCGATCCTGTTGATATCATTTGCTAAAGATATTCTTGTCTTGAACAAACAAACATGATCCAGCAAACTAAGAAAATAAACAACCAATGAAACAAAGAGAATGACGCCTTTGTCTGACTGAGACACTGGCAAAAGCTTCATGTTGAGGAGGAGCGAAGGGAAAAAAGCAAAGTATCTTACTTCCACTCGTGTATAAGTGTTGGACAACAGTGCTATCATCATGTTAATAAGAAGAATGACTCCCATGATAAGGAAAGCGCCATATAATGCATAACCCACAGTCACTGATGGCTTGTCAATCGACTCCAGTGGATCCAACTCAACAATTCCAAGCAAAGACCAAATGAGGTGTCTGGCTATCGTCCACCAACTATTTCAAAGTTAAAAACAAATTTCTACTATCTTTAAAAAAAAAAAGACGTTTAATAGAATGGCTGACATTCTCGCGAGTATCTTTGTCGTGGAAAAAGGTATTCTTTATCGGGGTATTTAAGCTCGTGTCAGATTGTTCATGCAGGCGCCTGATCATGAACGCGCGAATAAAACATATTGTCTTCCCGTTGTTACTATAACATTTTCCCGCGTATGCCTGGGTTCGTTAATTTTATCACTTGCTGGATTACTAGGACTGGTGCCACAAAAAAGTCTCATACAGAAAACACGACACTTGAAACTCGCTAAATCCGGCCTTGCAACAAGGACATAACGCAGCCTTACTAGATGATTCTATCACGACAGTACTAGTTGGCTAATCAACTTCAGGACTATAGTATTATTAAAATACTAACTTAAATCGACTTAAACGTTTGGTGTATTCAAATGCCCTAGCTGCAAACCTATCTCATGCACAGCCACTCTTTGCTTCGTCATGCAACGTTTCATTACTTGTCGTTGAAATTTTATATCTACGCAACTTCCGTGGACTGTGCAGTAGCACAGGGCTTAGTAAACAATGGTGAATGTTGGTTAACCATACCAAGAAATTCCAACTGTACTGCAGGCACTGAAATGAAATATAAAGCCTCCATTAGCGATAGGGAACAAATTTTAAAACTTCTATATCTGCCTCGCTTTATTTTGTGACTCGATTGCAATTTTGAAGAAAACACATCCCAGAGTACTTCGTGAACTTAACACAGACAACTCAAAGAAATCTCACTTCTCAAATAGGTGATTACTTTCTCCAGAGTTTAAAAACATGGGAGTACAATGATTTTACTTAAACTTAAAGTTGTTACGATGGTAAAGGAGATCAAAACAACCAGCATTTCCTCGCGAGGAAACTATGTTTTACGGGGGTACTGAAAACAGTAAAGTCGTGGCGAAAACGGCAGAGTTTGTTGATTATCACTTACGGGTTTTTGTCATTGTCTTTTTTGACAAGGTAAGATTTTTCCGCAACATACACTTTAGTTATAGCGATTGAAAATGCTAATATAGCTGCTATAAACTGCCAGAATATCGTAGCAACGTCCTCCAGGATGTGGAACAATGCAATTTGAATGGAACCCACTCCTCTCGTCGTCTCCATCACATGGCCAAAGGTTCGGAAAGTGAGGAATATGGTGTTTAGGCCGTAAAGATAGCCCGTGATGACGAGGGTTCTGTTGTTTACCACTGAGTCAGACACAGCCCAAGTGATCATTCTCAATACAAAAATGACAAGGTATATGATGAGTGTGGTGAGGTCCAGTACGTTCCATCGATCACTGAAAGAAAGAATGTTACAAACTGACTGAATCAAATTACAAAGAGATCATTGCAGCAGGGTCTGCCACAAAATTACCCCACATTTTCATATTCTCCACAAGTATAGTCTTGTATAAGTATAGGTAATCATACGGTTTTTCTCGTTCAATTTGGAATTAATTGGCACGAGTGAGTTTTTCAAAAAGTTGAAATTGCACGAGCCGCTTCGGCTTAATAATATTAACATGAAAAAATTCGAGCTGAGTAAGTGCCGGAAGATCTTTCTTGAAGCCATTTTTTTTTTTTTTTTTCATTCGAGAAAACTTTTTTCAAAGTTTCCGCACAAAATTTTCGATTTCGTTATTATTTTACGTGATATCATTGGTTTAGAAAATCTCCTTTTGTCTTTCAGCCAATCATAATCCAGAATTACGATGTGTAATTTGCACTGGTGTTACACCTTTTTGCACTAGTGTTACACTTTTTGCACTGGTGTTATACTTGAACTGCACTACTCTCAGCCAATCAGAATCGAGTAATTTTTTCATGCATATTATTGGTTATGTAACAGTTTATATAATTTCTTGTCACTTCCTGCCCCTTAGAGTAATGCCATCACCACTGTTCTTCAACTTGTTGGAAACACAAGACAACGATAACTTGAGAGTTTTTTGCGTTGTTATTTCGATGGCCCATACATGATTCGGTAACAAACTTATAGTGACAAAGTGGCTCGTGGTCCAAAGAAAACCTTATGCTTTTTTTCCTCTCCGAACGCTAACGAGAATCTTGTAGCAGGTATAATACAACGGTCGTGGGACGCCATTTGTTGGTAATGAGATGAAAGTGTACGACGTCACTTACTTCCATCTCATTATCAACAAATGACGTCCTACGATCGTTGTACTATACCTACTATGTACAAGATTCTCGTTGTCGTTGTGAGAGGAAAAGAGTATTTAGATTTTCTTTGCGCGCACCAATAATCTTATTTGTAATGCGGTCAGTGTAAAACGCAGACTGAGGAATGCAGACTGCAGACCGGGGGTAAAATGCAGGCTGAGGGTAAAATGAAGACTACAGACTTTTTAAGAGTTGCTATTTCCATTATTGAGAGCTAACGGCAAATAGGCCAACCGGAGTGTCATTCGTCTTATTTAGGTGTATGCTTAAAAAGTCTGTAGCCTCCAATTTGCTTTTTATCCCCGGTCGCCTGTCTGCAGTCCGTAGTCTTCGTCTTACACAAACCGATTTGTTATGTATTTTACCTGAGATATTTACCAAATTTCTTCGAAAACGAGGATGTTTGTTTTGTTGGAACACTGCTTTTAGGAGGCTCAGATATTACTTCCACACTACCATCAGGAGCGTCTAGTTCCTTGTCTCGCTGAATTTCTGTTTTCTTTCGTTGCTGAAGAATTTTAATTCCACTTAACTGCTTACTTTCCATCACTATTCGACCCATGTAAAAGACCCAAATGGCCCACTCCAGTCTGGTGAACGAAATGCTTGACGGCGCAAGACAGATGGCGAAATGGAGTCCAAGGTGGACCAGGAGGCTTAGCGTATCACGAACAAAGACAAAATAAGGAGTCGTAAAGTACCTGAGATAACTCCCTGCAATAAAATGACAATATATTCAGATATGATTGGTCAATAGTTTTTTTTACGATTAACTTACAATATAATTCAACGTGGATACAAGGCAACTTGGGTAAAAAGTGCAAAATTGCTCAAAATTGCCTCCCATGCATGTTGGATTATATGATTATATATTAAGAAAAGGGAATCGTGAAAAGGGATACTAGTTACATACATACATACATACATACATATACTTTATTTAACCTCGAATTTACAGAGTAGCTTGTTAGCTAATATCTTCAAGAGAAATAAATATTAGAAAGAAAAAGTAAATAGATAAAATAAAATAAAATGAAATACAATTACAATTCTATATCATGTATACACTATATATATTTACACTGTGGAAAGGCCTCATATTTAAGGATCTTTTGCTTGAATTGAAGAAAATCAGATGTCCTGTAAGTGTCCGGGAGAGAGTTCCATATTTTACTAGCTAAGTA
>Ga0126339_10003703_pt1 | contig 11172 bp, 5 predicted proteins | sample OrbTmetagenome_2_FD_92532 | JGI IMG/M metagenome (GOLD analysis project Ga0126339, IMG submission 92532) | Coral microbial communities from Petempiche,Puerto Morelos, Mexico - Orbicella T R C metagenome | ecosystem: Host-associated > Invertebrates > Cnidaria > Coral | place: Petempiche,Puerto...
AAATACACCCCTCCCCCCCCCCCCCCCCTCCTATTTCCTCGTGTTTTTTCCCCCCCCCCCCCCCCCCCCAGTCTCTCTGAAATTTCCAATTCCTTCCATGGTGGGGTTATGGATATTTTCTGGAACCACGCATTAGGAAAATTTTTTTTATCTTAGTTAAATCTATGTCTGAGATTTTCCTTCCCTGCTACAAATGTCACTTGATCTTTCCTAGATCGATTCAAGAAACTCTGCCAGCAGGCCAAATCATTTTATCACTCCAAAAATACCATAAAACATGTTTTGTTAGATACAATTTACACAAGAGAACTTTAGACCAAGACATTGTTTTCTATTAGTGTATAATGTACTATGAAAGCTTAAGTTTTCCTTTTCATGCATAGGAATGTAAGTGTGTAGCACCTCCCCCACTTCACAGGGGGGTAAGTACTAAAACCTGAAACCATGAAACAACAAAAATATCTGTTGAACCATGCAAAACAAAACAAAGCCACCAAAACAAGCAAAACCTGCTACCATTATCAAGATTTAACCAAAAACAGGCCAACTTGAGTGTTACTTAGGATAAGAGGAGTGCTATTCAGGCTAACTGGAGCACTTATTTAGGCTAACTGAAGCACTATTATATTCAGGCAAACACCACTGGTATTCACGTTAACCAGAGTGCTATTCAGGCTGACTAGAGTGTTATTCAGGCTAACAGGAGTGGTATTCAGGTTAACCAAAATGCTATTCAGCCTAACTGGAGTGCTATTTAGGCTAGCAGAGTGCTACTTGGTTAGATCTCTTGGTAGCCATAATATGCACTAACTCTTACACATAAAGATCAACTTCGCAGATACAACCACCAGCTTCAGCTGAAACACGACTTACTTACAGCAATCATGTGCAAGACTGATTGAAGATGTCATTAGAAATTCCTAGACGTAACCACATGCTCCTATCGCTCATTTCTCACTATCAGCCAATCAGATTTGAGCAGAAATCTGTTGACTAAAGACTTCAAATGACAATTTGACAGAGTTTGCATTCTACATGTAGGGACAAGATTGGAAAAGAACATTGTCCTGTTTCCTGTTATCAAGCAGTCATGACTGCCATACGGTTTAACCCTGCTAAAAGAAATTATCACACTGGTGTACCTTTCTGTATCATAGCATTTGATCGTTTTAGGGGTCACCAGACACCATATGGAGTCCAAGAAAAAGCATCTGTACATAATATTTCTTGACTTTAGTCCTAACATGCCAACATGTTGAAATTTACAAAGAAAATGACAGAAGCTTTCCGAAGTTTAGCTAACACGTTAAGTTTCTTTGTCCTCTACAAAAACATGTGGTTTACTAAACGATGGTTTACATCAACCAGCTGTGAAAGCACTCAGATACAGTGGATCAAGCAGTCAGTTTGAAAGACTTGTATATAAGAAAAGTAAAAAAGAAAACACTACTCGGTATATTAAATTTAGCTCTTCAACATTAAGTATCAACCATGATTGGTTTCCTCGCTAAAGAGCAGTACTAATCAGCCTGTAAGCTTGTTATGAACTGGACGTAAGTCAATTTGAAGCATGAAATCTGTCGCCCAACTCACCATGTAGCTGAATATTCGTGATTAGGAACGTTTTAAGAAAAACGTGATATAGCAATGAACAATTTTTAAATTTTAATTCCAATTAGCAAGCATTTTAAGCTGAAAGGTAAAACAGTAAGGGCTGCTTTCCTGTACGAAAGTTATCGTGTTGTCTAGCACGGATGGACAAAAAAAAAACGCTGAATGATTCATTTTTGCAAATGTACAACATCGATCAACACACACCTTGTTCCAATCGCTGAAAGATGGACAGTATAGAATAACGTGTAAACCCACATCAAAACAAAAAAATTGCTTTCTTGGCGTTTCATTATTTATCGCAAAAGCAACCTTGCTCGAGAAGCCATTAATTAGACCCCAAGAAAAATAAATCATTCCGTCACACAGAAATCTCAACGCGAGGCACAGATGGTCTCCTACAACGACAACCACCACGGAACACAATGTTATCGGAACAATTTATATGGCAAAATGAGGTAGATAAAGACAGAAATTTCGGTAAATAACACTTGAACCGAAATTTTTGCTTTCATTCGGGGTTGATTCCCAAAACATCTGATAGCGAGCCAGAAATTAAATAAAAACACCTTGTGATCATTTGTAATCATTCACAAGAGGATTCAGATAATATATAACACAAGAAGGGATTTTTCCCGTTGAAATGCCACAGAAAGCGAAAAATAAAGAGTTAGGAAGCAATGGCTTGGTGCTAGTTCGATTTAACACTTTTAATATTGATCACAATGGGTCAATTATTCTTTCGCCAAAGATTCGTACATAGAGTTGAAATTTCGCACGTTTGACTTGCATATGACAATCTCATGAAGCCCTCATTACCAAAACTTCGCTTTAAGTTACGAGAGAGCTTTTAATTCGAGAAACTTCAAGTTACAGTTTATTTTTCTGAGCATCAGCAAGTGCAATGTTGATATCAAGGTTTTTTAATACCAGTTCGATATAAACTTTGAGTACCGAAGGAACCAAAAATAAGCGAAATCCTTCTTAAACTTCAGCTTATACGAAACCGCGAATATTTGTAGCTTCCGTTCCTAACAGCATCCATATAATCCTATAGTTATCACCCTAGCACGTTTGCAAGTTTCTTCCCAAACACACAGATCAGTTTGGAGTCAATAGAAGCTTAGCATAATAGAAAGAGAGTTACTGAACTATATTTGTACTCAAAACTTGGCTTATTCTCCACGCGCTTCAAACGGCTTGTGGTATGACAAGCAACAACGGTGCTAAAACACATTTTAGCCAGTTCAACTTATCCTTGACTATTACTAGCCTAACTCTAAAGACTGCATTAAGAGAAATTAAACTACAAACAGAAGAAGCTTGGTAAACATTCAAGACAAAACCAGACACACTTCAGAAGCGTTTGTTCACACACAACTCGCTTGATTCGTAGAGATTAGAATACATACCGAAGATGACCACTCAGGGAGCAATGTATCAACCTACAGACTATGTCCAGTGTTAATTTTCCCTTCAACCTTTCCCAAAGCGCAGTAGAACACTTCCAACCTTCACAAACCCGAAGAAAACTCAGGAAAACATCTCCATAAGCGAGGCAAAGTAAAAGCTCTTGAAATTCTATCTTTCTTTTCGGCGATCTTATGACACATGTCAATCATCGAATCGTTGCACAAAGCGGCGTTGAGTTCGCCGCTCTATTATCAACTCTATTCTCTTTACAGGTCGTAAAGACAATAGATGTCGGTTTTCTGAATCGCTCTGTTTATTCCACGAAAATGTTTCAATTTGACTACCCAAAAGAAATATTTAATCAAAGAAATGAATTTTTAAGAACAAGAAAACCAAAATGATGATCGTAGCTGAGACCATCAGCGTAGATTTCCGCCGGAAGTGGTATTTCGACATGACTGTAATTCCAAATTAAATACGAAAAATTCTAAATGCAATGTTGAAAAGGTCTTTATTTAACTAAGGAAAGAACTTATTTACGTTACTCTCGAAGTTAAAATACTTAGTTCTGAATAATGAAAAAGTTATCCAATGATTTCTGCTCTAATAATGCCAAAATCTGATGTGTACAAAACAGTGTTTGGTTTCGACTCAGAGACAGCTGGTCTACCGCCAACTTTGGGAGTGGCTTTCTGTGAGGAAGGAGGTTTTCTATTGCGTCTCCGCCAAAAATCACAAGGACTTGGTATTTTTCAATAGGATCTATTCTGTCTGTTGAAACACATAGACATTCTTATAAACCTTTTTTCAATAAGTGACGATGGAAGTCTTAAATACAAATTTCCTGGTAGAAATGCGCTGGTCAGGTGGGTTTCTAAATCCACTTATTTTGTAATGATGTGCTCCAAACTTTATAATATTTCACGTCATCTGAAGGATTCAAGGCTCGCGGTAAAATTTCCTTTGTCCGCCTATAAGCCAATTAAGCCTCAGACAAGCCATTGGTTAAATCGCGTCGTTTCCGACTCAAAGTCTTTTATATGTAAAAGCGAAAATGAAGAAATTTCTTACATGTAAATGAAGCGTTTTTGAATGACTTTGAAAAGACTCTTCGTAAACATATGTTTCTATAAACATTTCATTTCCAGTTTGTTTTCCGCTATTTTCTCACTCATTTGCACTTCGCTGCCGGTCCCCCTACGATGAAGACGTGTGAGAGCGGTAGTATAAAATGTACGCTTTCATGAGTACAATAAAGGTGTTTGTTGTTGTCTGTTCTACAACAGGGCACAAGTTTTAACTTGTACCCTGTGTATAATAGATTTTGCCTTCACGGTTTAAAATAGTGTTGTATTGCATTTGAAAACAGTGATGGAAGCTGGATCAGCGTGGCTGGGATTCAGTTATAATCCTGGACCCTGAACGTCAGAATAACCTGTGATCAGGGATTTTGTTTTACGCAGGTTAGAAGAAGGGATCCCCGACTTCCCCTTCACGAGTACGTCTCCTTTGAAAACAGCGGAACTGAATTCTTGACAACCTGTGGCACATCCCAGCCAAACTGACATCGAAACATTCACAACTATATCTATAGCTATAATAAAGTGTATTATCGTTTGTCTCACGATGTAGTCACTTGAGATGTAGATCGCGACGTTTCGACTGCTTACTGCTAGTCTTCAAACGATAATACACTTTATTATTGCATCCACCACGATGAATAACAACAACCTTTTCCTCGATATATCTATAGCTATACGTAGGTCTTTTACTTGGCACATGAAGAACTGGAAACAGGGAATATGAGAGAAAAAGTTACCTTAACTTGCAGTGATGACCAGTGACACCCAAATAAAAACAATATTTAGTTGATTAATAGTGTCATTTTCCAAATCTCGCTTCTCATCTGGTCGTCAGGGAAAGTGGCGTGAGAAAAGACGGTACGTGTCGACTCTCCTTATGGGCTCACAGCTCATCCTCGGCGCTTGCGGCGTCTGCTTTGAGTATTTGTTATTTGTTGCTGTTCTTGTTACGACTTCTAGGATTACCGAACGAGAAACCAATCAAAAAGAGGTAAATCTCTCTTAGGTACCCTATAGGCAGTCTCTCTGGCATGTTCCTCAGGTCCTTTTCTCACGGCCTTTAGTCTCTACAGGTCTCTTGTATTTTGGCACGCTCCCAGAAAACCTAAGGAGCGAGTGGAGTACTGCGGCCTACTGCCGTGGTCGTCAACAGGAGACGGCGACAATAGAGTGAGAATATAAACTGATACTGTCTAAGGTGAGAGAGTGCAAAATTGTAGGGCCAAAGTGAGGGTAGATTCCCCCTTCTCGACCCCTCTATCCCTCCACTCATCCCCTGGTTATCAGTCCAAAGCTAAGGCCATTTCCACTTCCGGATCTTACTCGGTACCCATCATGCTTTCCGATCTTTACCGGAAGTGACGCTTATTCTGGGAAAACAAGATGTCGGCCGTGAAGTCCAGTGCCAGGTATCGTCTGGTTTTCACATAGACGGATGTCATTATCCTTACCATGGAAATATACTGGAGTCTCCTTTGTATTAGCTGCCTTTCTGTGTGGCTTTTGCGTGTTTCTGGGACTCGATTCGGTGCTGGTCCACCGAATACTCTGGAGTACAAAAACGCCTCCATCGGAAACCTGACGAGTGGAAATGCATCCCGAAACAGGGAAGAGGTCTGGCTATATAAATATGCCTGGATACACAAGACAAAGGTAAACTGATTATACCAAGCTTACTGTCGTATTCTTCCCTCATTAAGTAATGAGCTGAATTCAGTTGACTTCTTAATTAATCCTTTTTGTATCCTATGGGTACGTAGGTCCACAACTTTTTTCAAGCTTCAGATATAAAGCTCAAGCTTAAGCTTATTATTTTAAAGCAAAAGCCATAGCACTTTATGTGAAATTCATTAGAAACAATTTGGTATGAAATGTCGCTGCTCATGGAAATTGATTTTTCCATGACAACCATTATAATTTTTGACAGGTTTGTAAATTTCCTTTTTTTAATGGCATTTCATACCAAAGATACGTTGAGGCTTTTTAAGTTCCATGCCACATGCCTGGCATGCCAAGGAATGCTATTAAACGCCACCCCAACGTGGCAGGCATCTTATACCAAGCTGATGTTATTATTTATTAGTGAGGGAAATATTCTAGAAGCATTCATTCCTTTGTCCCCTTATGGATGGTCAGTTATTAAATTTTTAATCAATATCAGAAATGTGTATTTTTTCTTCTCAGCCTCATGCAGTTCGAGTAACAGTCAAAAGTGAAACAGCAACTGAACAGTTTCCTTTGTTATTTGTTGCTCGCTTACAGAGAGGGGTAATTTCCTGGTCTATACCAGATGAAAGGTAAGTAAAATTCAAACCAATACCTTTTCTATTTCACAGTCAATCAGCTGGAAAAAGATAACGGGTGGTTTTGAACGAAATGTGCAAAGTCAGCAAGCTTCACTTAATTGTAAATCATAGGCGAACGCCATAAAAATGGTGTTCATCAAAAATAGTGACTTGGATTTAAGTGTTCTTCAAAAGTATTTTTATGCTATCCAAATGATTGTTGTTGACGATCTGTTGAGAGCGCAAAAGTCAGCTGAAAAGTTTATATAGATAACACTAAAAGCAATTCCTCTAGAAGAGAATGCCAATTTAATAAGCGATACATTTAAGTCATTATCACAACACCCTCTTAACCGTTGGTCAAGTCTTCTTGATGCTTATTCCTTACCATTTCAATCTCTTTTAAGGTGTGTTTTGGTTCTAATGTACAGGAATTGCCATCTAGAAGATTTTACCACGACACACGACGCCATCTTTATTTTCAGTGTTGTGTTCCAAAAAAAAAAAAAATTCCTCTACCCCTAGAATATGCAAAGGACCAAAACACAATACATGTAGGTACCTAAGAAATCTCTGGGGAGTGGGAAAGAGGCAATTCCTTACCCTGCAAGGGAGTTCATATACACCCCCAGCTACCCCTACACAAAGTTACATGAAACAATGGAAAAGTTAGCAATGAAAAGTTTAACAGATTTCTGTTACGGTCTTTTAGTATGGCATCATATTGTGTCCAGCTGACGTAAATATGGACATCTGAAGGCCAGGTTTTTGATCAGGAACTAGCATTTTGCTTACTTGAAGTATCTTTCCTAATATTCTAACCTCAATAGTCCTTTATGTAGGCAAACTATAGTGCCATTTTGTCATTTTACCATTTTGTGACAAACATGCCCAGAAAAAAAACACTCCATACTAGCTAACCATTATTCTACAGTAACTGTACCTTCCACAATGCCAGGGATCAACTATTAAACTATTTATTTGTGTTTGAAAACATCTAATCATCATTTAGTAAGCTAGAAAATATATAGATGTTCTAATGAAGTTTCGGTTTGCTTTATAGGTTTAATTACCACCTGGCCAGTCGAACTCTTTGTCCATTTCTTCATGGTTTCATTCCATTAGCTGGATTAGAAACAAATGAATCTTTCTCCATTGATGTATCAACAGCTTCGCCAAAGCTTGTTAATTACACCTTGAAAGCAGAATTTGCTGAAAACTTTCTGTTGTCGTAAGTGTTTTAATTAGTAATACTGCTTTACTCTGGTTGTTGACTGGGAGAACATGATAATTTGGGGAAGTTTCATCAAAGTCAAGTAGACTAAAGTAACGTTAAGTCAACTTTAATTGTCTAATACAAGAAATCCAAAGTTTATACTGGTGATAAGAGATTACTGAACAGGAAATGATGAAATATTTTATGAGTAAGATGATCAGTGAGGAATAAAACATGTTCTTATATTACTCCTGATCAAGCAATTGTGCCACTTAGATGCAAACAACTGAAATCAAAGTCTTTATTCAGATACGCACTGTAACAAAGTCAAGGCTACACTTCTGAATCTTGTTTATATTTGGGAATTGAACAGGTTAAGTGATCCATTAACAGTCACAGTAGATCCAGCACAACCCAAGGTGAGAATATGTTACTTAATAATACTTCTTACATCTTATGAGAGTTAAATGATGGAATCTAGTCAGACAGTGGGTTTACAGATTAAGCATTTTGATTACTCAGTTTTACTGAGAATTCAAGAGGGTTTGCTAAGGAGGGTGGCTTTTGGAATTAGCCCAATGGGAGAACTCCTGTATGAAAAGGTTGGGGATGCGCGTTGGAAAATATGAATTAAACCCCAAAAGGAGACCAATCTGGGCGAGGCTCAAGCTTTATTTGACTCCTAAAAGATGCCATTTAAAATGGAATAGACCCAACTACCAGCCGCTGTTCAGGAAGGGAGCCCGCTCTAGCAGAGCTATCTGGAAATGTTCCATTTTGGTTCATACTTCTTTAACAACTTTGGCTTTTTTGATGTCCCCCTCCCCCTTTGAATTTCCAATGACCATCCTTGGGGTGGGTATTAATATCATTTTGAACAGTGATGTTATCATTTTTTTTCTCTAACTAAGCACCTCTTTTGTGTTTTATTTTACCACAGTACTTCTTGTGGAGGTACCCGGATAATGTTGACACTGTTCTCGTCAGGGCTGAGTCAAAGGATGTTAAATTGTGTGCCATTCTGTCAATTCAAGGAACACAGGTACATTGTGGTTATTTATGGGTTTTGATCATTACGTTTAGAGGTTTATTATTGACTACTACGTTCTGTTACAGGTGAGGGGTGTCCTCGCAAAATAATTCTTAAAAGCTTTCAATGAAGCAACACAATGATCTTTTCATTGGTGCTGAGTCTATGCATGTGTATGTTCACAGTGTAGTTACATCTTTATTTAATTAAGACTGAAATAAATACTCCTTTTCTTGGACTCCCCATCATTATATACTCTGCTTAACATATAGTCCATCCAATTTTTGTAAAAATAAAATACTTGTAAAAGCGTGTGACACAGTAACTTTACCCATTAGTGTCCTGTGTACGACTTGGCAAGGAACGTGGAATTCACAGGCCACTTTCAGACTATGACAACAAAAGCTGCCATCACTATGGAGGTAGTCTTTTTATTAATTAAACCATAAATTAAACAATCTAACTTGTTTTACATTGTATCCATCATTTCTACAGTGCTATATTGATTCCAGAAAATATCCACAGTGCTCAAATGGATAATTTTATAACCATTGTAATTTAACTTGGCATTTGAACCTGCCCTTCTCTTGGATTTTTCAATGACCTTCCTTAGGCATAGTTACTAGTCTGGAAATGGTGATGAAACTTGACAAAGTACTTTGTTGTATGATTTTGTTCACATGTTTGGCCGTAACCGTGCACAAAACACTTTGTTTACTTCTGACTAGGGAACTAACCAACAGACATGACTTTTTTAATTAGTACATGTAATCCTTGCATACTGTAGTGTACGAGCACGGAACATAAGCTTTTGCACAGTCACAGATCTTCCAACATCAATCTTGGCATCTTTGTTTGCTCCTTTGATGTTTGCTTAGCTTCATAACCATTCCCCTCTTTTAAATACACATATGCTTGGGGTGAGAATATTTCCTGGAACAATACATTTCTTGCTAGAGCTGTGAAATCTATCTGATCTGTTTCTTCCCATTGTTGGGTTTGATATTTGACTTTCCCCCAATGACAAATGCTACTTTGTAGGCTAAACACCAAATTTCAAATCTTGTGATAATGATTCTGGCCACACAGCCTCTTTATAACCCTCACTGGTGGTTTTCAGGAGGATAGAGAAATTCTGATAATTCTGTTCTGTTTAATTATCAGCGTTCCAGATTTGATCAAAGTGAGTTCTATGTTGTTTTAATCGTCAAGTCATCTGATGAAGAATGTGTCTCTGGAGAACGGTTTGCAGAGCCACACACAGAGAAGAAAGCTGGCTCTCGAGACTCTTATTATGCAGGTTAGAATTAACTACAAGATAAGGCATGCCACTGGACAATCAATAATTGATTGCCCAAATAAATTGGTTTGTACGGAAGTACTGGGTCGTTAAAACAGTGCTCAGGCTCAAGTACGTTCCTAGCATGAACCTCATGCATTGTAATTTTATCTTTCGAGTAATTGCCTACTTGTAAGACTGCAATACTTCAACCCAATGATTCAATAAAACTAGCCATAAGCCCACAAGTACGCATTGCAGACCTATTTTTTATATTGGCATTATTATTTGTTTAATGATAGTTTTAATTCATTTGATGAACAATTTGGCTTTAAGTTAGTTTTAGGACACTATGAATTATTGGAACCTAGTGGATAAAGCAGTTGGTATACAGTTGAAACTTCATAACTTTTCAGGTCCATTATCGCAAAGACAGAAGACCATCAAAATAACTGTGGAGCGCACATTATCCTGTAAGTTGATCTTCACTTACTTTCACCTACTTGTAAAGTATATTCTAGTTTGACTTTTCAGCTGATGATCACAGTTCTTTGTGATAAGAGAATTTGCCAGAGGATTATAGTGAACATCTTGTGAGTGTTGTAAGGATATTGTGAGATAGGGGCTTGGTTACCCAGTGCTGACTTGAGATAGTGAACACACTTGTTGTATACAGGACTTTTCAGAACTATGGAATTACAGAGCCTTCACAAAGCTGTTCTTGTGTTCTTTTATGCCATAAGTGTTTTAAGGCTGGTCTAAGGCATTTCTTGTGGTCATTGCTGCTTTGATGTTCATCAATCAGCTGTACTCTAGTTAAACAAGGAACATAGTCCCAGCTCACAGGATTGGCACTAGAGGAATCGATGCTGGTTCTTTAAAATAATAATGATATCTATCATCCAGTTACTAGTGGTATTACTTCTTCCCCGCTTTCCAGTTTGCCAGCATCCAGTTGCCGTGACTTATACATACAGACATGTACATGTACATACTTTATTTTTGCCTCCCCAGTGGGGTTTTCAGGAACAGTGACCTACACTAATTACAAGAACATGAAAAAATACAATAAGACAAAATTAATATATTCCTGGACAAAGACCTGTAGGTACTGTGAGGGTAAAGTGCCTTATGCAAGAACACAACAAAATGACCCTGGACAGCCATCAGTGGAGATCACTCTGTCCAGAGTCCAACACTCTTTTAGCATAAGGCTCCAATTTGTGTTCTGGAGAATATGCCGCCTCCCCCACATA
>Ga0126339_10003704_pt1 | contig 11171 bp, 6 predicted proteins | sample OrbTmetagenome_2_FD_92532 | JGI IMG/M metagenome (GOLD analysis project Ga0126339, IMG submission 92532) | Coral microbial communities from Petempiche,Puerto Morelos, Mexico - Orbicella T R C metagenome | ecosystem: Host-associated > Invertebrates > Cnidaria > Coral | place: Petempiche,Puerto...
ATGAGGCGGCAGACGGCAGTGGGGGGAGGGGGGTGTGGGGTGGGGGAGGGGGAGGGGAGGGGGGGGGGGGGGGGGGGGGTGGTTTGGGTTGTTTTGCTTGCCCTGCTGGCTTTTCTTCCTTCTGTGATTTCTTCTTTTTTTACCCAAAATTGGAGAGGGGGGGGAGGGCGAACCCCCCCGGCCCTTCCCCTAGATCTGCCACTGTTTGCTCCAGAATATGATCCCTCGCTCTTCAAGCTGAACACAGAAATTGCTCCTGTATTATATTTTAGAAGTGTTTATAAAGAACTGTAACAGGCTGAGTCCAGTTGTTTTCAAGGTGGAAAACGCTATCAAGCAGGTTTGCATAACTTAGGAGAATACTCCCAACCCCTGGAGATCAGGCTAGAGTGAAAACCCTTTTGTTATTTCCAAACACTTTAATATTGTACAAAAGGTATACATTACTTATAACATAAACATTCTCTATTTTCGACTTCAAATCCTATTGCTATGAAAACAAAAACTTTGACAAGACACTTGAATGGGTTATTTCCAAAACCCATTTTAATGCTCAACTTGATGGACACAGCACCCAGTTGGCATCTTCATGGTGGCTTCTCAGGGAGAACTTCTATTATTTTTGTCTTTTGGTAGGTTTTGTCCTCAGTTGTAGGTCATGTAACGTGGTGTGGCGCTAAACTTTGCATAGGCCTTGATTACTTTATTTACTGCCTCAAGGAAGTCCTTTTCTGTAGCAACCTGTGATAAATCATTCAAAGAGAGTAAAAATTAGTGTAAAATGATATCAATCAATCAAAAAGAAAAGATTCCTGCAGTGTCTTATCTTCTAGCCAGCCATCAGGCCTACTACTTATGAGGGACTCTATTTTAATTTTATTGGCTACAATATACCGGTATTCATGTGAAGTCCACAGTTATATGCCTTGAGAAATAATCTCATTACATGAAAAGGGTTGAACTTAGTGAGCAAGACCAGGTTCTGTTAGCAAGCTGAGTAATGCTAATATTATGCAGGGTTTTCCATTGAAATGCCAACTTCCATACAAAGCAAAACAGACAAGAACAATTAGACTTTATTTTCACATACTTTTCTTCTTGATCGAATGGCAAACATGCCAGCCTCTGTACAAACACTGCGAATTTCGGCACCTAAGTAACAGAAGAGAAAGAGGTACAGACAACACTGATATGGAACATGCACCAAAATAAGGCAAAGGACACCATCACTGTGAAAGGTTGTTAAAAGGGTGGAAGAGAACATACCCTGCAATAACAAACTACATGTACAATGTTATTTACCTGTGGTGTTAGGACACAGCCTTGCCAGTAATTCGTACCGAATGTCACGCTCTACGCTCATAGATCTGGCGTGGATTTTAAATATATGAGCTCTGCCCTGTGAAAACACAAAATAAACAGTTCAATAGATCTCATTAAGGAGTAATATATCAAACACAAGAGACAGTGTTTCATCAGGATATCCAAACATCAAGAAGAGAGTTGAAAATGTGATGCGCAGCAGAGTATTTATGATGAAATTCAAGGTGCTGAATGGCTGATGAAACACTGTCTTGAGTGTTTGATATATCTTCTCAATTGAAACAAAAACTAAGGAGTAAACAGAGAAGTCAAAGACCGGGTATCCAAACCTCCTTTGCGCTTGTGGTTTTCTTTATTTTCACTTGATGAATTATCAATGAGTTTGAGAAGTCTGCGATGAAGTCTTGCAGAAGATACTTGTTTAGAGCTTCTCAGCTCTTCAGGCTGTAATTTCACAACCGCTTAAGTTGAATATATGACTGCGATGAGCAATCATGTCTTCCTATCTTTCTCTGCAGTTCAAATATATCAGCATTCAAACATTCCTTGTAATATACATTCATTTGGCTGGAGAGAAAGCTTGTAATATGCAGTGTGATAATATACATTCAAAACAAACAAATATACATGTGTGTACCTCTAGATCTGGGAGACTAAACTCAATTTTTCTGTCCAACCTTCCTGGCCTTGTCAGAGCTGGATCAAGAGTATCTGGTCTGGAGAAGAATAGTGCATACTTTTTATTATTTTCATCACTTTAAAAAATAGACTAGAAGAAGATCCACCTTGAATAGTACTGTACAATGAATCCTCTTACCGATTTGTTGCCATCAGAACCTTGATGTTTCCTCTGGGATCAAATCCATCCAGCTGATTAATAAGCTCCAACATTGTCCGCTGTACCTCGTTATCACCACCAGCACCATCATCAAAACGAGTACCTGAAACAGAAATGGTAAATACTACAAATCCAAGACAAGTCTAAAAAATGTCTGTTTGGAGGGGAGGGGGGTCAATAAAAAAATTATTACAGCACCACTGTCAATGTTCAATATAACAGAAAAAATTCCTCAGTCAACTGACGTACAATTCAAATGTACAACCTAAAAATGCGACAATCAGTACCTCCGATGGCATCAATTTCATCAAAGAAAATAATGCAAGCTTTCTTTGTTCTTGCCATTTCAAACAATTCACGAACCATTCTTGCACCCTAGTGACAAAGAAATATTGCATGAATAAATTATTATGTTACAGCTTCAAGAGTTATCAGTAAGAATAGCATCATCATCCATCATCATACATCATCATACAATGTACGTGTCCACACATAAGGCAGCCATCTATAGTCCCAACCTCTGCATATAGATTCTCTTTGCAGAATGAAAACCATTTTGTTAGAATGGTAATTGGAAAATTTGGTGGTATATTATCAGACAACAGATGTATCTCCAGTCCTGGTTGATGATTTTCCTGATTTTCATACCTGTCTGCCTGTCAGTGTACAGTGCAACCTCACCATCTCCAATTCAAATCATTTCCCATTGAATGTATAATATGTCTTTTCACTTCTTTACTACCAACTATCTCAAAACCCTGCTATCTCAAATTATTATTTGTTTTCCCTGAGAGTTTGAGATGTCCGGGTTGAACTGCTAGGTTATTTTTAGGAGAAACCAGAGGTTGAATTAACAAGCTATCCTTGAAACATTTCTTAGATTGTCAGTTGTAAGAACTTTGCATCACAAACAACACAATACTTTCCTTTAGTGACAGATCCTTCACTTCTTTACTTGGTGCTGACATCCCAGATATTTTTTAAAAGATGAATAATTCACAAGTAGCCACTTACCTCTCCAACATATTTCTGAACCAGCTCTGATCCAATGACTCGAATAAAACAAGCATCAGTCCTGTTAGCCACAGCTCTGGCACAAAGAGTTTTTCCTGTTCCCGGTGGACCAAATAGAAGAACTCCCTTGGGAGGCTCTATACCTAGATTAACAAACCGCTCAGGCTGTGGAAAGAAATAACATTAACTAATAAATACAGAGGAACTTGACTGCCTGTCCCATGCCCCACTGGGGGCAATAAGAATTGATGAACTTGACTGCAAAAACAAGAAAACACAAACTTAGGTAGGTAAATTTTGTCTTCAAGTCTAGTTGACTTGCCAGGCTGAAGCTCAGTCAGTACCCTCTGACGATTAAAAGAAAAAGAGTTTCTAAACCATCTACATGGGACAGTAATCTCTTAAACTTTCAAATTGTCAGGTTCCAAGCATTGCACCCATTTACCCTACTGAATGGAGAGAGGGACTGTGAGAGTTAAGTATAGTACACAACAATTCTGACCAGCACTCAAGGCCTGTCAACTTGATTTAAGTCCAGAACACTGTGCCTCTCAAATTATCTATCAAATTTCGAAACACAATGTGCATGTACAACTGACTATGAACCAAAGCAACCAGTTTAAATGCAACAGCTTTACTTACATGTAAAAGTGGAGTTTCTACAACTTCTCTCAGCTTTTCAATCTGTTCCTTGCAGCCTCCTACATCTGAGTAAGTGACGTCAGGCTTCTCCTCAACCTAAAATATAAACAATTAGTTCCCAGAGGTCAGAACTTTCCTCTGCAGTTAAAAAGTTACCTTAACCATCTGCAAAACATAAACTTTCTGCACTGATGGAGAAAGACTTGCTTGCTGTACCTGCATCATGGTAACTGTGGGATCAATTTTTGGTGGGAGTGGAATGTGAATTTGGTACTTGTTTCTGTCAACCCTAAAGTGAATCAAAACATGGCAATGTAATTTAAAAACACAAAATGATTTTGTACAGGAACACAGCTTAAAATTAAATTAATTTTAGTAAGACAATAATTTCAAGAAAAGAATGTATCTGATTGTGCACCAGCTGATGCTTTTTTAAAACTATGATGGTCTTTCACAGTTTGCCCTGGATGTAGAGAAGACAGTACTATCTGTGAGAGCAATGTGTCTTGTACAGGATCATATCAAAAGAACAAGGACACAAAGCCACAACACCTCAAAAAGCTGCATGCTGATGCCACCATGCCTCTCACAAGGACAGGCAAAAGAAAAGCAACAAATTCCTATCCAAAGTCATACAGCAGAACCTCCCATAAGCAACCACCCAGAACGTCAAAACTACACCTGTAGGTGGTCGTTTACGGAAGGTGATAACTTGAGAGAGCATAGACCAAATTGCGTCAAAATTTTGTCTCGTTAGCATATTGTAACTGCAGAGACTTACCCCATGTACCAATGCCCATCTAAACCCATATAATAACTTTTAGTAGCTACAAAAATATTATTAAAAGCTTTCAAAAGTATTTATTCAGATTATCATGGTTTGTTTCTGATAAACTACCTAATAAGGCAAACAGAACAAGTCTCACAATAGTTATAAATTGAATCTTTAATGTCAAGTGGTTGCTTACAGGAGTTAAAAAACAAAAGGAAATTTCAGACCTTAAGCTCTAAAAGTGGTTGCAGTCGCTTACGAGAGGTAGTCGTATACAAGAGGTTCCAAATACAGTGATTTCACTTAGAAACTTTTGGTATTTTGGAAAGTGGTCCCTGAGGAGAGGTGGCCGCAACTGAAGGTTTGAAACAGGATGTTTTAAGGAAACTAATGATTTCCTGCATAAAGAATGAAACTATCATACCCAACTCTCATTCCTTCTTCAATATCCGTGGGAGCCACTTGATCACCAAGATCCACCACAAACTTGGCAAACTGCTTGACATTTATCACATACTTTGCATCATCTGTGTCGGCATTGATTATCTTTGTACATCTTGCAACCTGGTAAAGAGAACAGAACAATGAATGAGAAATACATACAAACATGACAATAATACAGTGTAGCTTGTCTACCAGGGCTACCAAGACAGCTTCAGCAGGGCTGTCAATAAGGGCTGTAACCCGTAACACCTGTTACGGCTGAGTACCGGTTTGTTTGATGGACCCTTGATGTTACAGGTGAAGTGACCTGTTGTTTATACCATTCCCTCATAAAGTAACAAGTTTGCTACGGGTGTGAAGATCCAGGCTACAGGTGAATATTAAAACTTAATGACAGCCCTGCTCAGGGATTGATACTCCAGTGCCGTGCACAAAAAATTTAAAGATATATTTTTAATTTATCGGTTAATTGGTCAGTAAAATGAAATAAAATAGCATACACTCAACAGAATTATTACATTAACAACATGTTGGAAATCTTAGTTACATGCGCATAAAGCCTTACTGATGACCAGTCCATTTCAAAATAATATTACTGCAATAAAGTTTATCTTTGGAATTGGAAGGCACATCAAGAAAATGACAGACTACCACAAAACATTTCCTTGTGCGTAGTCGAACCCCCACTTGCAGACACCTACATTTGGTCCCTGTGGTGTCTGCTTACCAAACATTCACTGCAATTGACAACTGATGATGGTAACTTGTTGATCTTAGATTTACATGGAAAAATTATGTGTTGACCAATAGTGAATGAAAGAAGAAAAAAAGTCAAAATCCTCTGAAGCTACTGTTTACTTTGAACTCATTATTCCAACTCCCTTACGATTGGTTTATGATCATCCTTACCTGCAGTGGCTGTTCTCCCTGAAGAGTTTGTTTATCTGCTGCCAAATCCCACAGAGCAGGAGGAGCTAGCCCTGTGTCTGATTCTTTAATACCTGGGAAAGCAAAATAGTACACAAATATAATTATAACTACTTTTATTTTATCTCTCAGTTATTACGCGCACTGTGATTGGTCAATTTAGCAGGCTGTATTCTACTGTATGCCCTGCTAAAATTTAAGCTGTTTTTGTTACCAAAATGTTTTTGCGATTTATTGCCAAATGTTTTTAAATTTATAGCAAGTAAAAATGTAAAACCATCTTTTAGTTTAAATTCTGTATTAGAACATGCTAATGACTTACAGTAACAACAATTTGAAATTTACTCATTCTGTTTTTGATGTTCAACAGAAATTTGTAACTGTTCTGTGTGAATAGAAATCATTCCCAAACCCGTCAGACACGTAGTAGTGACATAGTAAATATCTTACTAACCTCATCTTCTCAGTCCGTACTGTAAATTACAGATCTTTGTTTTGTCCCCTTTGATTGATGGCCTGCACACTTTGTGCTTGGGCCATACATCGAAAGGGAAAAAACGCAGTCTAACTTACAGTATGGACCTTGAATGCGGTTAGCATGAGTTCTATATACAGACACTGTAGATGAGCAAAGATCATCCCATAAATACAGTGCTGAGTTAAACTGAAATTTGATTTAGTGAGTGGTCACACGCTAGGGCTTTCTCTACAAACTTTAATTTGAAAAGTCCTGTTGTCAGTGCATGAAACAGTAAGTAATAGAAATCGCCTCATTTTGAAATAGTCACATACTTGGTTTAGTCCATAGAAATGTAAGCTAGACCAGTGTACATGTACCACGTGTTGTATAATAAGCAGTGCCATGTGGAAGTATATATGCTTTTCTTTTTTTTTTTTGAAAATAAATACTGCTCTAAAGCTTTCACTCGAAAGATCACACAGCGTGAGGTCATGGGTTCATGGAAGTATATGAAGTACACAGATGTACAATGGGCATTACACAATGACTTATAATTAAGAGTGATTGTTGGAGTAAAATGGTTCATGTTTACCTGTTAATTCATTGACTTTCTTTAATGCTCCTTGGATATCATCTTCCACCTTTTTTATAGACCTGCTATATAAACCAGCACCCTGTCAACCAAACAAAAAAGAGTTCATTTCCCTTTCAACAAACTTGAGGGGGGGGGGGGTGCTACTAGCTGAGAATGACTTTCAGCTTTTTTATGCACGGTGTAGTCAGATCATTCCATAAAACCACAATATAGTTAGATCATTGAACTTAAAAAGTGTTATATAAAAGATCCTTTACATCGCTTTAAATCGCTCCGCGAGAGTACTGCTGACATGTGATCGATCAGAACAAGACGATAAGTTTATACAGTGTACATGTCAGTCTGAGATGTTCAGTTTCTGTCGTAAGAAAGTTTTAAGTGTACAATGTGTAGGCACACTTAATCCACGATACAAATATAGAATCTAACTTACATATGTCTTTAGAATTTCTATATCCCCTTCATCGAGAACTGTAAAATAAAGGACCGGAAAAAAAATTAAAGAAAGTTGTGACTTCTGACAATGTTCATCAACATGTCGAACGGTTCCTTTCCACATTTCTCGCACTAAATACTCTACTTCACCGCAGATTACGTACCTTGAATTGGTTTATCGTCTTTGGAGTCATCATCTTTAGTTTTTCTTTGATCTCTACCTAAATAATCCGGCATTTTGGACAAACAATATTATTCTCCTCTGAATTTCAAATATGGCAGAATATAATGCTACTGCGCATGACTAACGACTGCTTTGTCATCGCTCCCGTGAGCCTTTTCGAGTCAAACTAGTGCTAGTCCTAAAGCAATGTCACGGGCGTTTTAGTTATTTCTTTATTTATTTTTGGAGGGGAGAGAAGGTGGGTTGGGGCGGAGGGGGGGTAGACGGCCATAATTACGTAAAATCTTGGGTAGTTTGATCTACAGTGTCATAACATTTACGTCCCATGGTCATGTTTGTGGGAATCTTACATGAACACTGATAATATTGACATTTTTGGTTCTTCTGGACATGAAAAGGTCTGCCATGGTTGCCACTGTACTGGCATGGCTTTTCAAAATTCCATGACTTTTCCCTGATAAAAATAAAAATTTCTCTGACCAACTAAATACAAAATGTCAGATATAATAGCAGCTTCTAGCCTCATTTTACATCCCCATCCATCCCTTCCATCTTTCATCAAAACTGATAAGTTTAAAACAAATTTTTCTTCTTCAGCAATTGAAAATATCATTGAAAACAGTTACCCCAAATGTTTCTTCCAGCCTTAAAAGGTATTAATTCAGCGGGGTTAAATTATTCCAATTTTCCCTGACTTTTCTTCAAAATGTCCACTTTCCCCGACTCAAAAAAAATTTCCCTTTCCCTGACCTTAAGTTTTTTCTTCCCCTAACCTGTGGCAACCCTGTCTGGGATTCTTTGTCAGCACAGTTCAATCTATTCCCTCAGCTTTGAGGCAGTTTAATCTGAAATCAAATTTCAACCAGGTTTTGAGAAGAAGTTTTAAGCTATGGGGTCTGTTAGTGCATTTGTCTTTAAACTGAATTCCAGTCTCCGACAAATATCCTGGTTAAGTTCCAGGAGGGTGACCAGAAGGGATTTTATGCCAGTCGAATTTAATTATCAATACCGTTTGCAATTTATCGACTCATTTATTGATCAGAATGATTCTTGACTTTTCCATGACCTAAGTGTACCGACTCCTACAAAAACTCAAGTCTACACTATCAGCCTGGCCTTTTCAGATAATTAGCTGCATGTTCCAAACATGTATAATATTACTGATAACAGCTGGGATTAGATCACTTATCAAGCAATTCAGTCAAGTCACAATTCAACTCAATAATAATGTTGAATAAAAATAAATAGAGCACAAAAGACAAGCTAGGAATTATAAATTGGTCTTTACACAACAAAGAACCTTCATGTACATTTATTAATTAAAGGAACACATCTCTCTGTTACCAAGTGATCTTCATCAAATTTCTTTTTTGCATATCGACTTAAGTCAATGTGCAGATCACACGAATGAAGGAACTTAATATATTTTGATATTAGTCAGTTTCTCCCACCTAATTAAGAGAACTGGTAATGTCGGCACACCTGTAAAAGAGCAAAATAGGGCCACAGCAGAAAAACACAGACATACTGGTAAATAATTAAAAGCCAGCGTTCTCAAACATGTTGAGAAGTCATCAGTGAACACGGAAAAACAGGAGTAACTGGTTTGGCTACCACAACCGAAGTGGGCAGATTCACTGAATTTATTCCTTACTTTTCTCCTACATCAAACACTCTAGAAATTGCTTTAAAAGGGTACTTCCATATCAAGTCTGTGTTTCATTGTAGATCAGAATGAACCCACAGAAGTAGAGTCACTCCTCCATGACCATCGAAGGTGAAACTATCTATATATTACGCGTATTAATAAAACAATCTCTAGAGTGCTTGGAACTTGACTGCTAAATCAAGCACACCGTAAGACAAATTTATGGTTCCAGAAAATAGCGATACCAACCCAACATAGGGGTCATTCTAAGGAGGGAACAGGGGGCTCTAAAAAGGCAACATTTTTAAAGGAAAGTATGAACCAAAACTGGAATTTCCAGAGAGATGGCAGGTTCAGACCAAAAAACGCTCTGCAGGCTGGGGTATAGATATTTTCTGGAACACAAAAACTGGTCACACATAGTGGCTACAAATAGTGTTCTAGAAATTAATATTGCAGTCAAAGTAACATTTTCCATTCCTCTATAATTTCAATATATTTTAAGAAATGACTGTTTACACAAATGTACAAGGAGGCCAGAAGTCTGTGGCTTTTAGGGGTTTTTGATCTTGCTATCCAAATAGCTATTCAAATTATTTTCCCCTTTGAACCATGCAAAAATATATCCTAACAAGTTCAAAAGTTCTGAATTACATGCACTTACTTTTTGTCAGTATTTCATTGCTAGTAAAGCAGGAATGAGGTTGAGCGAAAGATTCAACCTAGCCACAAGACTGTCCTCATATGACAAAGAATTGTCCCTTGGGAGCTCAAGATGTGTTCTTTTTCCTTTACTTTAAACTTTCTAGCAAACAGAACTTATTTCTGAATTCCTCCCAGTAATTGCTAGTAATATCCTATACAGCTATTTTCTCTTTAGTACACTTGATCCACACTTGATAAATTCCAGATCTGAATAAGTACTATTTTTCGTGTGTGGAGAATCAAAATCTTGTCCATTTGAATCAAGATGGCAAGTGTTATTTCCTCATTATTTAACAGTCTGTCCTTCAAAGCAATGTGCATTTCTTCTTCTTTGCTGGCTCAGGAGGTTCCAGTGCAGCTAGTATTGCTTCATCAAAGACATTTTTCAAGCCTTTCTGCGTCAATGCAGAGCATTCGACATATTTCACAGCCCTCAGCTCACGTGCTAACTTATCACCACCCTCATTACCTATGGGTTTCTGCTTGTTCTTTGACAGTTTTTCTAACGTTCCAGCATCATCCCTCAAGTCAACTTGTGTACCAACAAGTAGAAAAGGTGTCTTTGGACAATGATGAGTGATTTCTGGTACCCACTAAAACAGAAATTAAACCAAGATAAACTACCTTTGATAAAATTTATTTGTACAAGGCAAAACCAACCAACTAACAGAATATCACAAAATCCAATTATCACTAGAAAGTAGAACAAAGAAAATGCCACCTTACCTTTTCTTTAACATTTTCAAATGAAGACGGGGACACTACAGAGAAACATACAAGGAAAACATCTGTCTGAGGATAGGAAAGGGGTCTCAGTCTGTCGTAATCTTCTTGACCTGTTAAGGAAAAATGATAGTATAAAAGTGAACAAATATTACTTCCCAACACAACAATTCATTAGATGACACACACTTTTTCTAGGCATCAGCAATTAATTACCAAATAGTCAAAAGTGCCGTAAATGTGGTTTCTTTCCTGCACTCTGGCCAAAAACAATTTTTGAAAACTAACTTGGTGGGTTGCCTATGACTTAAGGTCTAAATTGTAAACTACATCTCTAAGGTGGTTTAAATGGTACTGTAGATTCTAACAAAATTGAAATAACTATAAAAAGAAGAAATTATGCAAATGACTGATCATAAGCAGCAACTTAAGTATACTATAGCCTGAAGTCAAACATGACA
>Ga0126339_10003706_pt1 | contig 11167 bp, 7 predicted proteins | sample OrbTmetagenome_2_FD_92532 | JGI IMG/M metagenome (GOLD analysis project Ga0126339, IMG submission 92532) | Coral microbial communities from Petempiche,Puerto Morelos, Mexico - Orbicella T R C metagenome | ecosystem: Host-associated > Invertebrates > Cnidaria > Coral | place: Petempiche,Puerto...
GCCCAAAGGTGGCTTCTAAATTTTAAAAAAAAGTTGGAAATTGGAAAGGGAAAGAAAAATAATTTAAAAAAAAAAAAAAAAAAAGGGGGGGGGGATCACGGATATTGAGTTCAAGCAGTCGGATCACGAGATAAAAGGGGTTCCATAATTATATTAATTAGCGCGGATTGACCTGTGATGATATTTCACATAAACACACTTGCACAAAAAAAAGACAAAGCTGGAGCAATTTCAAATCTTTTTACGATACAAAATGCTGATTACGAAGAGCTACATTGGACTCCAAACAAATCCAAGTTGCTTTCGCTCAGCTCAACAAAATCTGATTCGTCTCGTTGTTGGTATAAACATAAAAAATAATAATAATAATAAAAAAATAAAAAATAAATAAAAATAATAATAAAAAAAACACCAAAGGAAACTGTAACCGATACTCAAACGAGTCGTGCACAACACGAAAACAAATTAATGGTAACATGAGTAGCATAAAAAGAGGTCAACATTGACTTAACATCCTGTGATCGTCTGAAAACCAAAACCAGCTATATGTTGTATGATAGATAAAAAGAGGTTAGAGCAAACATCCATCAGTCGCCCAATCTATTAGCAGATCAACAAACATGGAGAGCAAAGGCAATAAGAGCTCCAGCGCTCTCCTCTTCGGCCTCTCTTTCAATTTAATTCTGACGCTGGGTTCACTTGGTTTCACGTGCTATTACTTGAATCGATTTGATTCGCGTCTAACAGCAGTTGAACAGGATTTGCTGGTTGTAAATCATCCATATCAGCTTGCCAATCGCGTGGTTGTTAAACCACCATCTACTCAATCGCCTCCAAGTGGATCGCGAAGGAAGGAAGCTGTTGCTAAGAGAGCTGTTGACAGACCATCCATGTGCCGCAAATGCAGCAGCCCCTGTTTAAACGCAAATCGCCATCGAAATGTAAGTTTTCACATTACATGTGGTCATAGAAACCATCTTGCAAATGTAAATTATCTATTTGTTTAGGGGAGCCTTCTTTAGTTTGTGGAAAAACTGTCTTACTCACTTTCCTTGCTGAATTGATCAATATACTTTTATCTGGAACTAAAATGAATCCGAAAGGAAATTAATTATATCAGGCGTGCGCGTATTTGACATCAGGTGATTTACTTCAAGATTAGGGCTCCTTGCTGAGCGAAAATTTTACTGAGCTATTATTAATGTAATCATGTATCAGTTTACTTTTCTCGGTGATTTGTTCACATCATCGCGTGCTGCCATGTTGGCAATTGTTGCCAAGGTTAAATCCACTAACAACTGTGATGTCACACTGCTCCCGTTGGTCTCAACAGGATAACTTACATAAACAAATATGATCCAGTTATGTCATATTTATGACTGACTAGGACCAAAGCAACTCAATTGCGTGCTTTAAACAAACGCCGAAAGCATATTTCACGAACGTTTTAATCTGTTGTGGCATCCTACATTTTACAGCTGTTGGTGCTCGTTTTTCGTCCTCCAATATACTGTGCTATTAAATCTTCATTCATATTTGTCATCAGTCTAGACTGGTGTGAGAACATTTTCTTTCAACAAAAGAAATACCATGATCACGTGTTTTACTCCTTCATAAGGGATTGCTGAGCGAATATTCTAGTCTGCTGACTAGATTATTCGTTTGTTAGTTTTGTTTCAATTTTGTCGCTACTCAATACATTAACACATATGTTGGTATTCAGGTCCAGCGACAAAACTAATGAGAGTGGTGTAACTTTGAACCTATTCAAATGAGGAAGAAAACGTCAGAACTCGCTTCGCTGTCTACATAAACAAAACAAACAAACAAAACATGTGTTACCGGGGAATGGCGCTAACGCAGCTGTCACATCAAGGATGTTTTTAGCTTCAATCGCCTGATCTTTTAAATTTAATTGACATTTGATTGACTTAAAAAAAAAGTTAGATTCTTAAGTTTTTCATTTTTCACTTCACGAATGTGATCATTTATGCCCGGGGGTACTTCCTTATATGGGCTATATAGGTATGTGCGGTTCCAAAGGGTAAGGTTTTTCAGCCGTTTTCGTCATACTAGACGACGGCATGCATTTAGTTAAGTTGCGTCGACATACCAGGCAACCCTGAAAAGTGTAGTTATATTTAGGCAGTTTACGCTTGTTTTCTGAGGTTTTTTACTCTCGCGTTATTCTTCGGTAACGGTTTATTCCCTCGGCCGTAATTAGCACTGTCTAGGAATTCACTTAAAGACAGGTCGTTAACTTGACAAAGAAGGAGTTGATAATCCCAGGCAACACGGCTTGACTTGCGTGCTGAAAGCCTTAGCCACGGAAAACTTTGCAGTTCTCTTTTTCTGTAATTAAATTAAACCGAATGAGTCTTCTTAACTCATGCACTCTCCAAAGTTTCGATTATCAGGGCCTGTTTGTGTGCTTAAATGTCGAACAAGGCAAATTTCAATCTGTATTGATCATAGCTCTTTCAAACTTGCATTTTTTTTTTTCTTTTACATTCTTTTTCCAATGGACGTACGAAATCAATTTTGAATCTTGGATCACTTGATCGTTTTTGGATGGGCTGCCCATAAGATAACATTACGCAGAACGCTCTCTTTGGTCATAAGAAAAGAATAATAACAAACATAAACCTGTAATGACTACTTTTTCCCTTTCTTTCGTTTCTTTTTTTTTCTTTTCTTTTTCTTTTTCTTTTTTTTTTTTTTTTTTTTTTTTTTTTTTCTGCTTGTGCGTTGGAGATTTCGTTTGGACGTTAGAATTCACCGTTTGTTTCCCGTTCGCGTTTTCGTTCGGGTTTATGTCCCTGTTAATTACGTTTACCGCACGCGTATGGGTTCACATTTGCGTTTAATTTTCATCTGCACGTTAACGTATACAAGTTTGCCTTTGAGTGTTTATGTTTTTGCCGTTGTCGTTGCTTTGGCCTTGGCTGAGCAAAAAAGGGTATTCTAGTAGTACTGGATACAATTGCGTGACAGTTTTATAACAATTCTGCCTTTAGTTTAACTAGTAGATATCTATCAATACTTGCTTCCCTTTGTGCAATACTAGCAACACTATACAATTTATAATTCACAATTACATTCTAATAACAGTTCTTTACTGAGAGAATATTCTTATTGTAGCTCGTACAATCGAGTGTCAATCACGGTTCCTGCCTTTCTGTCTTTTAGACATCTTTGTATGGTGGGCAATATTACTTGAAATAAGTGCCAGAGGCACAGTTTACAAACTTGGTTTGATTTCTTGATTTTTTTAAGACGTCAGAGAAATAGCAGAATTGACTGTAGTGTTTAACCCTGATAATCTGACCTAAAAGGTAAAAAGACAAGTGTTACATGAAATTCCGATTCTTTTTTTAATGAAAAAATGTTAATATTAATAATAATAACAATAACAATAATAATAATAGTAATAATAATAATAATAATAATAATAATAATAATGTTTTGACAACATTCCAGACAAAGTATGGTTGCCGTCGCAAGAAAAAGTTTTGTTAACAATTGTAGCTCATTGTAAATTGCTCTGAGTTAAATTCAGGTACGCCTAGTCATAAAAATGTGACCTGAAGCCTCGAATAATACTGGCCATAAATACGTTAAAACATCGCTGTAAATAAACCCTCGAAAGTAGAAGCAAGTGATACAGGATGAGAAGGGGGTGTAATGAAAGGGGGGAAGGGGGGGGGAATGGTGGTTACTGGAATCCTCCTGATGTAACTGAGTTCTCGATTACACACAAACAATTTATTATGGGTAAAGTAGATAGCCCTCAAAATGCTTTCAAGCTAACATGTTTGGTCAAATGCGCTAGTCCAACACACATCCAGCAATGAGAAACTTTACAATGCCGCTATCAAATCACTTGGTGAGTAAATAGTGTCAACTTCCGGCGTCAAAGACAGGATCGTCATTGTTTAGTGGACTGAAAACACTTGAAGATCAATGTTCGACACGACTTCGGAATTTAGAACTCACTCGATTGTGCAATGCTATTAAACAAAAAACCAACAACAACAACAACAACAACAAAACAGACAAATGAAAAAGAAAAAAAAAAAAAGCAAAATCCGGCAAAGCCTATTCAAAAAGACACTTTAAATTGGGATTGACGAATATGTCAAAATGCGGTTGCTTTAGAAATGACAAATAGGGAGACCATCCGTTTATCAACAGAAACTGACTCAAAGTATCAGCATCGCAAAGTAAATCAAAATTGGGATAAATCTCCAGAGGGAGGGGTGTGGCGTCCACTCCTTTCTTTGAAAGCCTGAGGAGAAATGTGCTATTAGGCGTATGATTAAGCAGCTAATCGTCTCCGTTCAGGTTAATTAAGCTGTTGGTATGGTTATCTGATGCTCTCACGCTGTTGTCATTATTACACACCTTAAAAGTCAAACTTCCAGCACTGGTTTTTATCTCTGATTTTTCCTTTTAATTTTTTAAACGCACTTTACTGGAAATAATTACAATATAAAACTTGATATGTAATTTCAGAACTGATGAACTGTCAATTTGTCTATTTTCATTTATCAAATTATGGAAGATCAAATTAGTATCCCGTAGTTCCTCGAAAACTTTCACGACTTCGTGTCATTTTAAATGTCACGGTGCATACTTCGACTTTTGATCTTTCATTGTGTTACGGTATCGCTTGACCGCCAGAAAGATATACTACGAAACTCTTCTACGAACCTAACTTATTTGTTTAACAATACGTAATATAATCTTAGCTACAAAGGAGCGATTTCTGAACAATACAATCTACTACCAAACTAATTTAAGCCTACTGCTAAACTTTAGTCACCACTGACACGAACTCACAACAAATCTCGCTGTCTCCAAAGAAATCTCCTTACGGTCCACTTGACCTTGAACACAGTTCCTCAATAGCTTTTACAATAACGATAGCACTCTATAGCTTTTCCACTCGGTCTCTGCCGAGAACAACAACGGGACTATAGCTTCTCAACTTGGTCTCTGCCGAGAACTACTAACGGGTTCTATATTACCTACCTGACTCTTTATGTACATTTAACTAATATTCTAGAACATTCTTGGAGCTTCTATTTATGAAGCATTACATTATAATTACATCATGCGTAGAATGTTCTAAAATGTTCCATAGCGTGACAGTAAAAGGTTCTGGCACAAACATTGCGTGACTTGACATTCTACAAGTTTCCAGAGACTTAAATGTTCACGTCTGCTCTTCATAACAATTGCTGTAAAACCAGCAATTTTCAATGACTACTAGTTCTGATAACTGCTTATGTCGTTGGTTGTAAAGGGTTGTGAATATGAAAAAGGGGAGCTAGTTTTGAGCTTTTTGAAAACAATTTATCTTCTTAATCAACAGAATTTGACAGAGGAAACAAGTCATGAAAGGATAGTTGTGTGGAAGGTAAGAGTTATGCGTTAGGTAAATCTTCCAATACACGAGCCTTTTCCAGTTCCCGTCTGTAAGATGACCGAGCTTGTGTTCATTTTATCATGTTGTGTAGGGCCTCCAGGGTCACCAGGACCTCCCGGTTCACCTGGACCTACTGGTCCCCAGGGTCCACCCGGGCCAAGAGGTAAAAGAGGAAGAAAGGGAACCGCGGGTCCCCCTGGACTCCAGGGTAAACGAGATAGTAGAGGATTACCAGGACCCACCGGACCTGCAGGCCCGTCTCGTAAATCTTCACAACGTGAAGCAAGTTCTAGTAATGGACATCAGTTAGGTAAAGTTATTAGGCCTGAAGAGGAAACTGTAGTGCAGTGTGATGATTGACGACTGTGTAGAAATGGATGTCATTTGGTGTGTCTTACATTTTAGTGTGGGCCAGCTGTCCGAGTTTGAACCATAAGGGACGTGATAGTTCATCTCCATCCATTGCTACTTATGTTTGTTAAATCATCATCAGGGGATTAATTGCACGTGAGATTAGACCGGATTCCATTGCTCAAAAGAGATGGATACAATTTTAATTTAATATGGGATAAATTGATCCGCTTCTGAACGGGTGCAGTATTATTACTCATAAAACTGAAAATCAATTTTAATCACATGTTATGAATAGTGAGATCGATGAGGTCGTTGAAGGGTAGTCTACTCTAATCAATCCGGATACGTTATAAGTCGATACAGTTGGAAAATACATTAATTTCTTTTAGATCAGACAAGAAGACCAAATTAAAATACAAGTATACTTGGAATATAATTTGAGAGAGCAAAAACAGAACACAAGATGTTTTTTTGTTCTTGTAACATGTGAAGTAACCAGTACTTTTCAAAGGAGCAATAGGATAGAAAGTGTCTCGGCGCAGCTGTTTGGAAATCGTGTTTTAAAGAACCTGTCTTGCTAACTGATGAATAAAAATTCCTGTTCGATGAGGCGTGACAAAGGATAACGGGGCCTTGCCGTTTTTAATGGTGGGATCGGGGGGATCTAGAGGAGCTAAAAAAGGTAGAGGAGTAGCAAAGTAAAGATTGGCCTAGCCCACAGTACTCGAAATAAAATGAGAAGAGAGCAGCGGGGTGTAATTGGACACACTGTCGTTTGTTTCTTTGAATACACAACACACCTGTGTTATCTGTATAGCTCTTGGCGCTTAGGTTAAAGATACTCAGCTTGAAAAAGAGTTAATCAACAATGAAAACGAATTTAAATTTCAAAACGTTTGGCCAGCGAAGAAAATGTATTGTACAATTTATTTCAGGTATTTTATTAGTGTAAATAGTGAGGCGTACAGATAGGTGCATAATAACTAGTTGATGACGCTAAAGCATGAATCGTTTTCGGTTAACGTTGGTGTTTGAATACAGGATTTAGCTAGTTGACGTTCAAATAAATTACACCTCAAACGTGACAGAGTTAAAGAATCACCTGCTTTAACATGTTTACAGAATCACCACAGTTTGTTACAAAGCCTTCTCCTTCCATGACGGTAAATGAAAAACAAAACGTGACTATACCCTGTAAAGCAGTTGGGTTCCCACCGCCGGTAATCACGTGGTATAAAGATGGCCAAGTGATAGGAGAAGAAAGGAAACACTTTCAGAACAGACATTTGGAAATAATAAACATATTGTATGAAGATCACGGCATCTACATTTGTACAGCGGAGAATCTGTTGGGCAGAGTTCAGTTATCAGTCAACTTAACTGTTAACGGTAAGTAAAGCATTGATTTGGCTATCCCTTCCCTGAGGTAAAATGGACAAGATCACTCAAACCACTTCCAATTGACAGAAATATCATTGATGGTAACACACTTACGATAAAAGGCACAACAGAGGATGATGGCGGTGCTTACGTTTGCCATGGAGCTAATGAACTAAGGAGTGTGATGGCAGTGATTTGGACTGTTGTAAAGGATGTTGGTAAGCCTTGAATCAAAATGTTATTGTTTGAACAGCAAAGAGCGGGCGCTGTGATGAACGTGTTTTTGTTTTTGTATTGTGTGAAGTCCTCCCAGTAAAATTCAAGTGCAGAATGTTGGTGATTCAGTCAAATTAAATTGTTGTGCTCGTGGCTTGCCGCTGCCTAAAGTCAAATGGTTCAAGGATGGAAGTACAATTTCTACTGCGGCGCATTAGGAGAATGATTTTATAAAAAGTGAGGTTGTGATTCATCGCTTCAAGCCGAGTGACGCTGGGATCTATTCGTGTCTATTTGAGAATGACAAGAATGGGACAGCGGAAGCCAACACATCTCTAAGTATGCGTACAGTTGATTTATTATTTTTCTGTTTCTCTTAATGGAAAACAAGTTCATTTTCTGTAAGGTCTGTAAAGAGCAGTCATTTTGCGAAGTTTTCTTTCTGCTATAATATATCGCGAGATTGTTCTAGAAAATTGACGCCAATATAAAATCAGTAGCCTGAACCAATGGCAGCTATAAAAACAATATACTCTGAATATAACTCAATGTAATAACCTATTATTAATCTTGTGCAGGGGTTTTAATGACAAGGAAGTACAAAGGTCTCTTGAGGGATTTGAAATTACACTGTCTGAAGGACCTTTTACGATAGAAATACTCTGCATGTTTTCTTTTTTTTTTCAAGATCGGAAAAGCGTACTGCAGGTATGTGACAAGGACTACCGTTTGGGGAGGGGGAGGGGGGCAGAAAGTAGATATTAGTGAAAACGCTATTTGAACACTAATAACTTACAATCTGTAACCGATTATAAAACACCCATTTGCAAGTTTTGTTAAAATTTCACAATAAATTTCTTTCGAATGATAAATTCCTTAAAGGATTCAATTTCTTCTTTGAAGGCGTAGTCAATTGTCTTGATCCTGGTACTCCATTAAACGGACAAAAACGCGGCTCGTGATACTGGACTGGGGAATATGTGTCGTTCATTTGTCATCCGGGATATCGCTTAATTGGACCAACCAATAGATTGTGTCTGCCTTCCGGTATCTGGAGTGGTATACAGCCTTCGTGTAAGTAATGCGATTCTATTACATGGCAGTCTGTATGCCGCGTGTATTGGTAACAACCTGAAGTACGGTGCCTACTAAATACAAAGATTTTTGCGTCAGATTAGGACCACGTGGAAAAATTAGCCTGGAATCTCGCGATAATTAGCCGGGAATCTCGGGGGGAAAAATGCTGAAATCAGTGGTAAAAAAAGAGGATATTTCTCCACAGATTTCCTTACAATTTGCCCTCACATACAGAAAATCAAACACATTTATTAGGTCTTAAAACGGCATGGTAAATGATAGCATAAAATCCACTTTTAGTATGTGTGTGGTTTTTTTCTTTCTTTCTTTTTTTTTTTTTAACAAAATCGTTGCAACAGCACCTTTAGCGTCTCTGACAGCCTTCCTCCGGTTCAAGTAAAATACCGTCTACATAGCTTTTCCTCACAATCAGAAACAAACCACCTGTTGAACAGGCTTGCCACTTCCATTTCGTAAGATAAAATGTAGGGTAACCACGCGTTTTTTAAAGTCAATTATCGTTTTTGAGAACTTTTATGGTGCCCGTTACATTTTGCTTCTGTCAACTCCCCAGTAAGTGAAACATTTGGCTCTCTCTCACTTGTTCTGCGTACGCACTACGCCATCTACAGGTACATGTTTACAGTTGGATTTCAGTATAAATTTCGACAGATAACAGCAAATTTTTCCACTGGAAGATGTGAACAATTAGTGGTTAGCGTTAAGAAGCTATTTTTGTATTCCTGGCTTTTAGTACAAGCTCATTAAACTTGGTTTGGTCACAGAAAAAATACTTCACTTTATTTTGGTCGTGTAGTTGGTAGCGTAGTTGATAACGTGAATGTCAACCCTAGCGGGCGCATGCCGGTTAAGCCATGGCTTGCGTGATGCGCAGAACGTGTGTGCACTAACAAAAATGGGCACCGTCCTTAATGCTGATTGATTAGATGGGTATCTCTTCCAAGTGGCTAACGGCAGTTTACAGATCTTTCCACGCATACCTTGATGAATTCCTACAATATGGTATCACGAAAATGCCCAATCGTAAGCAAACAAATCGTGGTCAGTCTTCTTATAAAAATCAACCGTGAAACCTATTTGAAACTTTAACTGCTTTTAACTAAAAAATGAACTCAGTGACGTTAATACTAATTAGGATGATTTCAAAAGAATTAAGAGGGGGCTTAAAGTCAGCATAAACAGGCGAAAATTTCAGATTAATCAGAATCCTCTAGAGAAAAGTTTTATCAAACTTTACTAAAAAGTTGTATATCTAGACATGCTAGATAAAAGCATTTAAGATTAAAATTTGGAGTGTTTTAATAGGATGTACTATTGCTATGGTACCATATTTTGCTAAGGAGATAGAGATGTGTGAAAATTTACGGCCAGAAAGTGCTGAAAAATTTAGCCGCTATTGTTAACATGGAATCAGGGTACATCCTGAAACAGATATTCCGGTTAACGTTTGTTATAGTGTTCTTCCTCAAACTCATGTCTTCATCATTTTTCATTAAGGTCGTAGAACCTGTCCACCTCTCGAAAGCCTGAAAAACGGTTTTATTCACGGCCAGCAATTTTGGGAAGGAAAAATAGTGTCATTCAGTTGCAAGCCTAGTCACTGGCTGACAGGATCCCCTGAACGTCACTGCTTAAAGAATGGTTCCTGGTCAGGAAATCAGCCTTCCTGTATTATACTATGTAATACATTTATGATTTCATCTGGCCACTTACAGTGTAATAACTGTAACAAAACCTGTTGCTATCCAAAACAAATTTCTAAAGAGAGCACTGAAGTTTAAACTCTAATTAGCCTTTGAGAGGAGGTTGGCAGAAACTACCAAGTTGAACCCTATTTCAGTATTTTCTCACAAAACGACATTCAAAGCTGTAGAGATCAATCTTTGTGACTTGTCTTACAACTTTTTGTGTATTAATTGTTTCGTCCGTGGGTTGACGTTTTACCCTAGAGGCCAAGACTTAATTTTTAGGCTTAAATTTTGGTTTTAGTGAGAACTTCAACGTCAAGGCAATTTTATTTCAAATCCCTTACATTTTTACGTGGAGCTATTTTGGCTTTCTCCTGTCATGACTGGTACACGCTTATCAATAAAGTAAATATTTGCTGTGTAAACATGCTTTACACACCATATATGTATCATTACCTCTGCCATCCTTCCCCAGCGCCACGACCGAAAAGAAGCCCAGGCTAAGAACGGTTCATTCTTTGAACTGCTGAATAAATGGCAATTGAATTATAAACTATAGCATAACAGTTACTTTCTTTGTTTTTAGGTATGAAAATACGGTCGAGTATTATTCAAAGCAATGAATTTCTCTTCAGTCGTCTCAGTCGATTTTTAGATCCTATACCTGGCTCGCATCTTCACTGGAATCTGTGTTACCGCGCCTCACGGCTGGGCGTCAAGTACATTTCACAGTCGCTGTGATGGCAAGCCACACACTGTTACTATAATAAGGAAGCAACAGTACGTGTTTGGAGGATACACCGATATTCCTTGGGGTATGTATACTACATACAGTTACTCAAAGGTTTTGGAAATAACCTTTAATCAATTAAGAGTAAACCTGCTTTCTCCTTTCCTCCAACATTTTTGGGGTAACTTGCATGGTCTTGAAAAACATGCAAAACCTTACAATTGTTCGGTTCCTCTGAAAAACTGCAAAAAAAAAAAAAAAAACTAATAA
>Ga0126339_10003708_pt1 | contig 11165 bp, 11 predicted proteins | sample OrbTmetagenome_2_FD_92532 | JGI IMG/M metagenome (GOLD analysis project Ga0126339, IMG submission 92532) | Coral microbial communities from Petempiche,Puerto Morelos, Mexico - Orbicella T R C metagenome | ecosystem: Host-associated > Invertebrates > Cnidaria > Coral | place: Petempiche,Puerto...
CTGAAAAGCGTGTGTACTCTTCTTGTTCTGGCAAATCAGCACAATCGCCGTCCAGGAAGTCTTTCTTCCTCTTCCTTTCATGGCTCAGTCAGAGTGTTCACGATCCAACTGAATCAGCCAGCAGCTAAATAGAGTGTTTCAATCAGCTTTTTGAGATGTGATATGAATAAATTAGGTAATATATTTTTTGCGATTACAATAAATTCAAATAACACAACGAGACGGCAATATTCAGATCGACCCGATGGTGTTGTGTTTTTGACAATAGGTGGAAAAAGTTTCCGATCGAAGCCAGCCTGGTTCCTAGGGACGACCAAAGTAAGGCTATAAATATAAATAGGGGGTAATTCAAGAGAATGTCGAATTTCAACATGTTGAACAGTTTAAGTTTAACTCATTGTGAATTAATCGTGCTTTGGAAACAGAAAACTAGCATTCGTATGACTTTTTATTGCTATGACCCTGGTCCAAGAGGTTTTCTTTCTTTTATGGACGTTCGTGCCCATTGTTTCTGCGAACGAATTTCCCGTCTCCACGTCACGCCACCTTAAAGGATGAAATATTTTTAAAACAATTATTCCACGAACGCACGTTTGATATGAGATGGTAGATAGCCAACGAGGCGCGTAGCACTGAGTTGTCTGTTATCATCTCATATCCAACAAGCGCGAGTGGAATAATTTTTCTATTAAAAACGCCCCCAAAATATAGAAAACTAGACTAGACGTGCTCTGATTGGTCAAAAATCCATGTTTTATGAGAGTGCAAAACATAGAAAAAGCGTGTTTTATTGTTTTTCGCCACATTACCTATAGTCATCATTTTTGTTGGAGATGGCGAAAAACATTTTCTTTGAAGAAATTTGTGATGGAGTTCTCTGCAAAGCAGCAGAACGTTTTGAAGACGAGGTTGAGGAGGGGGTCTACCTGAATTTAAGTGAAGTTTTGGGAAGTTTAAAGAGAGATTAAAAGGAAAAGAAAAGTTTTGGAACACCACCAGGCAGTTGAACGCCCCCCGAAAGGGCACCGCAGGTTGGTGGACAGGTGTACATCTACCAATTTTTAACTTCAAATTCTAATTTTAAAACAACATCAAATCTTCAAAATTTCCTATTTCCATAAATATTACTATAATCCTTTGAGAAAAACTATTTATCCCCAAATATACCCAAAACTCACCAAAAAATTTACAAAACAGCCCAAAACGTAGATATGTGGGACAAGCAGAGAGATTTTTGACTGCTTAAAACGTGAACAAGATATTTTCGTTAAAACCATAATACGGCCTTCATGTTAACCCCCGCCTTAAGAAAAAGATTTTAAGGTAATTAATTCAAGCTGTAGCTACTGTCAAGCTAACAGATGTGAAGAAAAACTGGGTAGGAGTGTGCGGCCCGCTCCCCAAAACCCTTACCCTATTTATGACCAAAATCTGCGATTTTCCCCACCCTATTTATGACCTGACCAAAAATTCGATATCCTATTTATGGCCGTTGCGGCCTGCACTGTTGCTCTAAACATAATTTATGAAGGCTCTTGTTGACGGTCTTATCGTTAATGATGAAAAAGTAGTTTCTTCTAAAAAAACATCAAGACCAGAGTGCAAAACCATACCCTATTTCTGACCAAAATGGCCAAAATGGAGACCCTATTTATGACCAACTGAAAGCGGCTGAAAAACCATACCCTTTCGGGCCGCACATGCCTACTAAGTATAGCCCATATAAGGGAGTACCCCCCGGACACTCCGGACATTTGAGAACAGTCGAGAAATGTAAAAGAGCACGAGCCGGAGGCGAGTGTGTTTTCTACATTTCCCTCGTGTTATTAAATGCCCGTCGTGTTTTATCACAGTGTAATACACAGATTAGGCTTCTTTATTTGTTAATTAAAAATAAAAACGGCGGTCATCGTACTTTAATTTCTGGCAAAAGTTGATCTTTACCTCACTGCATGGCAAGTTTTGAAATATATCTTTTACGTGGCAACAATTTGGCCGCGATTGTCCTTGAGCGAGGAATGCTTAAGGAGCGCGAGGAATGTAGGGCTCTCCCGCTCGTCGCCTCGCGCAGGGGCAGATCCAAAAGAGTCACAAAGAGGGTACTACATAAATTGTAGCGGAGCGCATAGCACCCCCACCCCCACCTCCCGCCGATGAAAAATTCACTTTTTGTGTGAAAATGCTGCTAAAAGAAGGGTTCATTTTGTGACAAAAAAGTCAAAGGGGAAGGGGGGGGGGGGGCACAGCCACCTCGCCTCCCACCCCTAAATCCGTCTCTGGCCTCGCTATTCATTTTCCCCATTTTCGCCAGGTCATGATAAATGGTCTAGATCCAAATTTTGTGAGTCTTTTATTACAGCCTCGATGTTGATAACACCGCGTTATTAACCCATATGGATTTATGAAAAGTTTTGCGACCATAATCTAAAATTGGAAAGACCACAAGGACAAAACCCTGAGCACACCGGATCCTTCGCCAACTTAGTCTTCCACGCAGACGCTTTTAGGGCTCGTCACTTGTGGAGGAGGAACTAACGCGTGACCAGCCCTAAGAACGTCTGCGTGTGAGGCCATCGCCGACTTGGATCAGAGAAATATTTCATGAATTAAAAGAGATGGGCTGATTCGTAAGGCAGAGAAACATACATATGGAAACACAAAAAGGCGAAAGTAAAAATGTTGGACTCATCAGACAAAGTAAAATTAGGTAACAAAACCGTACCCGACATTTCGGTTTGGAAATCAAACCATTCTACTTCCGACTGAGTCGGACTTTTTAACATTGTTAGAGATTTTAGTTTGTATCAATCCATGGTTTTGGTTTCACCCTTTGTCTCCTTACTGACTCACAGATCACTCTTTCCGTCTACTTTACGATTCCAATAATGGTAGTTTTCAATGAAAAACTGGCTTTAGGCTGGAAACCGAAAGCTATAGTTTTTATTAAATTCTTAACCCGAGAATTTAATCACAGGCTACAAAGCATTAGCACTTTAATAAAGTTTCTATCTCTCCCGATCTATCTAGAGAAACATAAGATGATTTGTAATCCTGGTTACTCCTCCATTTTTAATCAGTCTAGTACTGTTCGCGTTCATTATGGTGATTACAACACGCAGCCGTTTAATGATGTGAAACAACCACAGTTATCAGGTTTTATTTAGATTGCCAATACGCACATTGTGATTTTTTAGTAACACGATTAAGAATAGCGACTGCACAATATGTTGCCGACGAGGATAAGGTTTTGTGTATCAACAAAAACCGTAGCTCGGATGATCACATTGAAAGTATAGGAAAGAAAGGCTTGGTATTTTTTTAAACGAATCCAAGTTACCTGCAAAACAAGGGCTTTGCTTCGTGTATTGTCAGTAACTACCATCATCATTCTATGCACAAACTATTTAAATTACTATCTACCAATCGTGCGAATTCATTTAAAGACACCTCTTTTCTCTGTCGATAGTTCATCACTAGAACGGTTTCTGTCCTCGTGTGTGCTGCACAAGGACCGATATAAAAGACCGCAATATACACAGCTAAGCAAAGGCTCGTAAAGAAAGGCAGTACAATGATTATCCCTCGGTATGCTGACACCAGTACACAACCCCCAAATTTGTGTCATAATACGAACTCCTACATAATACAGACAATCAGTTCCAGTCCCTTGGTGTCCGTGGCTCGACTGTACTAATGCTGATTTTCTTACTGGGATCTAGTATCTTTTGAGAGGAACAAGCTGAACCACGTCTGCTTATTTTCTTAGGGCGCTTTCTATTTGTTGGAATAACCGGTTGGGATGGCCGTTGAATAGTGATAAGGGTTTCTTCAAATCAGCAAACCAACCGAACGAGATGGCGCTAACCGTTTACAATTTGATCTCCAGTTGTGGTTTGTAGACGGGAAACTGGAAATTCGAGAATTCAGTAAATCGTAATTAGGAATTTCCCGTCTTTCCGTTCCGAACGGAAGAAAGAAGTACCTCTGGAGGTAGTCTACAATTCCAGAGCGGATTTTCCGAAAATTACTGTTCCTTTTTACTTTCAATCGAAATTTCCGGGTTTTGGTCAAGGAAAACTTCGAGTCCTATCAGTAAGGAGGGGTAGGGAAGTTGGACTACATCCACAGACCCTGATAATTAACGCACAATGCAATTAAAATATTTGAGCCTTGGTAAAGCCTGAATGGCGTCCATGCAATGAAATATCTTGAAATTCGATCGCACTCCCATAGTTACGTGTTTCATAAGCGGCTTATGATCTGAGTACAACCCACCGGAAACTGTGGGCTTCCTTCACGTACCAGGAAAAGAGGTACACTCTTCCCTGAAATTTGAAGCCACCTGCCAAAACGAAAACACTAAAGATGCTCTTCCAGGGAAACAGCTCCTGAAAATGTAATAGCATTCTGCAGGATCCTTGCATCACACTTCGGTTTGGGACTGTTTCCTTTTAAGATCATTACCATTTTCTTCGCGCGACTTTGAATTTGTGGGGGTATTTGCCGCCGGGTTAATATCCCTTGCAAAATATCGACAGCAAGGGATCATCCGAAGTAAAGAAGCACGAAACCTGTCATTCATTGCAGTATAAACAATGGGGTTGTAGATGACTGAGGCCTTGGCTAGCAAATCCGGGATTTCGGCCTCGCCAGGGGTCAACGTGTTAGTACCCCGGATGGTGGCAATGATGCTCACAAAGCAATATGGAGACCAGCTCAAGACGAAGGCGGCAATCGCCATGGCAATCATACGCAAGAGTTTGATTTGGGATTTTCTCCGGCTGGCCTGAAGTGAAGCGTTCTCGGTCGTGGGTTGCTGTGTCCGAATAAAGCTGCAACGAAATGAGACGCGTTAAACTCGTTACTCTCCATTTCTAAACTAGACTAGGAGGCCGGGTTGCTCAAAAGCCGGTTAACGCGCGCTAACCCAGGATTAAAAGTTATCCGAAGTATTAATTTTTACTTTGCTAGGTTTTGTGTACTTTGAGATCATTCCGACTGGAACTGAAGGACAAACATTAGAAAAAGAAAACCTCACGGTAAAGTTAAAAAAGTGAAATCAAAATTCTCGCTAATCCTAGGTTTAAGCTTAGTCGGGCTTTGAACTATCCGGCCATGATCGCTATTTTTTAAATACGTTTACGGGATCAAAATAAACTGCTGTTTATTTTCCACAAGGTGCACGTTCGACTGCAAATAAACACCGTGAAATAAATTCCGTTGGCTAAATACGTTCAAATTAAAGGTGGGTGAGATATGAAATGTAGCTTCCAAACGTTCAAGCCAGTTGCTCCCCCGGCGCTTATCTCTAGTTTCCCTAACGTGAATTGCCTAGGGGTATTCCTCCCGGCCTATTCCCTATGGATAGAATGCTAGTCTATCAACCTGAATGTGGTAAACAACTGTCAGAGAAAAGTTTCTTGTCCAAGGACACAACGAAATGAATCCGGCCAGGACTCGCACCAACAGCGATCAATCCGGACTTCAGGGCGCTAACTATTAGCTCACCGCACCTAATGCCCTCAGGATCCTGTTCTGTAGAAACTGATATTTTCCTTGTTCAATGCAAAAACAAAACTTAGAAAACCAAAACGCGCAGAATTGACGTCTGTCCAGCATTTGATTGCCGTCGAGTGGTTTGGGAAAGACCCCACAAAACACCAAACATGGATCAAGGATCCTGCTCATTTATATCTTAGACTTAAATTAGTTGCAACAAGAGATAATCTCTTGGTCGCAAACATTATGACCACCACTCAGTGCCCAGGAAAAAAGATCGTTAATTTCTTTCCTACCCCGCAGCCATAACTCCCTAGGCTTGTTCACTAGTCACTGTTCGGGAAAGGAGCCGCTCCCCTCCCCGAAGACTCCTCTCGGGGGGACCGTAGACTGGACTCGAGAGAGCGGCGGAAACGGGTCTAATAATTCCCGGTCAACTTTAGAAGCAGTGCTTCCTTTCTCCCTCCCCGGGTACGTAATCGCTTACCTGTAAATCCGATGGTAACAAAATGTAACGACGCTCAGCGGAAATACAAAGCCAACAAAAACCAACATGGCGTTGTAAGCCACTCCAGCCTTTGTTTCAGGTACCCAGTTTGGACAGCAGCTGACTCCAGAGGCGCCTGGGACGAACTCGTTCCAACCCACTAACGGTGGAATCATGGCCATTATTCCGTACAACCACGTGAAGACGATCATAGCCGCCATTTTGTTTCTTGGAATTTTTTTCCTGTTGCCGAGCCTCTTAAATGAGGAGTACATCACAACGCTCATCATAGTCAAATTAGCAATGGATGCGATTCCCACCGACCCGTTGATAAATCCTGACCACACACACGTGCTGCTAATTTCAAGCCCAGTTGAGGAGATGTTTGCGGCAACTACTACGGGATAACCAAACACGATGATAATAATATCAGCCACCGCGAGGTTGATCATGAGTGGAGTGATATTTTTCTTTCTGTGTTCTCGGTATCGTAAGATAATTATCGTCAGAACATTGCCGACAAAACCAACTGCCAAGATTATGGTCATGACCACAATATATGCTATGAATGCCGGATCATCATGCTGAAGTCTCGGCCTTTCATTGATGTTCGATGTCTGGGTCGTGGTCTGCGGTTCTATTGACGCATTATCCATGTTTTAACTTTATGCTTGTGATTTGAGCTTGGCTTCTAAAGTTTGACGCTCAGCTAATACTTCTTAGGCATGCGCTGTGTGAGAAGAAAAAATGCACATGTCATTGTGTCTTGGTTTTGAAAGATATCCAGCACCTGCTTTAGAGTTCGTGGTAATATTCTTTTCCCACAGTGCTATGTTTCATTCTTTCACTGGATGTCCCCATAAAATGTTTTTACTTTTCCCATCTCACGATCAACTCAACATTTTTAGACAAAGTAAGAAAAAACCACAGTGTTTCTGATTCATTATCTGCTGCCATTTTTCCGGTGTTCCCAAGTTTAAAATTTTTCACACACATCGTCAAATGCCTCTTGCATCTATATTAGGCCTCATAACGACCTTTTAGAGCGATAGCGGCACCGCTTTAAAAATTAATTATTTCCAAATGGGACTGGGATATAGTCGTTATACTTGTTAATTATGTTGTGCAGGGAACTGTCCAAATTATTAGTAAATTTGGACGTTATCCAAATTAAAATTAATTTTGAAAGTTTGCAAAAATGATAAATACTTTTTGCAAGTGCTTATTTGGGATTTTACGCCCGTAAATTTATTAATTAGTAGAATAATTCTAGTTATGATAATGCTGCAATCTAATAGGCGCAGGCTGATGAGCTATCCCGGTACACTATGCGTGCGTATACAAAACTGCAAATTTCAAAAGACAATTCAGTCCGCGCGATTTCTCGCAAATAAAAGTTTAATACTACATAGATAAATAATTGGAAATACTAATTTAACAGAAATTTCAGGAAGAATTAATTATACTAAAACAATTAGATTCAGTTCGCTTTCAATTCCTATGAGGTGATAGTTGATTCGGCCTTCGGCCTCATCAAACATCATCTCATTAGTGCAAATCATTTTATTTTAATCAGACGTTTAAAATTGGAGTCACTGGGTCCCTTTTTTTAATTAAAGTGTATAAGTAATCTTATTAAGGGTCACCAAAATGGCCATACCATGTTCACCAATGATTGGCCTATTTATGACACCATTAGTCGTATTATAAAATCAATTTAAAAAAGCTAGAGTTCAAGCTTTCATTTTTCTCATTGAAGAAGTGCCGAAAAATGTCAGCACGTTAAGCTATTGAGAGCGCCCGCTATATCAGCAGGACTTTATTCCAAAAACGTTCATTCTGTAATACGCAGTTGAAAAAGAAAAAGTTATAAAAAGTCTCACATATCAACATTACTACAACAAATGATCAACGTCGGCTTATCTCTTTTAAGTCGGTAAACATCTGCATCCTCACAATCTAAATAATGCAAAGCTCGAGTGACAATTAGCAAAAACCAAATCACAGCGGCCTGCTACTAACAATCACAAAGCCTCTCTCAAACGCAATTAACTGCAGACATCAATTCTCAAGGAAAAAACAGCGTGACGCATTAAAAAAACTTTTAAGAAATACTTTGCGAGTGATTGCTTCAATTCAGAAAGTGCTAATTTTTATTTTAAATTAATGAGATATGATTTTGGTGAAGTATCGAATTATCCAATACATCTTCCACAACAACTTGAAACAGAGAAATGTCTTTGAACTTTCTTCATTAGCTATTTTCCAAATTTCGTTTCAACATCAGATAAATCTTAGGTTAGTGTTTGCTAAGGGTAAAATTAGCTTTGTTTCTTGTTGACTAAAATATACATTCATGCAAGGTTATTATTCTAAAGAGCTTAGGGTCAGAGGCGAGAGTTTGTCTCTCGCAAATTTAAATGTGTTTTTCAGTTCACTTGACGATAGATATATTTTGTTGTCCGTGCAGGAAACGGTGCCTATGGATTTAATCTGAAAGCGTAGGAGAGTTTTAACAAGAGCGAGAGTTAAAGCTGTTTTCTGCAGTCATGGACTCTATACGATTATTGGTATGTCCCTGTATATCAACTATTCATATATATATATAAATTATATATAATTAGTAACGGTAAACTGACAACGTTATATAGATCACTGCTCAACGGAGTATTCCTGTACTTACCTGAGACTTCTTTTCTCTGACAAACGAACAATTGTCTTAATTCTCTCGCCAGCTTTCGGTGGACAACCTTTACTCCACATTGACGCGATAGCTTATTTGAGTGTTGTCTAAATTGGCCCCAACAGGTCTGCGTAATCTCTCGGTTTTTGAAAGGAAATGTTCACTCAATCAATATGCGACAATATGCGATTTCGATTTTGATAACAGGTCATAAAAAACACTCCATACGTGACAGCACTCATTTTCGCTGGAGCTAATCACTAAAACAAGCTACTGTTAATTTATTACCGAAACGTTTATCGTGGTTAAAGAAAAGTCTTTCAAAGTGTTTCTTTGATAATGAAGCGTTAAATGTGTATCGAAAACAGGAAGGATATGGAAGGAAACCGACTTAAATTACATGTCTTTCAAAAACCACGTAGCGCTAATTAATTTGCAGCACGTCGCATTCTTAACGCGAATTATGTCACAAATAACTGCGTCGATAACCCCGAATGCCCTGGGTGAACATCTTGACGCATTATGAAAGAGATGTTGCGGCTTGAGAAATTAGCCTTTTCTGGCGCTTTTAGCCGGAAATCCAGCGGAAAAAGTCTTATCAAGAGATGAGAGAGGCTGATATTTGACCAGTGAGTGTGAGGCAGGAGAAACTGATGCTGATGCGACTGATATCTACCTTAAAATATTCAAGATATTTTACACGATAGCGAGAAGATCAAAAGTTAAGGGTCATGAAAATGGGCAGAGGCTCGTATTTCAAGCTTTTAAAATCAATTTTTACCGAGAAGAGCATTTGCAATTGTTACTCCAACAGGTTTTCTTGAAGTATACAAAAGCAGAAACCGACACAACGTAAATTGGTTTTTTGAAGGTGTACAATATTTCGGCTGGCCAAACCAGCCTTCTTCAGGTGCAATGAGAATTTTACATTGGGACCTACTACAGCCGCAGAACATTTCCTGTCTTCTCCAAACCACACTGCTAACGACATGCAATCAACCCCCATCGAAAAAATCTTTTCCAACCGAGACTCTATCCGTAAGGCCAGGGAAGCTTTTTTAATTCAAAAAAGGCAGAACAATTGATCCTGATGGTCTGAACATCCGTGAAGAAACATATTAATCGGTTTCCTTTTATTATGTTCTTTTATTATGTTATTTTATTTTACCGTGTGCTTATCTTTAATTTACACTGTCAATTAGTTTTACGTATTTCCGGTATTACGAAAACATGCTACATAAAACACGTCCCAATGTAAAATTTTCATTGTGCCTGAAGAAGGCTGGTTTGGCCAGCCGAAATATAGTACACCTTCAAAAAATCATTCTACGTTGTGTCGGTTTTTGCTTTTGTATTCTTCATTTTATATGTGAAGCGGATTAGATCACTATTGATCCAACGTATACCAGCAGGATCATCGTTCCGGTTGCTTTCTTGAACATTCTATTTCTTGAAGTGAAAAAATGTTTCCTTGGACTGAAAATCAAAACAATAATAATGATAATAATAATAATAATAATAATAATAATAATAATAATAATAATAATAATAATAATACTAATACTAATTGCTGTCGAGCGTTAGCGAGACAGCACACTATTCTTCTCTGTAGGGCGCAAAATCCAAAATTTTCTCGGATGTAAGACTCGAAGCCTGCGCAGTAGAGTATTATCCGGGACCATTAAAACGACAATCACGCGCACATCACATGGCTGTCATATCATCCGGGATCCACGCGTGAGATTACTTTGCACGTGAGAAATCCTCGCACGCTGTCAGACGCTTTCGACTTTCGAATCTTTCGTACGCTGTCAGTTGTTTGACCAACAACAAGTTTTACCTGTCTGTCTTTCACCAGCAGCTGGTGAAACTGTTCGATGCTTCGCAACAAAAAATGCACGCTGCCCTCACAGAAGATGACCTAACTGACATTCTTCTCGAGATGCATGATTTAAACATTACTTTAAACCTAGCTGACAATAAATTGCTTCATATAAATTAGATATGAGGACTATAACAACAGAAAACAGGTTCCTTCAATCTTAAAAAACTGTTTTCTTCCAATGTACTATGAAGATGTAGAAAACTTACTGCCAATAATGATTTTTATTTGCATTTTTTCATTTATCTAATTAAATTTAAAATTCATTATAAAGTTAACATCTAAAAAACGTCACCCACTGGATACTGATTGATTATATTTCATACAGATATAGGAAGAAATTTTAATCCTGCTTACTACTGATTTACTAAGTATCTTTGCCAAAACCTTTTTGTCAAGAATTTATTGTTCAAAGTAGACATATTTTTATAGTTACTGTTATTGTTACCCGCTGAATATTGGTTGATTATATTTCATACAGATATAGGAAAAAATTTTAATCCTGCTTACTACTGATTTACTAAGTATCTTTGCCAAAACCCTTTTGCAAAGAATTCATTGTTCAAGTTAGACATATTTTTATAGTTACTGTTATTGTTCACATTGAAAAGGAA